>Ga0224511_10003270_pt1 | contig 11554 bp, 2 predicted proteins | sample SF_May12_sed_USG_2_FD_169988 | JGI IMG/M metagenome (GOLD analysis project Ga0224511, IMG submission 169988) | Sediment microbial communities from San Francisco Bay, California, United States - SF_May12_sed_USGS_8_1 | ecosystem: Environmental > Aquatic > Marine > Sediment | place: USA...
CATTCACAGCAGATAACATCAGGTGATAGATCGTTGGCTTTAATTTGATTACTGACTTAATTTAAGACAAGTTATACATGCATTATTGTTATACATTGTGATTTTAATTACATTTTACCATAATTCAACCAGTGTAATGTTACTGCATTGAAAATTGGTCCGTAGACAGTGCTGCACATTAAAGTTTATTAACAACAACACGCGATCGCAATAAAGGAATATGATAGTACAGCATTAAGTAAAACTTTATAACATGTATATCGTTGGTTTGTCCGTAATAGGCGCGTTCCCGGTTGCAACTTTGACTAGATAACACTCGCTTTGTTCACAAACCTACAATTGTATGTTGATATTCTGCATGGTTGCATTACTTTCAATGACTCACACAATAATATAATATCCGATTTGACACCAGCCTGAGGTTTTAGTTGAGGACGCCTGTCACAAAATAGACCGAACATAGTTTTCTTTTGGTTTCTTTAAGATGCTTTTTGGCTGGAGGAGATGTTGCTGTTCTTGTCAGCACGTTCTACTTTGGCATCTTTTTGCAACAAGTTGTATGATTTCCAAATCTATCAAAATGTAAAAATCTATATAAATAAGACACGTTTGATAAGGCAATATGTTGCAAATCGAGTACATAAAGCCGTAGATTTGAATTGTTTACCAGACCAATATTGGGACCTCAATAATATAACCTCTAAAAAGGACTTTAATTTAAGAGACAAAGTAAGATTAATTTATATACTACACATATGTTAGAACGTATAAATTATAAACTGTATATTAAAGATGATGAGTGTTATAGTTGTGCTCATATTGGAATTTGTACTCTTCCAAATTTGAAGCTGCTTTATTATACAAGTAAAAACACAAGAAGGAAATATTCCAGATCTGGGACTGATCCCGGCGATTGTAGAAAGTGCCTATGTCCACGGTTCTATGCATACATAGTTGTTACATACTTGAGATTGTTTGTAGAAACAAGTTTATATACTTCACTTAATATTTAGGTTGTAAATGTGGCTCTCTTTCGAAGTTATCAATAATATTACTTTAAAAACAAGTGACATACTGCGTTAATTGTAGCATAATATACACTTACGATAAACTGTTAATGTTCTGCATTCACTTAGTACATTTACCGGTAAAACATTGTATCATCAATGTAATAACAAAAGCAACTTAAATATGTTTTATAATCAGAGCATTTTGTTTCTCGATGAGAAAACTGTATGAATGTATATGATCGTTTTGTTCATATTTAAACAAACAATAACAGAAAAAAGCTCAGTTTTGAATAATTTAGTTCTTTGTATATACTATTCTTTTTTGTATTATTTTAACGTCCCATTTATGCGTCACGTCTAGTAAACTATTTCTATTACCATGCATTCTGAAGTATTTTTAAGATTATTGTGCCTAAGATCAATAAACCATTCCCCATCACTGACAGCTAATTGTGAGATTATGTCGGCATACACATGTCGTCAAGGCAATGCTCTATATATTGTAATTTCTGCAGCATGAAATCTTCACTATGCAATGCCATGCGAGACCAAGTGTACGTCCTTCTTGGTACATGTAATTAAAGTATCACACATGAATAATGCCATTTTTAATGCCAGCACACAATAATTAGCGTTTGGTTTGGAAACTTTTACTTCGTCAGTTCACGGTGCAAACATATTTATATATATTCAAAGTAAGATATGTATCATTAAAGCCAACACAACACTATCACAATAAAACCGTTAATCTTTTAAGTTTAGTTATTATTACTACATTTATTTCTGCGGTGCTTGTATTCATAACAGAAAGTATGTAATTATATTAATGTCATTATACGGTAGCAGTTTCTGGGTAACTCACGGGACACTCGTGATATATGTAATGTATCGTTGAACAATTCTATCATCGTTGCAGGATTTCATTAACACAATCTTATAGATCATAACCAATATGTGTTCTGATGTTTGTTGATAGTCCATAAGCTGTGAAATGCAGTTGGGATTAAATGACACCTAAACGTTGATAAGTACAGCTTTATATGTAAACTGATCGTGCCATTCATAACAGAGCTGTTGGTTTAGTAACTTAATAACTACATTTTGTGTAAATAGGTCTGCCTTTTGAATTAATATTTTAAAATGTTATGATCGTTGAAAGATGTATGAGGTGTAACTCATTTGAAATAAGCACATACATTGCATTGTATAAATAGAATTTAGACGTATTAAGACTGCTTATAACTATATATGTGTGCAATTGTGTTATAAATACCGTTGATGTATTTTGTAATAAACTATTCTTAGAGTACTGGTGACGTGATGTACGTACGGGATGTTGTAATTTATAGACATTATATTGGCTTTTGGTTAACTATATACTGTTTATACAATCATCTGGAAATATAGGACACTAAACTAAACAATTATGTATATGGACATAACGTCAGCTCAAGCATACATGTATATAAATTTGACCCGACATGAATACATCTGGACAATTTCGAACAAAACAAAACCCGTTTAGCTGTTTTCGTTGCTTTGCCTATATTTTAGTCTGAGAAATAACACATACAATTCATTTAAATACGTCTATTTTTTCTCGAATTGAATGTTAAACTAATATATATGGATATAAAACGAAAATTTACGAGCGAAATGTTCAGCAGCAATACAGACAAACAAAATGTCTTTCGTAAACTCCGAGAAGGTCGGTATCACTGAAATTGACAGTTGTTTATTTTGATCGAATCTGCTTTATGGTCGATTCTTAAATCTCATGATTAGTGGAGTAAACTATCAACAGTTATGCAGCAAATGTTTAAGCATGTGGAAGTCTTCAGTGAACGTTTTGTCAGGTCTTTTTTAAAATAAAATAAGGCCCCAGGTGTATATTACTTTCAACAGAGGTGTAAATCACTTTTTGCGGACTTCTATCCTGACCAATCAAAATCCTACATTCATATTTGGTATACGATATTATACATTACTAATCACGATCATGAAATAAGACAAGACATGGCGGCGGTGTTGTGGAACTGTTCACATGGAGACATATAGTACTAAATGTAACTTAAAATCAAAGTTCAAAGTTGGTGCCGTTCGTTTGAAAACGGATACCATTTTGATTAACGCCTCTGTAGTATTAAATTCCGATGCTAAAGACAAGACGCCGAAATAGCAATTTACATAGTGCAAAAGAGGCAACATGTACCCAAACTGACAGTTTCAATTGATGTCTGTCTATGGTTGAAACCAATATCCGACAAGCACTGATTTCCCATGATGTTTTATCTTGTGAGACAAACTGTTGCCGTCTCGCATATTGTTTTACTGTAAAGGTTGTACTTTTATTGTAATTTAAATAGTTAAATAAACAAGCCTTTAAATGTGGATTACCATCATTTACAACTATTGAGACAAATGGTGTTTTATTGAACTGATGAAAGGGAAAATACGTTAAAATTACGTTATATATATTTATAACGTATTATATAGTTAAACAGCTATAACAACACAACCTTTGTCATTTACTGTATGGTCTGTACATTGTAGAACAGTTACAATGGAATAAACTCAACCCAGGACTAGAAAGTTGCTAGCTTACTAACATAGAAACCTTTTTGAACCACATTATAATTAAATTTGCAGACGTTAATGAAAATGTAACTTTAAACAATGTGGGTAGGAGTACAATTACACTTACATACATTTTTTGTACGGTTATAATGATGTTAAAACCTAGACGGACAAGTACTGATTTCCCCTGGGCCTGATGTCGACAGACAAAAACTTGCATTTATATTTGGATAGTACCGTATTTGGACTCTTTGCCTTGAAGGTATACCTACAATAACTTTAACATGTATATTTGATTTTCGATTTTAAGGCACATATAGATAGCTCGGAGTCTTTTTGTTCTTCGAGGTGAGCGTGGTTCGTAGATAAAATAATACACATTACTGGTTTCAAATACAAAACATGTCGAAATACAAGAACATAATATTCGTATCTGTAACCAAATTGTCATTGTGAAAGTCAATATGCAATTGGGTGTGTACATATAGTGAGATAAAACATTGTTTGCCCACATAATGCACAATGGGTGTGATAAAAATATACATATTTTTTCAATTTCTAACTGGTGACAGATACTTCGGAAAATCCTTACGACTTAACACCAAGCAACATAATAAACCAATTGTCCCGTTTGTGAAACTGGTAAATGTGGTAATATATCAGACGTCTTTCCTGAAAGTACAGACCATATTACGTATTTGTTAAACGTTCTGCTCCAGGGTAATTCAATGGCAATTACTCATGAAGAGAGGGGTGGTGTAACAGAGAGCGATGCAATACTTAAAACTGTTTGAATCAAGGCAGCAGGCAAAGATAAGTTGATAGATTGCTGACTAATTGAAGACGTTGTCATATGTCATAATCTACATAAATTGAACTACATGTATATAGAATGAAAATAGTAGTCCTAAGCGTTCTATACGGGTTTGAACTCATAAACAAAACCACACGTATATGCTTGAAAGTTCTATTTTAACTAATGTTGTATAGCAATCGACGGAAATGGCTACTATGGTTAAATCCTTATGCGCCTGGCCCCGATGAAGTGAAAAAATACTTACTTGATACTTAATAACCCTTACTAAATTTTATGCTATACAATAACCCGTAATTGTATCTAAAAATAGAAATAAAGTATATAAAATGACGTTTACTTCATTTGTTTGCTGATCAATGTTATTACTGGTATATGCTCGAATTATTACAAATTTGACATGTGTATAATCTATATTTTGCGTATTGTTTCTATCAAGATACTCGCAAAATCAATGCAAATCCATTTACATTATGTTTGTGTAAGTAAGTGCTAGTTACATTTATTTCTAGTGGTGTTTACTACTAGTTGTAATGAATATGATATTCATTTCCATGTGTTCTTTTAAAAATAATTTAAATAGCTATCGCGCCAAATTGGTGTCTATATATGCGATACACACTTTCTCATACTAGCTGAGAGATAATTCTAAAATTATGTTGTCTTACACGTGTTCTTCTTACAACGATTTGGAGATTGTAGCTTCTGTACCATGCAATCTATTCTATACAATACAATAGGATATCAGAATTAACTACATGTTATTCTTCAACACGCCAGTGGCAGTGTCAAAACAGAAACAAACTGTTTGTGCACCGGGAATCGCCAGTCTCTGCTGACCTACTTCCTGTATCTGACGGAAGACCCAGCTGGCACTACAGGCAACAGTCTGAAGTTAAATAATATTAGTATGTATTGTCAAGAGGCCTAGATCTGGTATGTTTTTGACAAAGATACAGAAATAATTCGTGGCTTCTGGAATACCATATTAGTAATGATCGTGCAAGCAATAAGAAAACGTTAAAATAGTGTATCTTCAAAGAAATGATACATACATGTTGACATAGATACAGAATATTTTAGTATTATACCCAGCTAAGATTGATTTCGCAAACAATATTACAAGACACGAACAGTTGATGTTTTACCACTTTATTTGGATGACTAAATACAAGTATTTGAAAAAAGGAAGACTTGTATAAACTCCGCCTACACAATTGTATTATGCTTAATTAATTTTGTTACTTCGAGTTTAAGTTTGACAATGATGCTTGTTAGCAGTTAAATCGGGAGTTTAGGCTTCGTTATTTGTACTTAGAATTATGTCCTACTCTGTTCACAGTAAAGGAAGAGGTTAACCCTATGATATGAGTGGTGTGTAAATGTCGTAGGTTTAACACATTCCATTACACTGTTTAGCCAAAAGTCAATATGAGTATTGAACAAAGTGTAAAAAGTATATTTATTCTTATTGGCTTCGAAAATTGTTTATTTGATAAACCTGGAGTTACTTTGAAATTACAACAGTTATCTTTATATCTTTATCTTATTGTTCTGATAGTGCACGGATGTAGTTTCAGACATAAGAATCCTCAGCTTGTGCGGTACTTGCTTATGGTCTACTAATTATTTACCCTAAAGCACCAAACTTGCCAAAAAAACTGTGCATTTATGAAAAATTTCACATATAAGTGCATACCTTTTCTCCTACATATTCAAGTACTTTATAATGCTTAATTGTTTTGTTTCATGTGCTATGGGATTGTTTCAGACATAACTAGCGGACATCAACCCCGAACTACTACAATACTCCACCACAAACACCCGCATAAGGACATGTACAGATGAAGATTTACTTCTGTAAATAAATGATACGGGCCAATTACACAATAGACTGTAGACAATTATTGTCGGAAGTTATAGACATAGCGGCAAGTTATAGGCATAGCATGTTTACTGTCATTTGTTTTGACTCAAAAACGTTGGTGGAGGCTAAATTTATAATAAATAAACATTAACCTTTTATTTTACTAACCTTATTGTCACGCGTATGTGTTTACGTCTAGTTAAACTAAGTGTGATATTTAACATATTGCGGCAAATACTGCTTTCCACTACTTGAATGATATTTTAAATTCTCTACACGCATTTATTCATACTTTGTTCTTCAGCAATGTGAATTTGAGCATATCAGAAGAGTCCAGTATTGGTAAACAGTTATTTGTCTTTTCATTTAATTATTATAGATTTTTGAACAAAACAATAATTATTCTTTCTGTCGTGTTTTGAACTTCTCTTCAATATACATTACCAGTGTAGGTACATGTAATTGAGCTGGACGTGGAATTAAATCCCTTTTCACAACACATGTATGGGATAAAATTGTCAGCAGATAAGTAGAATACTACCACATGTAAACTCAGAACAGTTTGTTAGATGGAGAAAACGCCTAACTCATAAGACTACTAGGCGTAGAGTCATAACATTTAATTGTGTCTGAGTCTGACATTTTGGGTCCAATTGACTATTTAAGCGATATTGATAATTTAGTATCGTTTGAAAGGGCTATGTTGGAAGATTACAGTTTCAAATACAGAACAAAAATATTCCTATTATGTATGTCAATATCACCTCTTTGAAGTAAATGCCAAGAGCATCATGACCGTTGTACATAACCAATATAATGGTAATACATTTTATTAATACATTTGGGGTTAATTTAATCAGATAATTTTGCACAAATATAATATATTTATATCACTTGTAAAGAATTTTGTCACTGAAAAGCTTTGTTCAGTTTTTAAGGGCCGGTGAAAATCCTGTTAAAAAACATAATAATCTGATGCATTATTTTGACGACGTATTACTTAGTCATTTGGGCATTTGGACCAAAAGTCGAACGCCGGGACACAATTTAATATTGAACAGTGTACATCGAGTGATACTTGTTGTCCATATATGTTTAAAAATGTATAAGTGAACCGTATTCAAATATATGTAGTTTTTAAGATCATTTGACCTTTCATCGGTTTAATTTAACAGCGAAAACGTACTTGATCAGGTATTAAGCAACACGGTGTTTTTGTGTTTATGAATGATATTTATACTTCTGTTGGAGGAAAAGTATATATAATATGCATTGTTTATCGCTTTATGATCATAACAAGAATGTAGCAAACTACAGGTAACTGTAAAATTAGTGTTGAAGCTAGTGATCATTCACTAATTAGTGTTATAATTAGTGTACCTAATCTTGTGTTGTTGTTTTTGTAGTTCTTTGTTTTGTTTACTAGCATTTTTATTGTACATGGTTCATAGTGTTATTATGTATACAATCAAGAGTACTACAGGTCGTAATTAAACAGTTTAATAAACCAATTTCCATAATAATTAGAAACAACATAAGAACAACATGCCGTTAATGTGTACAGGGAGCATTGTTGTTTATTCACCTAAGAATTGTAAATAAATACATTTGAAAAGAGACATTATTTGTTGTGTCTTGTCATAGTAAACGATAAACGGTTACCTTTTACGTGTACAAACGTCAATCGATTAATGTGTTCATATTTAACGTATCCAAACACGCATTGCATTATGTACATGTATAGTATGCATTAACCTGGTGGTGTAAACTCTTGTAAGTTTGGTATGAAAAGTTTAACTATTTAAGTATTGTCGTGTACACGAAATGTGGAATATACATGTATGATAAATTCACACAGTGTGTATAAAAATTGGAAAATGTTGCTAGTCTTAAATTGTTTTATTAAGAAACAAAATAGATCTGAAGTGTTAGTATTTCCCTTCCATCAGTTTGTTATTCCTTGGAATGTATAACTAATGTATATATTCGGAATCCTGTTTTATTTGATTTGTGACAATGTGAAGTGCATAAAACATACGGAAACTGTCAATTAACGCTTCATAAACTCGAAGATGCTGTCATGCTGCGATAAAGGCGCCGTAGAGATTTTATAATTTGAACAATGCTTTATTTGGTGCTCTCATTTTATTTATTTCATAACAAACACGTTTTTATTTATGATTGTATTATTCAATACGCCTTCAAAAGAATAACATATTTGCCACACACTCATCACTAATGGCCAAATAAATCTTTACTAGTGTGTTATTTGTTCACCGACAAAGACAGCAATGCTATTTCGGGGATTTAATTGTTCTTCTTGTGAAGCATTTTCCACAAACGGATGGGCTGCCATTGTCTAAAAGTGGTAACGACCACAATTAAAATAAACTAGTGACTGTGCACTTCTTGACAATAATTATTATTCATGGTTTTGGACAACGAGCTAGACCCTCAATTGGTGAGCACAATGTTTGTATATTACAGTCAAATGTTTCAAATGCAAGCTATGCTATAATAAATATGTATACTGGCAGCATAGCCAATATTTAAATACAATGGATTGGACAAAAGTATGCGTGACTATTTTAATGGTACATAACTATGTTTAAGTTTGATAATAAATGATGTTCCTACTATATCAGTGCCGTGAGTGTATAAATTAATTTTCCAATTACAACTTGCACAAAACGGGTTCACGTATCAATTTCTATTCACATAAATAACTATCAAGTCATCGTTAAGGTTTGCAAAGCATTACGATGAATGATTTTTAATATATAATTGAATTCCAAAATGTATGTGAGTCTATGTGTTCATAATGATTATGGATTTTATCCCAAAATAACATCAAAAAGCATTTGACATTATTACAAAAACAGAAAATGTCTTGTTAGGCGTGTCATTAATACCATCGAAGAAATGATAATGATGTTAAACATCACGTTCAAAGGCGCAATCTGCCACCAGTTTGATTAAAACACCGTTTCTAGAGAAAAAAGGAAATGCATTTTTGTCTGTGACTCTGTATTTTTAAATAATTTAGCGACGACTCCGAAGGAGTTTGGATGAGTTACAAAATAGTACTTCTTGTCAATCTCATATATGGAATTCCTTAGAATACAAACGCTTTACGAATATAACTAAACATTAGTCAGGTTTAAATGCAAAACTATGTGAACACAAGAAATTAACTAAATGCATTTGTCTTTAAAGATTCATTTGGTTTTTAGTTGTGTTCAAGTCTGACATTTTGGGTCCAATTGACTGTTTAAGCGATATGAGAATTTGTTATCGTTTTAAAGGGCTATGTTTGAAGATTATGGTTTAAAGTACAGAATATAATATTCCTATTTTTATGTCAATATCTTACTTTAAAATATATGCTTGCATCACCATGAACATATAACACATCAAATATAAGGGTGATACAGTTTTATCAATACAGTGTGGGTTAATTTGATAATACAATTTTGCAAAGATATGATATATTCATATCATTTGTAAAGACTTTCTACAGTGAACCACTTAAACGGTTTTATGGGCCGGTGTAAATCCTCTTAAATACCATCATAATTGAATGCGTTATTTTGCTAAGTGGCGTCATTTCGTCAATTGGACCTAAATCTGTATCACAGGTTAACACACATGTACCATGTTCGAACAGTTCAAAGAGAGACCCTTACTATGACTCAAATACGTATACCAATTAAGCCTAGCAACTTTATAACATTGAAAATAAAGCCACATGCCCAACTGCCCTTTGTAATAGTCAATGTATGTACACATTCAGTAAAATAAGATATACTATGTTTTATACATACCGTTTTCCGAAAAGCACACAAACTGTGTTGGACCATAACGAAAGCTTTATGTTGATGAATGCGTAGTGTTTTAATTAATTTGAACACATTGCAATTAAGGTATATTTTGCATAGTATGTAGCGACAGTTTATATTGTATTGATAAACTTGACATTTTGGAATTATCTCCATGACTTGACACCAAGCCAGGGTAATCAACAAATTATCCCGTTTGGGCAACATGCGGTATTAAATCAAGTTAAGACGTCTTTCCTTGAAGTACAGACGCAGTGTTTGAATTAACACGTTTAACTCCGGGGTAATTCAATGGCAATAACTTTAGGAGGGTGGTAACGGTCTTATATAGAGCGACCCAAAATTCAAAACTTCAAGAAACTGTTTTAATTCTTTTATCCATACAAATCAAGTCATACAAATGTGGATTGCTGATTATGTCAGACTGAATGTGTAATGACTTACGTGCTTAATGACGTTGCGGATATGCATAGATGAAAATATGAATATGAATTTTAATATAAAAAAATTGACTTCTACATATTTTTCGCAATTCTAAAAATATCATCGATGTAATGTCACATCACGTTAGTTTTGATTACACATAGCGTGAGTGTGATACCGTTACAAACGTTGGAAGTATGATACGGAACTTTAAATTCAGCCTGTTATATTCGTTAGCTTAAATTGTTTACATATCAGTTATAAGTATGTAATAAATTTCTAAATTCAAACGTTACTAGACAATAAAACAAACGCAGCATCCAAAACAAACAAGACTAGTGTAATGCACACACACACATATGCCAGAATCGTAGAACTGGTGGTGATAGTAAAACGATTAAATGTGTCGTGACAACTAAATCTCTAATTGCGTGATATGCAAGTTAAGAATCCGCATGTATTGTGTCTACAACAGCCATGCAAATAGCACAGTTATTTTGATAAATATCTGAGTCAAATACTCATTATTTTCAATGACTCATACAGGGATTTAATATCCGGTATGACACCAGCCCAAGGTTTCTCTTAAGGACGCCTGTCACATAGTAGGCCAAGAATATATTTGTATGGCTTCCTCAAGCGGATAAGAACATTGATGCTTAGTGCAGCACGTATTTGTTCGACATCGCTTTGTACCAAGTTGTATGATTTCCCAATCAATTTATATGTCAGAATCTATGAATTGTGAGAGTTAAGTGCAAAGTACCATGATGCTTATGTACCGTTTAGAAAGAAAAATGTGAAACTTTGTTCTGTACACTAAAATGTCTCTTACTTACTAGATAAAAATATGCATTAAGGAGATGAGACATATTGAAATACCCAAAGCAGCCCCTAAAAAGTCCATTTGTCATTTTCGAAAACTAGAGATGATATTGAAATGAAATAAGCAAAATACAGTGAGGTTACCTCAAAAGTACCAATTTGTATAAATAAAACATAAACTTATTTGTTAATTAACCAT
>Ga0224511_10003271_pt1 | contig 11553 bp, 6 predicted proteins | sample SF_May12_sed_USG_2_FD_169988 | JGI IMG/M metagenome (GOLD analysis project Ga0224511, IMG submission 169988) | Sediment microbial communities from San Francisco Bay, California, United States - SF_May12_sed_USGS_8_1 | ecosystem: Environmental > Aquatic > Marine > Sediment | place: USA...
GTCCATTTCCATAACTTTTACCATAAAGAGACATGAAATAAATGTATGGTAACTTTATATCTAAGAAATACAATGAGTTGTTAATTTACTTCTTCAATTTTATTTTCTCGATAGAATCACGGAAAATATATTTTTATCTGACATCGATTTGTTTACTGTGTTTAAATGATGACATCATTTTGACGGCTATAATTCAAAATACTGTTGTGGTTAAGCCAGTACTGGTTTCATTTCTCTTCTTATATATATATCACAATCAAGGATACTTTTTTTCGATAAGCGCCCATGGACAGCGATTTTCTGTCACAAATGACGCTAAAGACGTAACGCAAAACCAAGAACTGCAGATGCTTTTTTCATATGCTTATATCGCATAACTGCCCTCCATGCACGGGGCAATAATACGATAATATCTGTCGAAGGCGAGTACTAATATTTGTTTAACGTTAAATTGTTAGTATAATTACGTATGTACATGTATTATGTATGTCTTATGTTTGCATACTCAGGCTATTGGCAAAATGAGTTCATGTCGTTATGTTTTGCATTGATTTCGTGATTTATTGCATATTAAAGTCACCAGACGGTCTTGTACAGAAGCTCTGTTTACGTTTTCGAGTGTTCTTCGATACGGAGAAGAACTGTCTATCATGCTTTGTATTCCAAAAACATATGCAGAGTGCAGACAAAGCACACAGGGTCAAGTATAAGGGCACCATGGCAAAAATGACTCCCCCACACACATTCAAAACAACATAATAAGAAACACAGCACACGACACAACAAAAAGTTAACATAACATTTCTGGAAAGTTTGTTAATATACAATTTTTCCAACATACCTCTCACTTATATTATTTCTTCAAAATTCTCAATAATTAGTTGTATTGCAATATATTTTTGTACATTATAAAAAAAATTGTTAATTTTTTCAATGCTGTTTTTGAGATCTCACCTCATTTGTGAGAATGATAGGATTATGAGAATCGTTGTGTATGTCGATTGTATCAATTTTATATCCCTTTCATCAGTTTAATTTTATATACATTCAACTATTTGTTTGCATGCTTTACTTGTACTGTTCATTGTAAATAACTTTTTAAAATTGATTTTGTTTAGTATATTTAATTTAATATTTGTTAAGAAGTTTCAACTAATTTTATGTATGTAAAATGTTTTAAATTAGAAAGCCATATTGTAAATAAGCGAAATATACTGGGTGTAATAACTTAATATGCAACCTTCAGAAAAGTGTTTATTATTATTATTATTATTATTATTATTATTATTATTATTATTATTATTATTATTATTATTATTATCATCATCATTATTATGTAGCAGCAGCAGCAGTAGTAGTAGTAGTAGTAGTAGTAGTAGTAGTAGTAGCAGTAGCAGTAGCAGTAGCAGTAGCAGCAGCAGCGGCAGCAATAGAAATTAACATTTAGTGTCAATTGTTAATTGTCTCACACATATTAGTTCGGATTTAAAAGAAATATAGATATTGTTGACTAATTTAACAGAGTCAAGTCTGAAGCAATATTGCCATGTGTAACCATCATATTACTTTGCGACAATCTTTATACCGGTTTCTATTAAAGAATCCATACAAAAAACTAAGAAACAAAAACAGAAATAAATTTGCATGCATAATACTGAAACGATTAATAGCCTCACTTCATAGTCTAATAGCACATGTCTCGCTGACCTAGGAATCAGTGTGTTACACTACGTTGCAGGAGGTCCTAGGTTTGAATCCCGCGTATGGCATGCATTAATATGTTTGCAATAATAAATCATGATATTGAATGTTGGTTGTCCTAGACTAGTCCTAAAAACAAAACACATATTTCCCTTGATTTCTTTTTGTTTTTGTTTTTAATGTGTGTACCATTATAAAACTCCATACGTTAAATATATTTGGTGCGTTTTTCTAAAATGTAATAAAACTACTGTAGCACTAGTATATGTAGCTGCAATTACCATTTTAAAACAGCATTCGTTAAATATATTTAGTGAGGTTTTCTAAAATGTAATAAAACTACTGCATTACTGGTATATGTAGCTGCAATTACCGTATACAGTAAGTTGTTGTGTAAAAGTTCAAACTCTGATTAGCTATTAAAATACAGAATAATATAAATTGGCGTTGTATAACATGCATAGACATTATTATCATATAATTATTAAAACCCGAAAGTGTTGATCAACAATCACATCTATAATATCATACACGCTTTTGATATATAGAATCCTGATTTAAATACAAAGACATTAAGCATTGCAAATACTGTTTAAACTGTAAAGTTTTATTACGTTTATTGTCAGCTACAAACAGAAACACATTGTTTTTGCGATAACGAAACTATGTTTTTGCCAACTGCTTTGTTTCTACGATTTATGAAAGCAGAAATAGGCAGCCTATCAACATACGTTATTGTTGTAGCGATGACAACACACACAAATGTAATAAAAACAATATTTAAAACACACGTTACCAAAAACATTTTTAATCCATTAAGGCGGTTTACACAATAATTTAAATCATAAACTATGTTAGAGCGACAAAATATAATAAATGGTTTCTGCGTAGACGATAATAACATTTTTTAAGGAGTTCAAGTTTGACCTGAACTCTAAATAAATGTGAACGAAGAATCGCGATCATATTGTTGGTGCCAAAACATGCCGGTTTCAAATACCTTGTTTTATTGTTCAATGTTGTACTTCAACCGAAGATCATAAAACTGTCTAGTAAACCCACACAGTTTGACATGCCATCTCGTTTATTTGCCTAACTAGGCCCACTTCTAAAGGCCACGACACGTTAATGGAAGTTCTACTTTAATGTTTTCATAGCATTGGGTGCGTTCAAAGAGTAGTTTGTATTGTTGTTGGTTTTTATTTGCGTCTCCGACGTTCGCTGTGAGTGACGTTTATAGTAGTAGTTGTATTGGGTTGCATTTCATGCACACTTTGTTTAGTTAACTGTTTTCTTTTATATTACCGTCTTATTGTTTGTACTTATTTCCTATAGTATGTACTGTTTGCAAACCTGTTTGACATGTACACATTGTATATTGTGTATTGTATATATGTATAGTGCCGATAACCAATAAACTTTGAAACTTAAAACTGTATTGTAATTTTAACATATCAGACGACAACAACATCAGCGTAAACACGATGCACTAGCATTGCATTTTAAAGGAAATACGACGTCTTTTTTCGAGAAATTTAAATGCATGGCTAATGAAAAAAATAAAAACCCTGCACATCTTTAAATATGTGATTGATGACAGATATTAATTTTATTTAAAGAACGGGATTGACCTAGAGTTAGAATTCTCGGTGTAAATAGACGGTAACGTTGGAGCGCCCTTGTATGTAAATATTCAAGTGTAAAGTTAAAACTGACACTTTAAGGGGATTATTTCAATCAATTAACTTTTACACATTAAGTATCACAGCGGTGTGAGCAAGGATGTATATTTTATGCGACATGTAAAACAGGTACTAAGATTTAAAATACCGTCTAATTTATATTTGTGTCGAAATAATTAAGCAATCAATAGCTTTTCCTTTTTAATTGCATAAACGATTCTTTTTTTGTTTTAAGCATACATGCACGAGACGGACCTTTCTGGTACGTACAATTTTATATATTTTTGCTGTAAATATAAAAAAAAAATAAGCAAATATAATAAAATCTGCATGCATAAAGTGGCATTCAACTAGCAGGGGGATACATTTTGTGTCTATAATTGCCGTCCACATTTCCTTAAGGATGATGTAATTAGGGATGCAGTGGACATTTCATTTTCTGTTCGGAATCATGCTCTAAATATTTGTTTTCTCCGTATTAACATTATTATTTTAGTATAGCAATCCAAGAGTGTTGCTGTCTGCCATAGTTTTTATAAGTTTAGGAGTGAGTGATTAAATTGACTATGTATATTATTAAATATGAATCAGATCAGCTACTAAGATAAAGACGTGTTTCTCCATTTCAAAATGCACAAGATTTTTACCAGAAGGAAATTGAAGAAACTCAAAATATATTGTTCCAATTACCTATATGAGAGTAGAGTACACAATGAACATTCATTTAATGCATTCATTAAAGTTCGTGTCTGCAACTTTATCTGGTCATACAAGAACTGGTTTGATTCCCGCTTAAACTCAGTGGCGTCATGTCGTCCTTGTTACTTAACATATAAATCAACAAGCGGTAAAAACTAATAAAAATGTAAATAAAGATATACTGTTGACGTTGCTTAAACCGTTTATGATTGGCACCATGAATGAAAATTAGTATTTTCTTGCGTCCTATATAATTTTATATAATATTTTTACTGAGTCATCGTGTTCGGACACGCTTTCAAACTGTTCCATCAATTTTAGCTTTATCATTTCGTGTATGGATGAAATGAGTGCTGTCCGGGGCCTCAAGGAAATTATCAAACATAACGCGTTGTAATGCATAGGCTATTGATACATCATGATTGCTGGAAAATTTACACTCTTCAACATCAAATCGTTATAGGAGGGCTCAAACGACATACCTTTAAATGTTATTAAACAGGCGAGGGCATAAACAGGCCAAGGACGAGTATGGACGCTGTTAGCAGGAAACCTTTATAATCTGCTGATTGTTTCTCTGGCATAACAGTCATGATGGTTCATTCTAACAAGATCATATTAATATTACGGTAATATAGCTCGCATACCGTGTTGATTTCTATGCAATCACTGGTCGGAGGGTATCCGTTCAATTGGACGCCTGTTGCCATTTTATTGTTTGCACAAGGATGAACTCATTTAATACATTATTGAAAAATGCTGTACAAATAATTAAAGAATGTTTATGATAATTTTTATCAATGGACATTATTTGCTTACTGGTGTGTAAAAAGTAATTTTCTATTGTCCCGCTTTTAAATGAAATCTTTATCGCCTTTATCAGCGCAAACAACATCTTTGTATACCTTTTTTATCCGTCTATAATCCTTATAAAATGAAACAACTGTAATGCAAGTAATTAATTTTATTTTGCAGGCATATCTCATCCACAGGAACCTCGCTGTAACCTGTTCATAAATGATGTCTTGGCTAGTGTCACCTTCTCTTTTCAGTCCGCCTAGTAGTTATGGGCAGACATGTTTAAATTGTTTTCCCGGAAGTTAATTACATGACGTATTATAAACGCGATACAAACGGCGTCAACCCCAACAAACAAATAACAAACTTGTTAATGACAAAATCCTATGACATTTTTAAAAAACATTAATTTCGACAAAATCATGCTCGGTCGAATGCATGATACGTTGTTTGGAATGCGGACATCATTATAGGCTTTGCGTCTCTGAATCTGAAAAGATTGTCTATACAATACTCAATGCAGTTCCGGGTAACAAGTTCACAACAGATGCCTTAATTTTATGGATTGCTTTTGTTTTTGTCATAGTACCTTAATCGTAATTATGACGTCTTGGATTACATTAGTTTGTCTATGAAATACCTTCCATTTCTAATTTAAATGAATGTTGTTAATCTTCTATATTAACCACAAGTTTCAAGTGCCAATGACATTTTTCTTTTAGAATGTGTCTCATAAAAACTTTTTATGCCTTCCTTTGATCATTTAGTCATGGTGTCCTAACCTTTATCGCTGTGTACTCAGTCTGTACTAATCCATCTGCTAGTTTATTTACATGTTACTGTTAATCAAATTTTAGTCTGGAAAGTTGCACTTAATGTTTTACTCAGTATTCCACATCGATAAGTTCTGTTTTCATTAACAGTTGGTTCCAAAGAAATATTACAGGCAAGCAAATAATTTCAAATATGAAAACAGTGTTTTCCCTTCTTTTTGTTATTAAAAATAAATTGTATCATCAAATTACGCTTAATCTCATCCAAACAAATAAGCAAAATCGAGACATCAGCTGATTTTACTTCAATAAAATTTGCGTTACGATATTAATTTAACTCAACACAACTAAACTATCATGATATTTCCTGTGTAAATAACGTATATATAAAGCATTTTGTTTTCTAAACACAGTCTTTAATTAAGGATTGAATTTCATTCTTGTTGCCTTGATGGGATCCTGAACGCAATGGTAAAACTAGCAAATCCATGAAGCGCGCTAGCGGTTAATTTGACATTCTTAAATAAAAAAATGCGCGATATTCAAATTCGATTTTACATTATAATTGCTTGTTTTAAGTGAATAAAATAACCTTGTCCGCGGGAGGAACAGTCTGTTTTTCCTTCCCTCATAAAACATTCTAAATATTTATTACGCGCTATGAATAGAACTTTCAAGTGAATAATAATATCTTTAAAAATCACGGGTCGCAAATTGAAACAGTAATTGTAATAGTACATACACCGATAACCTCACTGTTTAAAGGGGCGCAACTAATAAACTATGCCGTTTGAGTATTGCTTTAATTGTGCTGTGCTGCAACAAAGTGTCCAGTACGGCAAAGTTTTTTATGTATTGTTTACATTACGTTGTAAAATTGAAACAAGTTTGGGTGTGTTTCTATAGCCTTTATACATAAATAAAGGAAACGAAAATAAGTATTGCGTGTTTTAGCTTTAGATTATGTTGAAAAAAAGTAAGTTTTTTTATGTGCGCAGTTTTTGCTTAAGAAAACCGTTATTTAAAATTTGCACCATTGAGACAAAATGCCCTAGAATAACAAGTATACATATAGTAGATCACAATAATTCGACAAATAAAAATGAACGATTCAACATGTTCAGAAGAGACGTCAAAGGACAATTAAACTTATACAATTGGGGTTTGGAATGGAATATATGTCTGAAACAAACACGTACACGTGATGCAAATTGCATGTGAGCCATTTATTAAAATATATTCATTTTCACCGTACAAAAGCACACTCTTATAAACTTTTTATGTAATGCACATGTGCCATGTATGTGTAAGTAACTCTTCGTATTGATTTCTTTATAAGGTATTTTTCTTAAATAGACTGTACGAAAGCAATCAGATATGAATATGCGTGATCGTAATCCAATATGATCAGACCAATTTCCATGTACACATTCCTTGTTTGCTCTTATGTAATACATTATCAAGCAAATAAGGTCGATCAGTTTTTGCCTTATAACTTTATGTGTGTTTTTGCTGTAACTGGACAATGTGTCTAGCCTATGCGTCTAATAATGAAAGGGCACAGTTTATTTGAAGAGCCGTTTTGTCCATTATTAACATCAACACACTTCTTTAATTCAATTAAGATTTTCTTGTCGTGAATCAAGTGTTTCTATTAGCAAATTGCATCCATATCTAAGGGTTAATAAGGTTTTCTCAACGCTACACTTTGCAAAATCGATGCAATTTCTGAAAACATATTAATCGCTATTGTTTATGCGTTCATTCCAAAGTCCCAAAAGATAACAGTCAGGGCTTGAAAAGGCAAATTCTGTGGTCATGTAACATGGTTGAAATTGCATCGCCTACAGTCACAACATTTACATTTTCTTAAGTTATCAACCGTTTTGCATTTGCGTTTATTCCAATTTCTTAGATTAGTTCGTTTTATTGCATTATATATAAATTGATAATTATGTAATGCCATTAAAATGAATATACTTATTGTTGATGATGTTGTTGATGTTTTCTTTCAAAAGTTCACAAATACATGTTCATTGATCAAGTGAATATAACGTGTGTTTTGAAAGAACAACAAGAAAATGCCTTATTGTATGACCAAACTGATCGAAATTCTATGGTTCCAGTTTTGTAAATCAGCCTACATATCGCAATTCAATTTTAGACTCGCATTAATACTATTGACAAGTTCACCTTTTAAACTGATGAAATGAAAAGCCCCCAGGAAGCATAGCCTGCACGAGAAAACATCAGCCTCGGTTTTATTGAAGCCGTTCATCAGTGGTAATGAATGATGACACACCACTGACGCCCCCTAGCGCATGAGCGGAACTCCATTTTCAAATGTAAACAACATACATGTACACTCCATGATCGCTGAGGACCAGAAAAATATGACTACACAATGATGTAGTATTCACCTATGTTTGAATGTCGTTTAAAATGCGGCACAGAATAATATAGTTATCACTTTCATAAATAAGTCAGCAAAAATAACATATGGAAACAGGGATTTTTATAACCAAACACTTACAACAATAACATGGATTGATGGTAGACAGTAATGTCACAGCACACTTTTAAATTAGTTCCACACAATCCTATATCGTTGGCTTTGGAGGTGCCATTTCCTGTTAATGTATGTATTAGAGTACACAACAATCATACATGTGCGTTTTAAATTCGTGCTCACTTATACGTATCATAAACGAACTGTTGATTTGAACAAACATTACGATGTGACCTATTTCTGAACACTGCTTATCGGCGAACCACATACTTATATAATGCGGAAACAATAGGAATACGATGATAATATCGTTCACAGCATTGCTAAGCAATAACAAAAAAGTCTACAAAATAACCAGATATTGGTTTGAATCGTATGTCTCAATTTTGCATCAGCCAACTTAAGTTGCAATGCGTATACATCTTGCAATCTGGACCAAAGTGACAAATCACATTTATAAAGTAGACAACCGAAAATATAGTATCTGACGATGACATATGAGTTCTAACCTATAACACTGTCGTGATGACCACTTTCCAGGGGAAATCGGTGCAATCAGACGGTGGAAATTGCAAGGGAGTTTGTCAGATTTATCTTCATGTTTCTTCCTGAACTACACTGCTACGTTAGACATTTTATGTAAATTAAAAACGTTTTATTTTTTCAAGGAGTATACGACGAAAGAAATTACTGTCAATAGTAAGTGTACCGATAAACGTATGATATTGTTGAACGTATACATGATACCGTTTCACAATGTGTAAAATATGCGAATTAACGCAAATGACGTGAGTAATTTTTTAGCCACCGTATGATGTCGCATTTATGCAGAAGCATACTCGATATTTAAGAAATATACAAGATCGTGTTTAACCTAAGCATAATGTGTTATAACGAGCGGTATATATATTGATGGACGCCCCGAAGTATAAGGCGTTCACACTGTCTCGTTGTCAATCCCGGAGCGTCCCTGCAGTTTGTAGCCGGATTACCAGGACGGACCGTGGCGATTCGTGAAGGAATTCGAATGCGGCAACGATACGGGCCAGACCCGGTTTGCGGTAAAACTTAATCACGGTCTGTCCCTGTTATGCTACGGTTTATGACAGTTTAATCCCGGTGTAACATAGGTGACATAGGTGACGCTACGGTGTATTCCGATGCGTCCCGGTAAGCCACAGTTCCGCCCTGTAAATCGGCGACAGAGCCCCGGTATTTAGCCGGTGTCTCTACGGCGAGTCACGGAAGTAGGACGGAAACCCCCGGTGTTACAAGGTAACATATAACTTGCAGGACAATTACTGCGGTTGTCATTTGCAAATTAAACGACTCAGAAAACATGACATGACAAAAAGAACATCACATTTAGTGGTAGATAAGATGAGTAATGACGAAAGCAACGAAACTTTACCTCTCCCATTTCCTCCTCAGTCACACAATGGAATTATTTAGAACAATTAAGATTCCCGGAGTAAAATTTAACCTGATTTTTTTAAACTATACATGGTTAAAATACGGTTTGCGAAGTTAAGTCGGCGTCGTGCACCGTAGACATACCGTGGCTCTACCTTTACTTTAACGGCATTCACCGCGCCAAACCGTAGTACGACCGGAAATAGTCGGGGCTATGTCGGCTCTACTCCGTGACACGCCGTGGCCAAACCGGCAGTCACCGTATCTCTACCTTGGACACATCTCTTACGGTAGAGGGGCGGTTTATGCTGAAAGAGCTACGATGAAGCCCCGGAGTAACCCGGCGTTGTTTCACACTCCGGTGCATCATGGTTGTTTTAATCTTTTTTTAACCAACGCCCACTTCCCGGTGATCGTCGGCTCAACACGGTTTATCCCGATTCAAATGCGGTGTTTGCCGGCTTCGCTATGGCATGGTCCCGGTTGGCTCCGGTGTTCACATCGTAGCGACGCCGGGGATGAAAACCGGGACAGTGTAAACGAGACTTAAGGTTTTCTTCAAATTGCAATTTAGTTCTCCTGTGTTGAATATTTCTTAACCAATGACAAAAAAACTTTGCACTAAATATGTATATAATCTATTTGTTTGAATATCAAACAAAAGAAAGGAGCACTGTCATTTAGTTTGTATTAATTTTTGTCATAAGTATTGTTTTGAGAAATGACTATTTCTTATTTTATGACTGCATGATAAAACACATTTATGCCAGAATAAAATACAGTGTAAAGCGGTTGTATATTATTCGCTTAAAATAATCGCCAGTGTGTTCATATTTGTTTTGTTTGGTCGTCAACAAAATGTATGGGGCATGCAAATCAAAGAAAATATTGTTTACATTGAGAAATTATTGAGGTAAACAACTATATGTATTCGAGTCTGACATTTTGGATCCAATTGGCAATTAGAGCGCACTTAAGAATTTGGTATCGTTTGAAAGGGCAATGTTTGCAGATTAGAGTTTTAAATATAGAATAAACATATTAGTATTACTTATGTCAGTGTTACCATTTTAAAATACACGCATAAAGCATCCGGTGTACATTTAAAAACAATGCCGTTAAATTTTTCTCAAAACACTTTTGGTAATTTTTATGAGATATTTCTTTACAAAGATAGAATAGATTATTCTGAGGGACGTCATTATGTCAATTGGACCCAAAATCGCAGACTTTGACACATATAAATTATTCATTTTTTTCGTAGAATTCACATAATAATAAATAATTAGGTAAGAAATATAAATATGGTTGGTAAAATAAAATGTGTTTGACATAATGATTTGACTTTTTCATTTTAACCAACCATATCAAAATGTTAACGTTAAATATTGAAACCAGTTTGTTTTGTTTTTGCTAAATAAAGAAGACGCTTCCCTTTTCAGACTTTAATTATATAAATCAATATCATGCCCATAATGCCTTGAACCTATAACGTTAAGTTAATCCTCTACAAACACCGTAGGTACTTTTAGTGAAGCTTATTTTTAAAAACATGTACATTAACATGATCTGATGAGAGTCAACACTTGCTATGCGTATGCGAGAGAGTAATTTCTTACGTGCGAAAATAGTTTTGTTTTTGGGTTAATTTATACACAGACGTCACAGTGCTCTATTTTCAAGCAATGGCTTAAGCTATATTCGGTGTAAATATACACAGTTTCTCGGGGCTTTATATTTAATGTACTTAATGATGGACCATCTGTCATTTTAACAAATACAGTTATTTTATTTGGCACTTTAAATCTTTTTATCAATGCGTCATTATTTCGATCCAATCCTATATTTTATCGGGATTTATTTATGACTCATGTTTTCCTATTGGTCGATTGCGTTAATGTCGATAGGTTTTGCATTAAGTCGTGATTTATTGCATATTTAAAGCATCTAATGGTTGCAGACAGACGTTCCTGTACAG
>Ga0224511_10003272_pt1 | contig 11553 bp, 9 predicted proteins | sample SF_May12_sed_USG_2_FD_169988 | JGI IMG/M metagenome (GOLD analysis project Ga0224511, IMG submission 169988) | Sediment microbial communities from San Francisco Bay, California, United States - SF_May12_sed_USGS_8_1 | ecosystem: Environmental > Aquatic > Marine > Sediment | place: USA...
TATTACAGAAAAAGTGCTTTTATTGAAAATATGTGGCCCGCAAATTCGGCTTTGTTTATTTACGTTTCGACTCATTGCGTCGAAACAGTTAAATAGCCTGACTACAATCGATGCTCACAGTTGACTCGGTGGTACAGTGGTAACGCATCCGCTGTGGGTGCAAGAGGTCCCGGGTTCAATTCCCGGCGCCGGCAAGGTTTTTTTTGTTTCATTTGTTGTATTGTTGTTGTTGCGTTTTTACTTTTTGTTTAAAAACACCTTATTTGTAACAATAGTTTGCAATTCCTTTTTCAATGTTTATTTATTTAGTATTCTTAACATATTGACAGATTAGTGACCGATTATAAGGGTACAAAGATACAGACCTAGCATCTTTTACAGAAATATTTAATTTGCATGGTGTGTGGAAAACACTTATACAGCAACTGGACGATTACGGCAATTGTTTTAATTGATTGAATCGCCCGATGGTACCCCTTCGAAAACGTGATCGCAATATGAAATCCCGGAGTATGCTCTCCGCTCGCGGAGGAAAATAAAGTATCTATCTATCTTTGAATGTTTTAGACATAAAGGCACTTTAAACAACCAGTACTTAAATTAAGCATCTGCCAATTAATAATCACTAGTGTGTGAGGATTTTATATATCTGTATTTTGTTTTACTTAATTGCCCGTGCCCTTTTTTCCGGAAGAGCGAGCAGCCGTTAAGGTTATAGTTCTGTGATTGACTACGAAGGACACACATTTGTATTTTTTTATAAAGATATATTTAAGAAATTCCTCATTAAAATGCTTTATGTATTTTATGATTATAATTTTTAACCATAGAACATTATTTAAAAATTGGAAGTAACCTATATTTGCTTTAAAAAATTAAAGGGAAAAAATAGTACACCTTAATACCCCACATAAATAATTGCAATGGACATTTTAAATATTGTTTATAAAGTCAAAAGAGCAAGAACTGAGAAAAGCGGTGCGGTGGATCGTCTTCAAATGGCATATATTTAAAAAAATAAAAGGTTTTTAAAAATTTAACCCAACATCACACATGTGCATCCATTGCACTCCTATTACCTTAACGATGTACATTTTCTGTTCAAATACACCTCAATGATTTGTCGGTTTCATTGTCTTATTGTGTCAAGTTTTTTTTATAGACGAGAGAATACAATAATGATCGTGCATCAATACAAAAAGCAAGAGGAAATATTTTCATACAAAATCAAGCGTTTACAGCATAGTATTTTCAGTTTAATCTGTTTCTTGATGTGTCAAACTAAAATGTTTCACCGCTTTCAAAATATAATGATATTTGAAAAGAAAAAAGTTAAAAAATGCGAGGTAGTGTTGGAATTCTCATTAAAAATGTTTTCGATTATTTTATAAAATGATTTTGAAACAAACACAATCTAAAGTATAAGTATATTTTGGTGCATTATTGGATGTTAATATATGTTAACAACTGATCAGATTGTGCGATTGGTCGATATAAAGCAGTGTCTTATCTCATTTCTAAGATTCCGTTCATTACTAGTGGCATTAATAGCACTGTTGTTGTCACGGATCTATATTACTTTGCAGATTCTGTGGATAACACCCGTAAATACACAATCAAAGGATGAATGTCGGCGTACATGCTTAGAAGAAATAAACAACACTTTCAATGGCTCTTGTCCGACACCTTTGTCTTGTAGCTGGCAATGTGCTGCCGAGAGGTTTAAAATAAAACATGGAGATTGCGTTGGTGACCGAGTGTACCACTGTGCCAGAAACTCCACAGACAAGAACCTGCTAGACCTATCATTACCGCGAGGATATGCCTATATTGAGGCCTGTGCGCATGCCATCACGTGTAGAATAGGTATTAAACAGCACTATGTGTTTTTTTAAATCACATTTTGGTATTGTGCAATACCTGATGAAATTCGAAAATGAACAGAGATGTATTTGAATAAGATAAACTATTATGCCGGTGTTTTCTAGGGTTGGGGTAAGGCAAACAGTAATGTGTAATGTCCTGTACTGCATTACATTTTTAAATTTATGTTATGTCTTGTGTAATTATGGTCACAAACAATTGCATGTTATGCACATTTCACATAACATCGTTGTCAATAAAGTAATGTGTAATAACATGCATTTTATAAACTGTGTGCTTTTAAAAAGCCATATAATGCAAGATTGTTTCTGGGTGTGTTAGAGTTAAAAGGTATAAATATTTAAATATGCACATTTCTATAGAGTGTTACTTATTAAAACTACTTTAATATGTAAATATGTTCTTGATAATATATTAATGCAACGGACTATACAATTGAATAGTTTAGTTTTAACATAACATTGGATTGTGAGTAAGAGCTACCTATAACTGCTTAGCACAAAATCAATTGTAATTTTTGCAATTGTAGTTAAAACCTTTTAACTAGACACATTACAAGAGAAAAAACATTTTAAGTGCATACTCAATTTTGAAATGTAATGGGATCAACCTTAAGACCTGTTTTTTTTTTCTCTAGGACAACAGCCGGCCATATCTACAGTGATCAACACAAGAGCAGTGCCCCTGACTGAGGCCAACGTACACTGTATTATGTGCGAAGATTCCGTGAATGTTACAAACAGTGACGCAGAAAGGCTGTCATCGACATACACTCGTTGTGGTAATGCACGGAATTGAAGCATGTAAACTCTTTTATGACTATTAGACTCATTTTGTAATTTACATTTCACATTCGCTTTAACTAGGTTCTAGCTCAGGTCATATTTTAAATAAATATGTTTCTATTTTTATGAACAAGCAGATGATAGATGTCGGCGTACGTGTTTAGAAGAAATAAACAACACTTTCAATGGTTCTTGTCCAAAACCTTGGTCCTGTAGCTGGCAATGTGCTGCCGAAAGGTTTCGGCTACGGTACGGAGAGTGCGAAGGTGACAGAGTGTACCATTGTGCCAGAAATTGGACTGATAAGTTCTTGCTGGATCCATCACTACCGCGAGGGTATGCCTATATTGAAGCCTGCGCGCCTGACGTCCAGTGTTTCAAAGGTATTAAACGGCAACAGGGTTCTTTTTAAATTATGCTACTTTTTGTTTATTTTCATATCTTTATGGAATGTTAATATCAAATTATGAAAGGTATTTGCATATTTAGATGAATCATGGAAGAGTTGGGGTTTTTATATAAAAAACAGCAAAAACAGTCTATCATAGTCATTAAAACTGTAAGCTACTTTACAACTGAATAGTTTGTACTCAACATTGGATTATAGGTAAGAGGGTCACAGATAACTGTTTAACACAAAATGTGAGGATTAATCGAAACTTTGGCAATTAAAGTTTAGTCCCATTTACTAGCTTACCTGCATCCTGCATGCATCGAAAAATTAATTAGAGTGAATTAAGAGAGGAAGACGTTGTTAGCGCAATATTATTCAAATGACAATAATGATAACAGTGATGAGGGTGACTCCCCTTTTGGAACGCAGTCATTATTCTGGAGGGATGGGTTAGACATTACGCAGTACGCAGAGTGGCGGTAGGCAGTACAAAATATACGCAAACCTTAAAAATGTACATTAAACATTGTTTTTTTTTTAAAATTCACACCGTGTAAAACACTCACATTTGGTCACGTGCTCGCGTCGTTGGCTCTTATTTGTTCATAAATAAATACATTTAAGGAAAGGGAAAGCCCCCAGGAAGCATAGCATGCACGAGAAAATAGCAGCCTTGGTTTTATTGAAGCCGTTCATCAGTAGTAATTAAAGATGCCACACCACCGATGCTCTGAGCGCATTAGCGGAACTCTATTTTTAAATGTAAACAACATACAACTCATGATCCCTGAGGACCAGAAAAAAATATAACTATACAAACAGATGGGTTGTTTTGGTCGAAACATTTAAATATATCAAGCAAACAATTAAACTGCACATGTATATAAGTATCCTTGTAATAATAAACCCAAAACGGTTGTAATTGTTGTTAAACAGTACCCAGTAAGCAAGCTCAGAATGAAGCGGTACGCAGTAATAGGGTATGTGCATTTAGAAATATTGAATGCAAACATGAATGTACATCATTGTAAGTAGTTTATAATCGGAACCATTTTCTGGAAGTGAAAATATTTTCTTCAATGCACGGTGGCACAGCAGTGTATAAATAAAAGTCTGCCTAGAGAGGTGTCGATTTAACGACACAACATTTCAACATCGTATGGTGATCAAACAAAGACATTTACGCGTAATGTATGCAATATGATTATGTCATTACATTAGTTGTTATGGACTTGACAAACTGTTAAAATTTTGTTGAATCGTCTGCTCCTGATAAACCATACTGATTAAATGTTTTCTGCTGTGTTTAATTTCCACTGCACAAAACATTACATCACAAACACGGTGTGTAATATTTACATTCGTTTTTCGTAAGAAAAAAACGACGTTCATCTTAACTGACTCGGTCGTCTCTGTTGCGCGAAAATGACATCATTGTTTACTTAATAAAAGAACGTTGATTGGTCAGCGTAACGTTGCTTGACCAATGAGAGGAACCTCACTTGCAAATGAACGCTGGTAAATGCGGATGGTATCTGGATAGTTTGATTAGTATTGTTGTAGTGGTAAATTTCCCGCCGCAAAATTTCAGCACACACGATTAAAATTGAACATTTTCAATAGTTCAGAATGTTTCTTCTTTAATATCCTTTATATTTCAACAATATTGTTTTGATATTGACACTGAACACTGACTTGGTTAATTTATCTGATTTATATGACATTTGAAACTTTTAATGTATTTGCCAGGAAATGATAATTATCAAAATCTTACACTTTCAAAGACTGTTTAAGGTGGAAATAAAAAGCTAAATGCCCAAAAGCAGCCCAAAATAGTCAGTTTGTGATGTTAAAAAACTAGCGATGATATTAAAATGAAATGTTTGCTATGTTACCTCAAAATACCTGTATTTAGTAGTTAAACATAAAAGCAATTGTAAATTTACCACTAATTAGCCAAAACATTGGATTTCACGCGAGATGCAGAACCCAAAATTTAATGGGAATATACCTCTCACACTTAGCCATATAATACTCCATGCACTAACAGAGGTATTCTAAGATTTTTATTAGTGAACTATCAATAGTTTGTCCTAAAAAGTTACAACGTTGGACGTACTAAACAAACGTTCAAACCAAAGTTGATTTGTCTTTTTGGACAACCTATCGATGTTTTACTAATAAAACTAAAGTAAAATGTACGTATAAGGACTAGTTCCTATTTTGGTGCGCCAAAAAGTATATTTCCTTAAATGTCAAGATTTTATTGTAAAAATTGGGTAATGTAAAATGTAATTAGATACTTAATTGTGCAATTTAATGAAATCATTGCATTGCACAATTTTATGAGCCCATGTCTGGTTTCTTTTATAGGCCAACAACCGGCCATTTCTACAGTGGTCAACACAATACAGCGGCCCCTGACTGCAGCTTTCTCACACTGTATTATGTGCGGAGATTCCGTGAATGATACAAACAGTGGCGCGGAAAGGATGTCCTCAACATACACTCGCTGTGGAGATGCGATAACATTTTCCCCTACCGACGACACATCTGGTAACGCATACAGTGCATACATGTTTATTATTGTATTATTATTATTCTTTTGGGATGCACACTTCACATTCGCCTTTACTGACCAAACAAATGTAAGAGAACGAACATTTAAATTTAATTTTCTTTGCAAATCCAAAGTCTGCTCGTGTCTTATTATGTTATCGACACTGACGTCGTAAAGCATTTGTCTTGATATGTCACAGGAATACAACTGCAATCCGGCAACAGCAGTGCAATTTAGTTTGATTTACTTAAAGGGTCGTATTCTGTTCTGATCTGCATTGTCTTCCCATCGGAATGTCCGTAGGTCCGCACATCCCTCCGCTCATTGTTAGTATTTTCGTATCACGGCCATGATTTTTTTCTTGCCACAAAAATACCACTTTAAAGCGATGTGATTATTCGCAATCTCAGGCCCTTTGCACAGCAAAACAAGGACAACTGAAATTATTTCATTTTTAATGTTGCGTCGCGCCTTTTTTTCGGCTCGTATAGCAAGGCTCGCGGTTTACGGGTATTGCGTTGTACTTGGGCAAATGGCAAAGGTTAATAGCGAGATGCAGAAAATTTAAATTAGAAAACACCGCTTGTGTTTATTTGAATCAATCGAAGAAGACTGTTAGCAAACGTGCATTCAAATGGCTGTACTTGAGATTTTAAGACGATACATGTGGGGGAATTATCTCGGTCTTATTAGACTTCTTCTAGTATTTCTGACGAAAGTGATTACAGCAGCTCTTTTATGAAGATAAAAAAACATTATGGCGTACCGTGGATTTATTACTTATGCATGATATTTGTTGGTGTCTTCCGTGGTTAATTATTAACAGTTTAATTTTCCTGAATATGCAGGTAACCAATGTATAAGCATAGAAGATGATCTCCGTGAGGACACAATCGACTTTTAGGTTGAAGTTGAATTAGGTGTCGGAACCACATTTGTGTTACTAAAATGGGATGGTCCACTGTTTTTTTTTAAATATGAGAAATAAACAGACAGCATCAGTCTGCATACGTATAAATTTACCCAAACTAATTTAAAGCTGTTTAACCTATACCTTGTTAAAGGTTTGAATTGTCTTGAGACTGTAAACATTTAACAAATTTTTATGTTAAACTTCAATGTTTTTGCATTATTATTTATGTACTCAGTGCTCTCTACCAATATAGGAAAATTCATAATATTAATAATGATACGTTAATGGATATAAAATTAAGTCTGCAAATAATCCGAATTTTCAAACTTAATGCGGACACTGTTTTTAAACCAACTGTCTTAATTTTTAACATTGCACAGTTTACTACAGCTCAGATTTTGGGCGTACATTGTATAATGTTTTATACAATAATATAACAATAACCGTGTTCCTAGTTGTTTTAAACTAACGGTAATAATAGGGGTGGGCCAATCTGATTTTTTTCTAAATAGTATTTTTTCTATGGCCATTTAGTGTATTTAGAATGAATTTGGTCAAATTTTCAACTATTTCATTTTATTTCGGTTGGAACAGTCCATTTTTATCAAAATGGCCGACAAAAATCATATTTTATATTATATATATAACAATTAACAAATGTTACATTCATCAAAAATTTAAATTAAAAATACCATACATATAATATAGTTATTATTATGTATATTGAAAGATGTGAAATAGACTGGCGCTAGTAACGCTATAATTTTAAGCTTGGAATTCAAGTATCGTTTTTGTTGATTCCATATAGGTGAAGACTGTTGCACGTCTTCATATAGACCGCGTTAGACGTTTTGCATGTGTGGCATCCTTTTATTGTGGAGATGGCCCCAGATTTTGATTTGAATGTTTGTGCAATAGGTATCAATCTGCGTATTTGACAGCGTGATGCATTGTACGGTCTTGACTCCCCTTTGGAACTGTCCTGTCTGGGTTTGACCTTTGCCCTGACGAGGATGTCTTTGAGGCTTTTTGGTCGTCTGAATGCTATCATTAGTTTCATTTCTCAAGGAAAATACAGTTGAGCTGTGTGTTTGTTTCAATGATTTGCCAGTGCTTGTCAATTCCTTGTATTTTGGGGAGATCAGGGTGGTATGTTACTATAAAAGGTATTACAGATTGTGTTTGATTTGTATTTTAGAAGTTCATGTCTTTGTATGCTGCTTGCTTTGGTAATGGCATCGTCCACATTTTTGCTTTGGTAGCCTCATCGACAGAGATGAGAAGACAACTCGTTTGGGCGTCTTTCATAGTCAGCCTCTTGAGAACATATCATTTTTCTCAGAGCAAGACTGTATGGGATGTTCTTGCAACAGTGGCATTTGGAGCAAAATCTGGTGACTGTCTGTTGGTTTTGAATAAAGATCCTTAACCAACTGGCTCCCTCAATGTGAGACATAGTATCCAAGAATACGTGATTATCGTTTGAGATTTCGCTTGTGAATGTAATGGTCTTATGAAATGCGTATACCTTGTCTAAGAATTCATGTAGATCTTTGCGACTTTGGCACCAGTGTATGTCAATGTCGTGAGTTAAGCGCAGCCACATGTGCGGCTTTAGAGGAACTAACATGTACAGCTTTTTTTCCCAAATAACCCTTGTTAATGTTGGCATATAATGGAGCCATTTTTGTACCCATGGCTGTACCTTTTACTTGAAGGTAATGGTCTCCATTGAATTCAAAAAATGTTGCATTTCAACACAAGGGTTAGAAGGCCCACTTTTGATTTGGTCAGGGGATCCATCGTTTCTCTTGTGTTCCACACCTTTCTGCATGCGTCTATGCCGTCTTCATGTAGTATGTTGGTGTATAAGGACACAACATCAAGTGAGACAAACAATGTCTCTTCGGATATGTGGCTTGGAAGATAGTCGGTGGTATCTAGGACATTTGATGGTAATTTATAGACAAGTGATGTAGGTCAACAAACTCTGGGATCCTTTCGGTTGGGTGACAATTGGACATCCGGGGTTACCAGGTTTGTGAATTTTGGGGAAAGGATAGAATCGGCCTGCTCTGGGATTTGCGACTGTGAGATATTCGATGTTGTCTTTACTGATTTCCTTCGAGGCGAGCATTTCAGTAAGTTTTTCTTTTAGCAGTCTCTAAATGTCAGACGTTGGGTCTTGATCTATCCGTTTGGAATAGATTGTGTCTCCTTTAGAGAAATTATGCTCTTAGTTTTGGTGGTACAGTGTATTTTGAAAATGTTGACATCTTCAGATAAGGAGTTGACAAATTTAATTAAAATTGCCATTAGACCAAAATAGTGTTTACAATAATGTTGATGCACTGCTATTGAATGCTTTTAGTAAACAGTTATCATTCTGACACTGTTAAATACAACATTATTCAGTCAGATACTGTTTTAGATAGTGTTTTATGGATATAATTGATAAAAGTTGATGACATAATGTGTTTTTAGTATAAAAAACGATGATTTTTTTAATATTTTGTTGAATATTTTGCTTAAATGACACATATGAACTAAAAATAGCTAAAATATGTTTTAAACAAGCCCTTTTTATTTGTAAAGTCAATAAATGCATATAAGTCTACACTTTATTGGAAGAATGTAACAATTATAATGACATATGTCATTTTTTATCATATTTTGGCGGCCATTTTGAAAAAAAATGGACTGTTCCAACCGAAATACATAATTTGAATACCCGATCTTACCATATTTGATAAGTGTGGATCTATTGGCCATAGAAAAAAATACTATTTATAATGATTTTTAGCAAAAAGTATATATTGGCCCAACCCTAGTAATAAGTCAAGCCAATTGCCACAGTTCCAGGTCAATGTTTATATTGGGCGTTAACGCTCGACGCAGTGGTGACAAACACACTTACAAACTGTTTATGTTTTAATTTATCTATTTTTATTTTGTATTTAACTTTTTAATGGTTTATCCAAGACATGGCAATGAAAAAGAGAATCTTTAACACAAATGTTAACATACTTACAAAGGATAACCTTTATAAAACTGTGCTGTTTACCTTCGCGTGTAGTGGTATAGCTTTGTAAGTGTTAAAAATAGTAGATCTGTATCTTTTAGGTCAGAATTGTTTACATCTTACATTTAAACCATATTTAAGCAGCGAAACCTACTCCCGTAAATATGAGAAACTGCCAAATATAGTTGTTCATGCATGTAAAATATTACAGAAATAATTTGTTGAAAATGTCTGGCCAGCAAGTTTGGCTTTGTTTGTTTATGTTTCCACCCATTTCGTCGAATCAGTTAAATGGTTTGACTACAATCGATATTCTCATTTGACTCGGTGGTGCAGTGGTTACGCATCCGATTTGGGTGCAAGAGCTCCAGGGTGCAATCCCCGGCTCCGGCAAGGGTTTTTATGTTTGATTTTTTTTGTATTGTTGTTGTTGTACTTTTTGTCCATTAACACAGTATTTATCGCAAAATATTGCAATTCCTTTTACAATGTTAATGTATTTAGTATACTCAACGTATTGCAAGATTTGTGACCGATTACAGGGGTAAAAAGATACAGACCCAGCATCTTTAATACCAAACAAACGTTTTCATAAACATACACTTTACCATTTTAAAAAGTGCACATAAGTATACACGTCTTTTTGACTTCAATATATTGTTATGTTCATGTTGATGATAAAAATACCTGTAACTTTCAGAAACGTCTACGCATGGAGATAGCAATGGAATACATGTACCCAGCACAATTGCAGGTAGAAGTTTTTTTTAAAAAACAGTGTAAATGCCGTTGAGAAACGATCCACTACACCGCTTTTAACAGTGTTTGCTTATTTGATTGTATAAACAAGATTGAAAATGTCCATTCTATTTATATTAAAGGGAGGTTATAAGGTGTAATATTATTTCTCTTTAAATTAAGTTAAGCAGATAAAGGGTTTTTGCATTTAAAATAGTTTTATGGTTGAAAAGTAAAAGCATAACTTACAACAAATGTACACTTAAACAATTTTCCAACTCCATTTTCAATTTGGAATTGTTTGGTTAAATAAAGTGTTAAGTTAGAAAAGGACAGTGGTCTTTCAGGAGTGAAAAAGGTTTAACACTCAAAATGACCCAAATAAGTTTTAATCGATATACAAACACATGTCTTTTTAGTTTTTTTACTTGTTTCATATCATCATTGTTGCCACGACAACAACATTATCAAACATCAGTAAAATTCATTAAACAGTGACCTAAATTAAATGGTTTGAAAGGGTCAGTGATAATTGTTTGTTTTTATACGCCCGTTTTCAAACGGTACGTAATATGGTCAGAATTGTTTACATCTCACAATTTAAACATATTTAAGTAGTGAACCTACTCCCGTTAATAAGAGAAACTGCCAAATATATTTATTCGAGCATGTAAACATATGCCAGAAAAAAAATATATTTGTTAAAAATGACTGGCCCGCAAATTCGGCTTTGTTTATTTATGTTTTGAGCCATTGCGTTGAAACAGTTGAATAGCTTGTTAACAATCGATTGACTAGGCGGTGCAGTGGTAACGCATCCGCTGTAGGTGCAAGAGGTCCCGGGTTCAATTCCCGTCTCCGTCAAGGGTTTTTAGGCTTGGGTTTTTGTTTTGTTGTTGTTGTTGTGTTTTTCATTTTTGTCAATAAACACATTATTTGTCACAATATTTTGCAAATCCTTTTGCAATGTTAATGTATTTAGTTAAGATTTGTGACTAAATATAAGGGCATAAAGATACAGACCTAGCAACTTTAAATGCTTCCAAGAAGAATGCATCATAACTGCTTAACAATGAGTCAACAACCGCTTAGGTGTTTTGTTTTAATACAGATAGCGCCAATGTTCATGACAGACTTTCTTCTTCTCAGTAAAATACTGCAGATATTTCTGGATTAAAAACATAAATTAATGTTTTTTGGTTTTGAAGTTCTTAAATAGTTTATGCCTACATTACTTCAAAGGTCACACATAGCTAA
>Ga0224511_10003273_pt1 | contig 11552 bp, 5 predicted proteins | sample SF_May12_sed_USG_2_FD_169988 | JGI IMG/M metagenome (GOLD analysis project Ga0224511, IMG submission 169988) | Sediment microbial communities from San Francisco Bay, California, United States - SF_May12_sed_USGS_8_1 | ecosystem: Environmental > Aquatic > Marine > Sediment | place: USA...
TTGCGTGTGTTAACGTCAGTGTGTTTGCGTGTGCTACATCAGTGTGTTTGCGTGTGTTAACGTCAGTATGTTTGCGTGTGTTAACGCCAGTATGTTTGCGTGTGTTAACGTCAGTGTGTTTGCGTGTGCTAACGCCAGTATGTTAATGTCAGTGTGTTGTTGCAGGTTCGTGTTTCTGGGCATCTACACGGTGGAGATGTTAATCAAGCTGTTTGCTCGCGGTTTCATCATCAACTCCTACACCTACCTCCGCGACGCGTGGAACTGGCTCGACTTCGTCGTTATTTTATCAGCGTGAGTTCTCACACCTTCTTCCAACAACGAAGTCTAATTTATTTCGCAAATCATTGAAATTCATAGCATTATCTTCAATTATTATTTTAATTAATAAAAAATCATCTTATGTCAAAAAATTTATGAGAACAAAAAGGGATGCATTGCAAAATATTAACCACAATGCATTTTAAGTCAATGCAAAAACCAGGATTCTCACACCTCTTGCCAACAATGAAGACAACGATTTATTTTGCAAATCATTAAACATGTATCAATTCTTGTTTTTGTTGTTTTCACAGTAACACGGAGAAAATGTTTCATATTATTTCTTATTTATTTTTTATATCTAAATGTAACAAAAGAACATCATATTTCATAAACAGACATTACAAATGCTACAGCGTTTAGATTTTCTGGGTTCAGCTAAACTAAGCTTTTGTTAAGGGTATACATTGTCTGCAAGGTCTTTGATATATCTTGTCTACAATGATAAGCAGTTTTTCTGTTCAAGCATGAAGTATGTAACTGCATTGTCTTTGGGCCATTTATCTTCAATGCCAAGTACAAACACAGTCCAATTACAATAACAAAAGAACAGCACTGAGTTGCTGGCTTAATTGAATAGATAGAGCAGTGAACAGTGTACATGCAGTCTAATCAAAGGAAAAATTGTGTCACCCCCTAGACACAAGACAATACACACTTGGCATCTGAGGACAATGCAAAAACGATCATGCGATCCTGGTTTTTACATTGATTTACAACTTAAAAATGCATTGTTGCTAATATTTTGCAAGGAATTTCATATGCTCAAATGTAAATATTACATAATTATAAAATATCAAATGTCAATATTAAAATGTATTTCACTGGTTAAAAAAATCCATCCCTTTTTGTTCTAAGAAATTGTGACATTAGACGATTGTTTTACCAAAAGAGGTCATAGTATTAGAAAATAATTTGAATTTGACTAAACTTTATAGTAATCCAGTTCATTTCTAATATTGCTCAAAAGCTGCCTTTGATTTTGACATGATGTGAGTTATGTGGCAATGTTGTAATGCCTGGTTGCCATGGCTTCAGGTACCTGACAACGATCCTGGAGTCAACCGGCGGGGAGTCAAGTATAGGCAACTTGCAGGGCATCCGGACATTCCGCGTCTTCCGAGTCCTTCGCACCATCTCTATCGTGCCCGGTACGTATGTCTGCTCCAAAACTGGGGGCACTGGGTCACAAGGCGACCAGTACATGTGGTGCCCCTAGGAGCTGGTCATAATTCACACTGTACATCTGACTAAATATGGTGGCCATTGTTGTCTGATATTCATTGCCAATTCTCACTAACACCATTTCTAGCGTATTTACTAATTTGGGCAACACTCCCAGTCTCAGATAAAGGGCAAGAAGATCATTTATTTAATTATTTACAGATTATGTGATTGTGTACAAGTAAGGCCAAGGTTGTGCCTTGGTAATGGCTAATGTTATTTGCGCATATTATAGTACTTTAGTTACTATGAACCCAAGAGTTCTGATGCCTGTACAAACTCCCAGGTATCTTGTTATCTAAAACTGAAGCAATTGTACTGAGTAATTTACCCCCTAAATGATGTATAAAACATTTGAATGTGGCCATTTGTCAGTAGTCCTGACTACACTTGAATATATGTTAATGAAGCATAGATCTCTAACTGTGGATGTATATTATTTATAACACTGAATTTCCTGAAAAATGTGATATCAATGATATTGTAGGTTTAACAGTTTTTGTGTAACAGTTTTTCTACTAGTTTGTAGAACCTGGTAGCCGGACATTTCTCAGTCCGGACATTTCTCAGTTCATGAAATTTGCAGGGTCGGACAATTCTCAGTTCGTTAATTTTCAGGGCCGGACATTTCTCAGTTCGTTGATTTGCAGGGTCGGACAATTCTCAGTCCGGACATTTGTCAGTTGGTTAATTTGTAGGGCCGGTCGACAGTCCGACATATGATGGACCTATTGTTATCGATTAGTGTTATAAAACAACACTGTAATTAAATACTGAAAAACAATATTCTTTGATGTCAATAATAAATAAACCTGTGAACCAAACAAGCTGCGAAACGTCGCAAGAAGACTGTTGTCACACATCAGCGGCGACTGTTCAAAGGGACTTTGCCAGAATTAACTCCATGGTAACAAGGATGTCCGCGAGTTTCTCATGTCGATTGGAAAGTGTGTCCGCCTGGACAATTAAACATTCTGAATGTGACATTGACTGTAGTGATACTTTTGTTTTTATACAGTTCTTGTGTCCAAATGTTGTATATGTGCTATGTGTTTAATGTTCAGTGCTATGATTATTATAGTTTAGTTCACTTTTAACTTGTACATTGTATTTGTATTAAGACAGATGACCATGTCTTTTTCAATAAAAAAAATAATTGGTACCAGTCTTGAATTCTGTTCTTTAATAACGCAAAGAGCGATAGATGCGTTAACATTAAATACACTATCCGCATCATTTTTTAAATAATACATCTATACTGCTATACTATCAAATATATTAACTGAGAAATGTCCGGACTGAGAATTGTCCGGCCCTGAAAATCAACGAACTGAGAAATGTCCGGCCCTGAAAATCAACGAACTGAGAATTGTCCGACCCTGCAAATTTCACGAACTGAGAAATGTCCGGACTGAGAATTGTCCGTATTTCGTAGAACCTGACAGTTTTCAACTATGTTGAAATACCTATATGTTTTCCCAAAGATTTACTTTGCTTGATCAAATAGACCATGGCGTTTTAAACAAACTAATTTTATTTGTGATATTTGTACTTTGCCAATGTCCAATATTTGAGTAAAGAACTGAGGCTTCATCTGATAATGTTGTTGTATTTTAGTATTTACTAAAACTATGTTGAACAACTTGAATATTTCGGGTATTTTTTATTATGTGTCAAATATTTCTTCAATACAATTATTAAAAACTATTTATTAAAAAATATTGACTAAGAAAAGCTGTGACAAAAGTAACAACTGACAATTGATTATTTGATTAACAAACAGAGAGTATGTTCTTAATTGGCAGAGGCAATAAAAATCAATTGCTTCTAAGAGAATGAAATATGAGCCCAGGTGTAATATCCCAGAACTGGCTGAACCGGGTGACCAGAAAGTCACAAAGCTGCTATACTGGCATATCAGTGGATAGAAAATGAATTTTTATTGAATTTCTTTTATTAATATACAGTTTTCCCAGCAAAATGTCAAGAATGTCAATTTTCTCCTCGTCAATTGTTTATTAATAAACTTAAAGTTAAGCTGATCCTAAATCAAGAGCTTAATTGGTGCCAAATTATTGTAACTTGTTATATAAAATGAGGTAGTTACAATAGTTTTGCACCAAGCCCACGAAATGGTTTACTTTCCCACAACCTGCCTAGTTCCTACTGACTGGACAAGATGACAGTCTGGCTGTATAAGTCCTACTGCCTAGTCCTACACCCTGCACCCAGCCGCCAAGCCGGTGTTGAAGGTCGTATGTGTTGTGTGTTGCAGGGTTGAAGACGATCGTGAACGCGCTACTTCGGGCGTTCCGTATGCTGCTCGAGGTGATGATGCTGATAACCTTCTGTCTGATGGTGTTTGCGCTCTTCTCCCTGCAGATCTACATGGGCTCCCTGCGCCAGAAGTGCGTCGAAACGCCCAACTACACCTTAGCCAGCCCGCCCGGCTACTCTTATGCCCAGTACTTCAACGATCACACCAAGAACCCGGGTATGTTGAACATCATTATTACAGTCCCAATAATATGTATGTACCAAAATCAATATATTAATGGACTTGTAATTTTAAGGACAAGGCCAAATGAAAACAATGTTTCCAATCATCTTTTATGTATTCTTCAAATTGGTCACCCTTTTTACCCTCCCATACTGGTTGTTATTATAGAAGGACATTTTGTCATCCTAATTAGTTACCTGGAATGCCCCTGGTTAATGAGCCATTATATAGTTGTGGTGAATCTGGCTCCCTCTCGGCCAGGGAATGGTCTGTAAGCTTGGCTTTACTGGCTCACATGGGATGACAGACACACGGCTAGTCCAGGAAATCAATTAAAACTAGCCCATGATAACAATTGAGCCTAATTGTACATTTACCTGGGGTAGGTCTTGTTATCTTGTCTGTCTCCATATTGAAAATCAATATTGTAAATATTGAAAGTTAAGAATGGCCCAGGTTCAAGTATATTGAAAAATGTTCTAATACATTTGTTAAGGTTATAGTAAATTCAAGAGATTGCAAGAAATCTTCAGTAAATTATGGTTGCTTTTCTTTAGCTACATTTGTAGCTGTCATAACAGTTCAAAATAATGAAATATTACAAAAATAATTAAACTTCAGTGAAACATCCTTCAACTTCACCCCATATACATTTAATAAATAAAATAAGGCCAGTTTGAAATTAAAAAACAACAAATGCAAATTAGTAGAAAAGAAGTACTTTCAACATCTAAACTTTTATCTAACCTATAGCAGTAGGTCACAATTATCATTACACATAATTAGACTGAATTATAATTGCCATAATGTAGCCATTTGCTCTCCTGTACATTGAGTCGGTATGAAAAATGACAAGTTAAATACCAAGGCTTTACTTTATTGGCACTATTCTCAAAAAGTAAATTACCTAGATAGTTATTCTTTAATCTGGAGTATACGGTAAACTCACAATAATTGTAATTACGAAATTCTGTGAACTGTTGAAGGATTTCATCTTCATGCTAACAAAGTTATACTTACATGTATGCCACAATGAAGAAATAAATTATTTGTAAAGTTGGCTTTAAATTGTGTAGGTGTTAATACATGTATTACATTCATTCCTGAATGTTCCATTATAGGGAGCAAAGTAACTCGATCCTTTACATCGGATTACATTGAATGCTTTTGTAGAAAATCAGACACATCAAACTCTTTTTATTTATCTAAAATTGATTTTGTCACATATTATGGTCTACCATTTCCAATATTTGTGTCAGTTTGCTGTGGGCCAGGAATACAAAGGGCAGCATTGTTAGGGTGAGGGTGGTTGGGAATGTCGTGTATGTAGGGCCATCAGGAGTCGACCTCCTCTCTACTCTACATTGCAATACCGGTTGAGGAGCTGCAGACTGCTGCAACAATGCAGCCAGTCTGTCAGCTGGAATGTCGCAGGCTGTCGTTTGTGGCAATACTTCTTACATTGAGTTGCATTTAATGACAGCCTCTTTACAGTTGAACAGGCTGCAATAACAGCCAGTCGGCCCTCAACTATGTGACTTTGTGGTGTCTTGCAATCTCTGCGCTATCATGTCCTTTTTATTTATATCTATTTAATTATGAAAAAACATTTCAGTTTTAATGGATCCATTAAAGTCTGATTGCTTGTATGTTTAAATATTTATAAAGCTTTGATCCATTTTCCTTAAGCCTAGATTAAATAATAAATTTCAACATACATTTATCCACGCAAAAGCATTTCTGAGAATGGTAAATACTCTATATGATGTTATAATTAAAATGTTATCAATGTTGAAAACAATACTTTTACTACCAGAGATTGTTTTATTGATTTTACTTTGTTAAACAATTACTCCTGCTTGTTCATGGTTTATGTTATTGATAATGACAGCCTGGTGTGGGTCTGGTACCCATAGATACCCTAAACACAGACCCTTGCCCAGTGGCTGCCTGTATGGAAGCCTTAGATACAATTCAGGTTTGCTCATACCTTGATGTGGTCAGAAACTATAATATGTGTACGGGTTTAGTCCTATCTAAAGTATCATACTAGACTTCTATGAAGTGTTATATGTGTGTGCCGGTTGCTAGCAGAAGGTGTCAGTATGAAATATTATGGTTACACCTTCTTAAAACATGCTGACATTGCCTACATTGCACAGCACCATTCACCCGTCATGCACAAGATGTAGAGGTTAAAAAACATCTTATGTTCAACATAACAAACTAAAGCAAACAGATCTGTTTCCGACATATGACTTTTTATGAGCAATTATAGCATTGTGTGTATGTTTTCAGACCACTGGGAGAAGGATGGTGACGATGGCTACACGTTGTGCGGGAATTCCAGTGGGGCGCGGCAATGTCCCTCAACCCACATATGTCTGGGGGACATCGGGGAGAACCCGCGCTGGGGCTTTGTGAGCTTCGACCACTTCGGCTGGGCCATGTTGACCTCCTTCCAGCTCATGACCCTTGACTTCTGGGAGGACACTTACAATAAGGTGGGCAGACTGGGTCGACTTGGATTTTGAGATATTTTTGCTTAAACTTGGACTATTTACTTTATATTATGTAGGGTAAAATAATGGTCGGCTTAAAAGCTACAGGGACTGTTAACTGAAATAAATTTTTTACTGCTTCTGGGGAAAATCGCTTTAAAAGTTATTTCTCAATATGATTGACTGAAAAAACAACAAATGCAGCAAAAAAATCAAGGGAAAAGTCCAATTTCTGTCGGCAGTTTGTTTTACATGATTGTACATGTAGTTACTTAGAGATAGCCTTAATACCAGATGTCATCAAAAGTACTTTCTCTGGAATGTTTTCCAAAAACAATTTGATCCTGAATAATATTTTTTATTGCAACATGAATGAATACATCAATTTCTAGTTGGGTGCTTTGTACCACCTGTAATGTGCATGGATGTGTTGTAACTAGCATTAAGATCAATCATAAAGACATACATAGCGGTGTAAATGTCTAGACCTATGTGTTAGGTGTGCATCCTGGAAGTCAAAATGCAGGTAAAGAGAAAAATTCAGGTTTATGATGATGTCGAATAATGGGGTGAGCATTTTCCTGGCAATGTTGGAGTGGTGGGTGCGAGGCGGCTCCCGGTGAATGGATCCCAGCATTCCCGGCATGACACCACGTCCCCCCCCCCTCCACCACCATGTAAACATGTTGTCCCAGGTAGACCAAGCACTAGCTTACAGCTTTAGGCTACAGCTAGTGACTACAGTAGACTGACTGGAGGCACACAGAAGCCACACTGGCATTGCCAACATTCACTAGAGCTACTTGAAATAATGTGACTGGTAAAGTCATAACACTATATTAGTTTTCATTGTTCTTTGTTCTTGTTACAAAACATCATACATAATTGCGCAAATGTGATGCCTTAAACATTAAAATGCTGGCTGAAATTGGGGGATTTTTACTGGTCTTGAATGATCTACTTTATGTTCAGGAACTACTGCTCAGAAATTTGAAGACAAGAATGCTTCAAAGTATTAATTTTACTTGAAGTCATTTTGTGATCAACACATACACTTGACATCAGTTACATAGAAACATGTACAAGATTCATAAAGGTTAACCCCAGAAAAAGATATGTTTAGTTGTATGTAGCCGCACATGAAGACACAAGTTCTCTCCCCTGCAGGTGCTGCAGACGTCTGGTCCACTGAACGTGATCTTCTTCATCCTGGTCGTGTTCTTTGGCTCGTTCTACCTCGTCAACCTCATGTTGGCGGTCGTGGCGATGTCGTATGAGCAGGAATCCGAGGCCGCTGGCAAGGTAACGGCCCCTCATGCGCTATGTGTGACCCCCACTAACTGAAATAACATCTACTTGCAGCATTGTGTACCCCCACATGTTATATCTTGTCCTAGAGTAGAAGTGTATGTGTAGCTGTTTTAACATGGATTTAAATGAAAAATATGTCGGAACTGACATTTTTCATGCATTCTTCTATGCACATATCTTTGTCACAAATGTATGTCAGTCATTGTGATCGTGAAAAATATGAGTTCTTTCTTGTTGTATTAACAGTATCTCTATAGCCAACAATTAAAATCAGTGTGCTTTTACACTTTGTAATGTGAAAGAACTAATCAACCACATGTTTTGTTCTTCCAAGTTAACCAAGCAGTTAGCTCGTAAAAAGCAAGTGGCCACTAAGAAGCAGGTTGTACATTCACATCTCCCCAGCGTGAAACCCTCCCGTTGTGGGGTAGAATTTATGTTCAGTTATATTTTATGTTTCATTGAAGTACAATGATTGAATTCTTGTCACTTGAAGTGTAGGACACGTGTCAGAGTTTATAGAAATAGCCTAGATGTACATCTGCAACAGAATCTAGATTTCGCTCTTTAAAGAGACCACATAGACCTTGTATCTGTCAATGTTTACACCTCTTTGTCCATTCTTTCAATGTCCTTATTAACTAGACCAAGAGAGTTATTGTCCAATGAACTACATAAACCTTATCACCACGCAGTGATACAGGAATTTCCTGCTAGTTTCACTTTGAAACTTTGACTTTATGTTAAATAATTTTTTTTTTGTTACAATCATATAAAGGCTTTTAATGGATAATTGCTAGTTGAATAATAAGTAAAGCTTATCAAAGATGTATCTAAGGTAAATTAAAAGAAATACATAAAGTAGATCTATTTCTTTTTTCTTAGAACAATTAAAGTAAATCATCAGGTCAGCGTATTTCTACAATGAACAGGGATATAGGTAAACAATGAAATTACTGGAATAGTAACAACTGCCTTTAAAGTATGAGTTTTCAAGAAATGATTAAAAAGAGGTGTAAATTTAAGGAATAAATTTTCTTGGTTGGGTTCATTGAAGTATGAACAACATTATGGCTGGTTAAAGCACTCATGGAAGTCGTCTGACTCTATACTCTTTAACCAGCCCTTTTGTCGTTCATTCTTTAGTCAACATTTCAACCACAAAATTTATTGGTTTGTAATATGTAATTTCATTTTAAGAAAAAGTACTGAATATTTTGAAACTGAAGCCTAAAAATGGATTTTATCTCCTTCATGTGTATCCCTTTAATGTTGATAAGAATGTCTTTCAGGCTAAGGTAATGTTGATAAGAATGTCTTTCAGGCTAAGGTTATGTTGATAAGAATGTCTTTCAGGCTGAGGTAATGTTGATAAGAATGTCTTTCAGGCTAAGGTAATGTTTATAAGAATGTCTTTCAGGCTGAGGTAATGTTGATAAGAATGTCTTTCAGGCTAAGGTAATGTTTATAAGAATGTCTTTCAGTCTAAGTTAATGTTTATAAGAATGTCTTTCAGGTTAAGGTAATGTTTATAAGAATATCTTTCAGGCTAAGGCAAAAGCTAAACGTCAAAAGCGAAAGTTAAAGGCTGAGCAAGAACTTAAAGCTCAAAAAGAGTTACAGGCTGAGCAAGAACAAAAAGCCCCAAAAGTGTCAGAGCCTAAAGTTTGTGAAGTAATTGAGCCCGAGGTACCTGCCTGCTGTAGTGATAGCCAGTAATGAGACATGTATGTGCCATAATACGCTTGGTCCAAGCCCTGTCTGCATTTAGCTGACCCGTACAATTTGTCTTCACAAAATAGTTGCTCTCAGAAATGAACCCATCAAGAGTTAAAGACTACGGACACAGTTTATGTCGTCATTTATAGCGAGGAAATGTAGTTTTCCTAAAAAAAATACTTTTTTGTTGTATTTTATTTTTGAGAAAGTATCAGAGTTCTTGTTTCCGGAAGCATTTTAAGAAAGTTATTTGCCTGTTTTGTGTGGACAAGGTGTGATAGGGCAGCTCAATATGCAGAGAGGGGGTGCTTGCAGGGCTGCAGATAGCTAGCTAGAACAGTGCCACTTACATTGCACTGTGTCAATACATACATATTGTAGGCCTTGTCGATATATAGACAAATTCCAGTCTAGTATTGAAATAGAGTAATGACGAGGCAATTGAAATGTATGGGGAGTGAATGGCTTCTATGCATCTAATGTGTGTGAAGCTACATGCACCCGAAGTCTGGCTTCCATTTAATGGTACATAGGGTAGATGAACCGCCCTTGTAAGTGGGTGACATTGCTAATGCCAATAGCTGCTGCTACATAACCACCAAACGCAACATGAGCAACCCATGCACAATTAGTTTATCTTCTGTCTCATTACATTATATTACAATAAATAACAGAAACAATCTTTGGTTGAATTAGATGTAATTCATTAAACATCTCTTGAGAAAGATTTACTGCCTGAGACATGGAAGCCATTCATTTTATTAGTTATTATCCCAGATCTTGGCTTCTCAGCAGCATTACTGTATATGAAATTATGAAAGTCATATGTAAGGCAGGATTCACACCTGACTGCTTTTGTCTTTAAACCCCTTTTGATCCCAACAATTTAACAAACAATTATATTTATAGCGAATCATGCAAATGTCATAGCCTACATGTTTCCGGCATGTACATGTAGTACATGCATTATTAAAAATGTCAATTAAAATGATCTACAGTAAATGTTAATGAGTTTTGGGAAATTATAAATGTAGTTATAACTAAAATGTCAGTTGAAAATTGCATTTTGGTGGTCCCAAGTATTATGTTTAATTTAAGCTTGAGGTACACTTTAGATTTGAATAATTTAGATTAATTATTTGTTTATTTATGACTATAGATCTTTAGAAAATATTCATAGTTTTTGTAGAGATGATGATTTCCATTCCATATTTTTCCTAATTATAGCTTCTTTTTATGAGCAACACAGTATTTATATCGTTTTTATATTTATTTAGCTTAAAGTGCACATTATATAAATTAATGTTCATTGTGCACCTATTACCATTTCCATTTATAGCGCAAATTGAAAAAAATGAAGGTTAGTACCGGTCTGTCGTCCAATCTTACATCCTTGTCTGTTTATTTCAAAAGTAAGTCTTGATTTTTCTTTAAAGCTGTTGCGTGCAAAATATAAACCAGAAGGTACTATTTGTTGCAATGATAAATATGGATTTTTGATGAAAAATAAACTAAATATTACCTTTTACAATATAAAAAATGCACATAAAAAGAAAGAAAAAGAGAAATATTTGGCACTGACAACAATTGGAAGTGGAAATTAAGCGTATATAGACAACATTTATCCAATAAAATAGAGATAATGTTTGATAGATTGAGGATGAAATGCAACAATTCTAAGAAATTTCTTTATAATTTTTTATGCCACTGACAAAATGTGTATGTTTCATGTATAGACAAAAGAATATTTAGAAATGTCTTTATGATGAGATTATGACACACAGCAGCTTTAAAACAACAGAAGGTGTAAGAAGTGGAAACCAAATCCATATGTTGTGTTATATCACATGTATTTCAATATTTCTTACAGTTGTTGAAGGTAAACACAAGTTTTATTTAAAACTGTGTTCTAACTTTACATATATTTATATGCAAGTTTCTTTCACAATAATTATGAATGCGTAACGCACATAGGA
>Ga0224511_10003274_pt1 | contig 11551 bp, 1 predicted proteins | sample SF_May12_sed_USG_2_FD_169988 | JGI IMG/M metagenome (GOLD analysis project Ga0224511, IMG submission 169988) | Sediment microbial communities from San Francisco Bay, California, United States - SF_May12_sed_USGS_8_1 | ecosystem: Environmental > Aquatic > Marine > Sediment | place: USA...
TCTTGGGTTCACAAGCCTCTTTGCACCACAAGGGATTGGATGATTCCTCACATTATGTTCTTGGGTTCACAAGCCTCTTTGCACCACAAGGGATTGGATGATTCCTCACATTATGTTCTTGGGTTCACAAGCCTCTTTGCACCACAAGGGATTGAATGATTCCTCACATTATGTTCCTAGGTTCACAAGCCTCTTCCCACCACAAGGGATTGAATGATTCCTCACATGATGTTCTTGGGTTCACAAGCCTCTTTGCACCACAAGGGATTGGATGATTCCTCACATTATGTTCATGGGTTCACAAGCTTCTTCACGCCACAAAAGATTGAATGATTCCTCACATGATGTTCCTGGGTTCACAAGCCTCTTCACACCACAAGGGATTGAATCATTCCTCACATGAGTTTGTTGTGAGGGACAATTAAATCAGGCTAAGCACTATGTTAGGTTTTCATTCATCAGGGAGAGGTTTGGTGCTCCAGTTGAGACTTTAACCCCTGGGATGCCGAGACCGCTACTCAACCGAATGACGTTAAGGGCGTCAACGTTATACCTGTGACCACTGACACTCGTGGGTGTCAGAGCAGAACAACGTACACGGGTTAAATGCATATGAACTATTTTTTTTTTTTTGAAATAGCACATTACGAACTTTGTTATTCCTAAAATTTTAATTTCAGTAACCAATGTACGTTTTATGTCAGGCGTCCGACCGCGTTATTATTATTTGTTATCATTTATCAGAAATCGACATGTATCCTACATAAAAAAGGCGTAAAACACCCGCTATTTAGGCGTATGTTTCGTGTCACAAGCTAGTTTCGACCTAGATGTAATGTACTCATATCTCGTTAACTGTAAATGATAATATCGGGTTTCATTAAACTTACTAAATTATGTTATCACAGAAGACGAAAGGGACGGATTAAATGGACAGTTCCACAACTGTCGAATCATGATCATTTATATAACTGTACATGGTCAATTTTAATCCAATGGATTAGGGATAAAATGTCAGATGACAATCTGACCTAGTATATACAATGGAAAGCGTACTTACTGTTTGTGATAAACCTTATCACGAGTTTAAAGAAAATATGTCGCATGGAGAGGAGCTTAAAAATTGTGAAACTATCCATTACTATAGATGTTAAGACTTTAAATGAATGAAAGCTCTATAAAATTGTCCAAACACTGCCTTGAGACATATTACTTTTGTCAAGAACAATAGAACATTTAGTCCATGTCATAAATCAGTGTGGACACGATTTTCAGAGACAAAGCCATTAGGCTTGGTAGTTATATACATCATATCAGACACATCCATCATCTACATGTATAAAATGTTTTAAATAATTGTACTTGTAGTACCAATTTCGTCTGTTTGATTTGATTTATGAATGAAGGGTTCAAAGACCCGACAACTGCATTCTGAAGTGAAAGGTTTATGACAAATGAAAATCATTAATTTCCACAGCCAAAATGTAGGAACTAGCGAAAGATGCCTTTGTATTTAATTGTATTTTCTACAATGACTGAGCCTATATTGTTAAAAACTCACAAAATGATATGTATATAATTTTTAGATAAAACCTGCTTTCATCTTGTTTATTGGTTTATACTTATTTATTTAATGTCAACTGAATAGCAAGTTATTCCAAATGGTATCCATCTCATTTTCTGAACGTGGTGCGAGAGGAGAGAGAATTGAGCCCAGGATCTCTCGATTACCGGAACGAACGTTTTACAACTGAGCTACCGCTGCGGTTTTGCTTCTTTCGCGTTTACCAACTGGTGAGTGTTTGTTATGACGACGAACATGTCTTGGTAAGATTTATATTGATATCGTATAGGAGTATTTTAGAAATATTGATAGACATGAAGGCATCAATACGAGTCTGTCTTATTTAAGATGCCCACGGTTCAAAAAATGAGACTGCGTAAACAAGGCTATTTGTCTTTGAAGACGATTTTTCTCTATGATTGTACTGATACACGGCTGGCATTATATGTAATTATTATTTAAAAATAATCGTGATAAATTCATGTTCTCAAAATACGTTTTGTTAGAAATATTGCAATTTGTTTAATGAAGTAATTATCTTTAATTGTGCAAAACTTTGCCATAAATAAGTCCTTACAAAGACAGTAATTGTATGACTAAATTGGATATTCCTCGTAGTTTAATTTCATGTTAGTCATTATTTCAAGTGTAAAACAAACATGAACATTTCTTTCAAAGCCCCCAGAGCACAGTTTGGGCAAAAATGGAAAGATAATTAAAGTATCCCAAAACATCTAAATAACTGCGTGATAAAGCATAAACGTTATGCGCCATGTGAAAGTTTTGAAGAAATGTGTGCATAAACCAGGACCTTTAACCATACATCATTCAATATGAGGGGAAATCATTTTTTGTCCATGGTACAGGAAAAGGATTTACCTCAGTTTTCATGCATGTTTTCATCTTTTTTAAATATATGTCATAATAAGAGTCAGTCATTCAACATCACAATTCTTCACTGAGAGTCATATCTAGATAATATTTTAGATAAGTACTTTACAACCCGAAATTCTGTGCTCCAGTCTCTTTATCGGTGTTTTAGTACACATCTGTGTTTTATATTTCTTTACCCTCAGTAAAATAATAAAAAACGTAATAAATATGTTATATTAGTAACATTTTGTCGGTTGGTCCATTCTAGAATTTCTAGACAACAGCACACTAAATATTATATAAAACTTCACAGTTGTACATGTACAATTACTTGTTGCAAAAAAATGAAACAATAAGTTAGGAGTGTTTTGTTTTGAAAATTATTATGTTTGCAATAATTAAAGGGAGTTTACTGCGGTTGTTAAGGTAAATGGATCCATTAAATCACAAAACCATGTTACGCAAGAAATCCTTGTATCTTAGCCCAGTATAGCACATACTATTTTGCAACAAAACTTAGACAATGCACATATTATTTAAGCATTTTGGCCTCGTCGAACGGGGGGTACTTATGCCAGGACTCAGTCATGAAGTCCGACTGACCAGAAGCAGTCCCGGCTCTTAGATGTGAGTGGTGCTGAATAACTATCACATGTATTAAACGCATTATTGCAAATGTTATATTAGATGTAAAATGTATAATGATGTAAGTTATACAGCCTCTTTTAACTCTCATAGAGTGGCAAAGCTGAATTTCAGACCTATTTTATTGTATATATCACTGATGGATGATCAAATATCATTCATTAACGATCGGTGTCCTAAACACGTACGTAACACGATGTTAAAATAACGTGTTGTGAAGAAGTATATTTTGTGCTCCAATGTTCACTGTGACAATATCAAATTGCTTTTACAACAACAACTAAAAAACATAAAAGTAACCATAACAATTTGTGTCCAACGTGGATTTCGATCCAAGGATTTTAACCATCGGAGTTCAATGCGTACCCCTCTTAACCATCTCTCGACAAACGAGACACATTTTAGTGAATGTCGAAAAAAATGCTGTTTCAATGTTATACACACACAATAATTTTAAAAACAAACAAAAGCCAAAAACGGTGGGCAACACGTTTCAACAAAGTCATTTTTCGCTAATATTTAAAAGTGTATTTATAATTATATTTAGCACTTTATAATACTTTAGGATAGTAGGAGTCACTGCTGAATTATGGTTTTAAATAAAATATATTGTAAACAAAACCGGTAGCAAGAGACGTGTAACTATATAATTTTCATCGTAAATTTACAATTTTGAATTCATGGGGAAGAAAAGAAGTTGCTGTACGCAAAACAGTCATATTGTGTCAGTGACAAATGCGTTTTTAAAACATGTCGATAATGTCTTGTTTTTATTATGATTTCATCAATAATTTTACCCCGTTATTAACGTTGTAAATCACGTGTTATTAGATAAAGTCAAATGAGACCTGTGTGAAGAAGTTAGGTCATTAGTTATGGATATGAGTGTAAGTTTTTTTGGCTTTTTGTCATCGCTGTAGCTTTAAAATGTCTGTGTGGAGCGGTGAATCAGATCTTATCTAGAATGGATTGTTTCCGAGGTCGGGACCAAAGTTTTCATCGGGGTTTTGTCGTGCAATTTATATTGTACATCTGAACAATAAGTATTTATGTTTATAAGGAAAAGCCCAGCGCTTTTTTAACTCAAATCTCGTAAGCAACACACATACAATATACAAAAGTTTCGCCTCGTTTGGGGTGTTTTCATGTTTCCTAACATGTAAGTGATTATATCAGTATGTTTTCATTGTAATAGTAACATTGTAAGGAAATATTATAAACACTTTACAAACATGTTTTAGTTTACTCGTACCGACTAACGCTATTGTCTCTGCACCTAACTGATTTCCTTTCTCTTCTTACTGGACCAGACAACCCAGACGTTAGGACGTAATATTCGAAATATGTCAAAACTGTCTGGAGACACACAAGCTTGTGAAATTAAAACATTTCATAATGTGTCATCAATCATGGTAGACCAGGGTTTCGGAAACAAGCCTATTACACCAAGTAAGTTATTACCTCATAACACAGACACGGGTGTCATCTACGGGAATAAGTTCTAATGCGTTGATAGTTTGTGCACTTTGTTAAATCGTTTATATTGGTTGGGTCCAGATAAAATGCAGGTTTATTAAATATAAATAAAAATGAAAACATGTCAATATGAGTAATTGAGCCACTGATAATATATAAGCATCCTTAGGCCAAAGGATAATAAAACACAACAAATGGGTGAAACTAGTTGGCAAATATTGCCACCATTGTGTACACACCGGTCTAATGACCTGTGTAAATACGCTTTAAGAATCATGGGATCGCACTACTTTCAAGCTACTTTCACTATCCTCCACGTTCACGATAGACGATGATAAGAAAAAGTGAAACTAGAATTTTCGACTTGTTTTATTAAAATGATTTTGCCTCAGTTGAACACATATAATAAAATAGACATACATTATAAAATGTATTATTCATTTACCTTTAAGTTTTATACACATAAACTATATATTAAATCACCATCTATGTATAGAATGCTATACATGCTATACTTTGCACGATCGCCGGTTAGACGGAATTGGCCGATTAGTTCCGATTGCGCGTTGTTCAAGATGTTCAGATTGGTTCGTAATCCCCGAACGGCTTTCGTACGTTTCCGTAAGAACTATATTTCAGCGTAGGCGTTTTGGGTTAGACATATCCTTTCACCAGATACATCCGAGGCACGATCGCCGATCAGGCGGAATTGGCCGAGTAGTTCCAATTGTGCCACTGGTCTGTTAAACCTCACAACGAATACCGGCGTTCTTACGACGACCTACACCTTGTCTTCGGAAAAGCCCTATTGGCTAATTGTTGACATAGTGAGAAAGCCGACGTTTTTCTTACCAAACTTCAAGATTTTGGCAAGCCCCTACACTGCTAAGTTCTTTGCACTGCGTTCCTCGTACGTTAACATGTATAATGTTTGTAATGAGTTTAAATGCGTTACGGTGTTCTTAAGGCGTCCACGTGGGAATAAAGAGTATGCTCGGCGCGTGTTTTGAGTGTCTACGAAGATTCTTCGCTTTGATTTAACATCAACTATAAGCATTCTCGCGGCACGTGTGAACACGGCACTTAATTCTGAAACACTTATTCTGTATAAATATTGTAAAGTCTTAAAAAGCTAAAAGTATAACAAAACAACAACAAAATATAGTGACAAAGTACTATCAACAACATCAGTAATGTCTACTTCAGAATTAGACTTTTCATACATACATTATACAACGGATGAGATTCTTCTGTTGAGGCGGAATTATTGAACTCGTATCGTCGCAGTAGCGATTCAGAGCACGTTCTGTATACAAGTTAAGCCTCCTTGGGCGTTCAGTCTTACCGTCAGAAATTCAGGGATAGGTTGAGAATTTACATTTTATTAGGAATTGACATCCAAATGGTAAAATCTACACAGAATTGATAACCTCACTGTGGTAGGGGTAGGGGTTTCACGACGCGGTCTACAAAGACGTATTGACAGTTTTGTGCACAGCATACTAGATACCTTACATATTGCTTACTTAGTTGATATAACTAACACATTAACCAATGAATTAGTCTATGCACTGGGTGACTTCAGTTGCACTTTTTAATTTCACCTTTTGCCTTTGTGTAGCCATTTGTCGAAAAAATGATCTTAAACGAAGAATATAATTACAATATAAAGTATTAAGAAACACAAAAAAGGTCTGAACATTGCATACCTATGGTTTCACATACACTCACTTTGTCGTACTGAATTGACCAAAATTTCATGACTTTTGTACGAAATGAAGCAAAAATCAAACGCAAGAAAAGGACATACAAAAATAAAGACGACCCATTTCTTTTTTCGCTGCTATATAGTCAAAGAAATACAGCACGCCCAAGTTGGTCATAAACAATGGATACGGTCAAGGATTACCAACGGCGTTCAAACCAATGTTCCGTTGACGCCAGTCTCAAACTTGCTTAACAGTTCCTTACATGTTTAAAGGAAACAAATTATCCCCTGCAATACATAATATCATCGAAAATGGAATACATGTATTACACGAGAAGCAAATATCAAACATTGACACTAGAAAGCAGTTGAAATGTTTGAATCATAAACAATAAGAGTGGATTTTTCCAGACTGTCTATCTGGATAATTTATGAGGAAACATTGTCCATTCAATGTCCAGTGAATTAAGGCCAAGCTTGTCAGGTTACATTGTGACAACAACCAGTAAGCGTTATGACAAGAACAACTAGTAAGCGTATCACAAGAAAACAACCAGTAAGCGTTAACACAAGAACAACCAGTAAGCGTTATCACAAGAACAACCAGTAAGCGTTAACACAAGAACAACAAGCAAGCGTTATCACAAGAACAACCAGTAAGCGTTTATCACAAGAACAACAAGTAAGCGTTATCACAAGAACAGCCAGTAAGCGTTATCATAAGAACAACAAGCAAGCGTTATCACAAGAACACCAAGTAAGCGTTTATCACAAGAACATCCAGTAAGCGTTATCACAAGAACAACCAGTAAGCGTTATCACAAGAACAACCAGTAAGCGTTTATCACAAGAACAACAAGTAAGCGTTATCACAAGAACAATCGGTAAGCGTTTATCACAAGAACCACCAGTAAGTGTTTATCACAAGAACAACCAGTAAGCGTTATCACAAGAACAACCATTAAGTATTTATCACAAGAACAACCAGTAAGCGTTATCACAAGAACAACAAGCAAGCGTTTATCACAAGAACAAGCAGTAAGCGTTATCACAAGAACAACCAGTAAGCTTTATCACAAGAACAACAAGCAAGCGTTATCACAATAACAACCAGTAAGCGTTTATCACAAGAACTACAAGTAAGCGTTTATCACAAGAACAACCAGTAAGCTTTATCACAAGAACAACCAGTAAGCGTTATCACAAGAACAACCAGTAAGCGTTTATCACAAGAACAACCAGTAAGCGTTTATCACAAGAACCACCAGTAAGCGTTATCACAAGAACAACCAGTAAGCGTTATTACAAGAACAACAAGCACGCGTTTATCACAAGAACAACCAGTAAGCTTTATCACAAGAACAACCAGTAAGCGTTTATCACAAGAACAACAAGTAAGCGTTATCACAAGAACAACCAGTAAGCGTTTATCACAAGAACCACCAGTAAGCGTTTATCACAAGAACCACCAGTAAGCGTTATCACAAGAACAACCAGTAAGCGTTATCACAAGACCAACAAGTAAGCGTTATCACAATAACAACCAGTAAGCGTTATCACAATACCAACAAGCAAGCGTTATCACAAGAACAACCAGTAAGCGTTTATCACAAGAACAAGCAGTAAGAGTTATCACAAGAACAACAAATAAGCGTTTATCACAAGAACAACTAGTAAACGTTATCATAAGACCAAGCAGTAAGCGTTATCATAAGAACAACCAAGAAGGGTTATTACATGAACAAAAAGTAAGCGTTATCACAAGAACAACAAGCAAGCGTGTGTCACAAGAACAACTAGTAAGCGTTTATCACAAGAACAACAAGTAAGCGTTATCACAAGAACAACAAGTAAGCGTTATCACAAGAACAACAAGTAAGCGTTTATCACAAGAACACCTAGTGAGCGTTATCATAAGAACAAGCAGTAAGCGTTATCACAAGAACAACAAATAAGCGTTATCACAAGAACAACAAGCAAGCGTTATCACAAGAACAACAAGTAAGCGTTTATCACAAGAACAACAAGTAAGCGTTATCACAAGAACAAAAAGTAAGCGTTATCACAAGAACAACAAGCAAGCAATTATCACAAGAACAACTAGTAAGCGTTTATCACAAGAACCACCAGTAAGCATTATCACAAGAACAACCAGTAAGCGTTATCACAAGAACAACCAGTAAGCGTTTATCACAAGAACAACCAGTAAGCGTTTATCACAAGAACCACCAGTAAGCGTTATCACAAGACCAACAAGTAAGCGTTATCACAAGAACAACCAGTAAGCGTTATCACAATACCAACAAGCAAGCGTTATCACAAGAACAACCAGTAAGCGTTTATCACAAGAACAAGCAGTAAGAGTTGTCACTAGAACAACAAGTAAGCGTTTATCACAAGAAGAACAAGTAAGCGTTTATCACAAGAACAACAAGTAAGCGTTAGCACAAGAACAACAAGTCGGCGTTTATCATAAAAACAACAAGTAAGCGTTATCACAATAACATCAAGTCAGCGTTATCACAAGAACAACGAGTAAGTGTTATCACAAGAACAACAAGTAAGCGTTTATTACAAAAACAACAAGTAAGCGTGTATTACAAGAACAACAAGTACGCGTTATCACACGAACAACAAATAGGCATTATCACAAGAACAACAAGCAAGCGTAAGCACAAGATTACCAAGTAAGCGTTATTACAAGAACAACAAGTTACCGTTATCACAAGAACAACCAGTCAGTGTTGATCACAAGAACAACAAGTAAGCGTTATCACAAGAACAACAAGCAAGCGTTAGCACAAGAACACCAAGTAAGCGTTATCACAAGAACAACAAGTTAGCGTTATCACAAGAACAACCAGTCAGCGTTTATTACAAGAACAACCAGTAAGCGTTTATCATAAGAACAACAAGTAAGCGTTTATCACAAGAACACCAAGTAAGCGTCATCACAAAAACACCAAGTAAGCGTTATCACAAGAACAACAAGTAAGCGTTTATCTCAGGAACAGCAAGTTAGCGTTATCGCAAGAACAACAAGTAAGCGTTATCACAAGAACAACAAGTAAGCGTTTATCACAAGTACAACAAGTAAACACTATCATAAGTACAACAAGTAAGCGTTTATTACAAGAACAACAAGTAAGCGTTTATCATAAGAACAACAAGTAAGCGTTTATTACAAGAACAACAAGTAAGCGTTTATCAGAAGAACAACAAGTAAGCGTTATCACAAGAACAACAAGTAAGCGTTTATCTCAAGAACAGCAAGTTAGCGTTATCGCAAGAACAACAGGTAAGCGTTATCACAAGAACAACAAGTAAGCGTTATCACAAGAACAACCAGTAAATTACAAAACGGTTTATGTTTTATGGTATTCTTAGTTTATAACTTTATTATCGCAGACTTAAACGTATAATTATCTTGGCCGTCAAGACCGGAATGCAGGTGATTTATAAATGATGCATGAATATATAGTTGGTGTCTCTCTTGGCGCGAAAAAGGACAAGTACTAAAGTAAATGTTAAATGCTAATTACTAACTTTCGTGGCATTGTTTATCTTTTTCTTTACTTTTAGACATTGTATATAAAAGTGGCATACAAAGGATGTACGGGATTGCAAATGGTAGCAAAATGGCTTTGCGTGGTTATTTGGTTTATTATAATTAACATAATACCAGTCTATGAAAACTCAATAAATATGATGTTGAAATAGAAGTAGGGTAGCATTTAAATAACATAAACGAAAAACATAAATGCCAAATAAGTGTGTTCTTCTTTCAAACCTGTATGTCGCTGTTTAATCTACCATTATAACATGTCTACATTGAACATTAGGAATTTAACTCTAAACAGAGATTTAGACTTAGCGTATTTTACACAATGTGGATGTAAATTGTTGTTCCTTTTCATCCTCTTTGACCTTTAAAATCACCATATCAATTCTAGTGAGATAAATATAAAGTATTTGAACAAAAGATCGAACATTCCCCACTTACACATTATCATTATTATCTTTTATGTCATATTTTGATCGTTAAATTAAGCTACACTACTCTTACAAATTGACCCGGTGAATGTGCAAAACAAAATTACCAAAAATGCCGGGTCTTATGTTGCCTTGGTCTGTTTCAGTGCTTCCACACAGAGAATCTGCCACAAACCTGTCCCGGTGGGTACAGCAAGTGTTGATTAATTTACATAGAAGACATGTTCCCGTGCAATTGGAACGTCTGGCCACCGTGAAAATATAACCTGTACATAATTGATGACACCAGATTCTTGTTCTCACTCTGAAGTGTGTTGTGGCGTGAAGGGCTTGGTCCCTAAGGGTTCCTTTTTACCATTGCCATAGACGAGAATCTTGTCCTGATACAGATACATGTAGCCTAATGTAATCGTAAACAGAATGCACAGTACGGGGATTTTATGAGGAGTAAAGGTCGCTAGTAGAGTGTGGTCAACAGTGTGACCTGCTTTTCAGGAGACATTTTATTTTAAAGACAACATTGTCACATGATAATGCAGTAAAGTCCGTTTATTAGGAACCCGCTTATAAGGAACTTTTGGTTATAAGGAACTGATTTTAATTCCCCAATGCTCAGTAAAAAACAAGTTCGTTGTACGTTTATAAGGAACTTCAGTTAAAAGGAACATATTTTTATGGTCTCGGCGAGTTCCCTATAAGCGGATTTACTGAAGTGTATGCCTAATCAATGGGTTATTTAATAAACACTCTCTCGTTATAATGAGCCAGGCTCTGAGAAAATCGCCCTTAACTCATTTGTATACATTGCTTACAAAACCCTTTTGATGTAATTAACAAAGGAAAGTGATTTATCCTTGGTCTTATCCTTAGAAAAATTAATGCATTTCAGCTTGTTTTAATACAATTTTGTTTATCTTTCATTGACATACATAACAAAAAGATATGTTAAGTATCAAAATATTCATATACTACTTTTTCACTTAAGGGCGATTTTCTCAGAGCCTGGCTCATTATTATATCCTTTTTTCCTATCTAATCAGTCACCCTGTCTATTAGGTCACTCACTGATTTAAGGCACTTGATGAAAAATTATAAAACATTTACCAAAGTGTACAGTGTTTAGACAACTGAAGTTAGTATTCACAAAATTTTAATTAAGAAAGTGAACAATTTTGACTGTGTATTGCAAAATAAACTACAGTGAACTCGACAGTTCCGGGTCAGTAAAGAAATTAACGTAGGGTGTCTCTTTAAAACGAAAGTCTGGAGAAACAGAACTGTATATACTGTTT
>Ga0224511_10003275_pt1 | contig 11549 bp, 1 predicted proteins | sample SF_May12_sed_USG_2_FD_169988 | JGI IMG/M metagenome (GOLD analysis project Ga0224511, IMG submission 169988) | Sediment microbial communities from San Francisco Bay, California, United States - SF_May12_sed_USGS_8_1 | ecosystem: Environmental > Aquatic > Marine > Sediment | place: USA...
ATTGTAAATAATCGCACCGTATGCAAACACGTGTTCTTCTAAATTTAGACAAAAAGTACTGTAAAATATTTCTCCGCCCTAAGAAACTGCCAGTCGAAGGATTGATGACAATAGACGACACGCCCTCGAGGCGGTCCCAGAGCGCCGCGCAATACACAAATTAAACACCTATTTTTTCCTATATACAATTAAGAGTGAATGCAAATATTTTATATTGTTTTCACATTTTATGAAGGTATTGTCAAGGTGTCACTGTGATAGCTGATAAACTATATAAGGCGCAAACACGTCACACAATGGCTCTTCAATAACGTTTTCAGAACTAGAAGATGTAACAATAATATATAAACAGTGCCAAGAAAGTTTTAAAGCACATTACCTTTGCTCTTAAACAAGTGCAATTTAACTAAATAAGCATACTAACGAGTTATATTAATAAACGTCGACTTCGCAGATATGCATCAAGATAAGTATAGCACTATGTGTATACCAAGGTAAGAAATGTAACATATTTTAGAGAATCATTTGAAAATTAATAAATACGTTACAAATGTATCTGAAAACAAATAAAATACGTTGCTAAACTAAGGCGTGTCAGTGAACCGCAGAACACAAAAATATGAATGCTAGTAGATGTAAGGATCATGATGATCGTTCTAAACTCAGAACATTAATTCGTGCTTTAGTACCTCTTAAGCGAGCGTCTTGCTTATAATCAGCAACGAAAACCGTGATCCAGCAAGAAGAGAAAGAAGCATATACTGTCTTCAGAGTATACTAAGTATTGTTTCATTGATTAGTTGTTTAGTCTTTTTTACGAGAGAAAGTAGTGTTATACAATGTATTAAAAGACCAAAAATATAGGTGTGCATTGTGTCGCTAAATATCTTTAAATTGATGGTACGATGTGACTTGCAAAGAAATATATTTATATTTACATTCTTATCACAAAAAAAGCGACGTCAAAACGCAAATTTAAGCATATGACAATTTGTGGTCAAACACGCAACCTCGAGTTTGGATAAAAATCAACCACATTTGTAAGGATGTCTATATCTTCGTTAACTTATCTTTATTTGGTAAATGCAATTTCCTTGACTCCAACATTATAAGCTGCCTTTTAATTTAATGTTAATAGGATATTACATGAAGACTTAAAAGTGTTTTACATATGTATTAAGATTTCATATCTCCTTGGAAATAGTCATTAATAAATATTTTTATTATATACCTATAAATGATCTGTATACATTCCAAACTACTGAATACAACAGGCCGGATTGAAAACCCCGTATCATGCTTCCTTCGTGTGTAACGGATTAAAATCCCGTATCACCCGCCCCTACCTTGTGTAATCAATAGCACGCGAGTTTTGACGTCACACCGATGTTATGTTTAGATTTTAGCGTAAATTTCAGTGTGAATCAGTTGTTTTTAGATAAAAACGAATAGAAAAGTTATGGGAAGGGTATAAGTATAATAAAAAAATTGATTCGTCGGTTTGTATCACTTCTCGTTGCCTGTGTAAAGTCACACCTTCGGTCTCGCGTGATACGACTGTACACAGGCAACTTGAAGTGATACACCCCGACGGATCAACATGCTAACAACATATTAGGTTTAAATTAATACTTGTAATGCCAAAATACTGCTGCATAGTTTAAGAAATGAAATATACATGTACACTGTATAATTGCTTGTTTGAAAAAAGTATTTCGGCATAAATTATTTATAATTTGCATCCTAATAGATGTATACATGTATTTAAAACAGTTCTTGTCTTTAGTGTTATTTGATTAATTAAGTCAAGCCAGTATACTGCCGAGCAATACAAGACGAATACGAATGTCGGCAATGAAATTCGCTATGATCATAAAACAACGACAGTAAGTTGTCTTTTACAGCGCTCATAGAAGACATAAGGACATAAATGTTCTACATTCCGTATTCAGGGTGTGTTTCCTAAGTACATGAAATAGGTGATGTGTCATATTAGTAGTACATTGTCAAAATATATAATGTACGTAAATTAAACTAAAGAAAGGGGAAAACACATAATTGCATTATTTTTATCAAGATGCAATAATGTTCACGTCCAAAAATCAATTGAGAAGTATTAGTATTTAACGTGGCAAAGCAACAAAGATATGAATCAAATAACTATTTGATTGCAATGCAGTTCATGACATAAAATCAGAAAAACAAGTGTTTATACTAGTCTATCAGTTTTAACATTATGGTCATAATTGTTAACATCTTACCTTTTTATTATTTTTAAGCAGTAAAACATACTCCCTTATATAAAAATGAGAAACTGCCAAATATAGTTATCCATGGATGTGAAATATTACAGAAAAAATGATTTTGTTGAAACATTCCGTATTCAGTGTGTGTTTTCTAAGAACATGAAAGATGTGCTGTGTCATATTAGAAGTACATTGTCAAAATATATAATGTACGTAAATTAAACTGAAGAAAGGGGAAAAACACATAATTGCATTCCTTTTATCAATATGCAATAATGTTCACGTCCAATAAACAATTGAGAAGTATAAGTATTAAACGTGTCAAAGCAACAAAGATATGAATCAAACACCATTTGAGTGCAATGCAGTTCATGGCATAAGAACAGAAAGAGCAAAAGTGTTTATACTATCAGTTTTAACCTGAACATTATTTAGAGCAGCTGACCTCCAGATGCTCAAAAAATAAAAAAATGAAAAAAATATTAAAATTAACGGTAAATACTGGTCAAGTTATGTTCAGTGAAGAAATCTATTATTACTGACCCCTTAATTCAGTTGACAAATCGTTGGTAAACCATCGGTTTTCTTTGCATAATCTACTGCGTTACCAACGCAGTAGCCGTTATGTATAGTAGGAATATCCCGATGGCAGAAAAGCAAAGTGTCTGTTTTCAAACCAAAACAGTGAAAATATTTAGGTTTTATTTCTAACAACTATTATAAATATTTGAAAAGATATTTAAAAAAATTTGTAAATAATGATTTGTTAGTATATTTTGGAGGACAGCTGCTTTAAAAATGCTATGCCTGTATCTTTCAGGTCAGAATTGTTTACATCTTACCTTTTAACCATATTTAAGCAGTGAAACATACTCCCTTATATCAAATTTGAGAAACTACCAAATATAGTTATCCATGGATGTCAAATATTACAGACAAAATGAGTTTGTTGAAAATGTGTGGCCCACAAATTATGCTTTGTTTATTTACGTTTCGACCCATTGCGTCGAAATAGTTAAAAAGCTTGACCACAATCTTTACGCTCAGTTGACTCGGTGGTGCAGATATAACGCATGCGCATTGGGTGCGAGAGGTCTCCGGTTCAATGCCCGGCTCCGGCAAGGATTTTTTATGTTTGATTTTTATTGTTTTGTGCTTATTGTGTTTTTACTTTTTCTGTCCAAAAAATACATTATTTGTCACATAATTTTGCAATTTATTATGCAATGTTTATTTAGTTTGTATACTTAATATTTTGCAGGATTTATGACCGATTATAAGTACATAAGGATACAGACCTATCATATTTAAACATATTTGAGTATCTATTCAATTTATATTAAAGAAAATAAAGCCATAAAATAGTTTAGCTTATCAAAATATAAACTAGATACAAACACATTTATGATGATGATTAGTTTGAATTTTAACATATCCATTTTGAAACCTATGAATGTCACGTGTGTAATTAATTTCATAAGTTGCATCAACTAAACTGTGAGCGCAAGTTGGTGGTTTCAGCTGTCCTAAAGTTCATACGCGTTTTACAAAGTGCTGCTGTATTCATACATGTAAGTGTGTATACAAAGTTTAAGCAGTTCTGGAATAATTGTGCAGTGCATATCCCTGTAAGACAAATGCATGTTAAATTCTGTTTCAATCACCTCAAAGAAGATCATGTGGTTAATTTTAAACCGACTAAAATGAAATGTCTTGCAGCAATTGTATTCTAAAAGACGATAACAACAGTTTCCATGTTAAGATATTTTAGGGAATACACATAAAGCAGCCATTTAAAGCCATTATTCTCTAATGTTATAGCTTAAAGGGCAATAACTTACATAAATAACGTAATGCATGAGAATTAATGTCTGTGAATAATCAAGCGTTATCATACAGACGAGATATTAAAATGCAAACATGCGATATTAACATGTGATATAAATGTTGTATCGTTCGTTACTACGAGTTTTAATGCTAGCTAATGCTTAACTCTATGTGATACTCCTTTAGTTTAGACTTCAATTAGAATGTGTAGCTGGTTAAGTTGGTACAATCAATCACTGGTGCAGTAAATCGACGAAATTGGGCAATGTGGCGAATGTATTGCTATTTAATATATCCATATTTTGCCACATCGAAACCTATTTGTTTGTAAAGAAAAACGATTTAACATTTTATTTTGTAGCACTTTTAAGAAATTAAACAACATGAAATTAAAAGCTTAAGCATTTACATGTAACAGGCAATCTAAGGATAATGTTGTCGCAGGTGTGTTACTACACTGAATACAGATATAACGTTAAGAAACTCCGACGTTTTTTATTTCGGTTTTAGAAGTTTTAAAGTTTAAAAGTTGTTGTCTCCCTTTATTTTAACCTAAACTTTTCAAGCCGATTAATATAAATTGAAGAGATGTTCAAATAAAGAAGGTGGAAAACAATGTAGATATGTCAAGTTTAAGGTCACCATGACAAATTGGCCCGTACAAAAACTAACACACAGAACGACACAAAAACACGTACAACATCATGACGCAACAGACATTTAGAAAAACTATATTTTTGTATTTTTCGGATTTTTATTGTTTTGTTTTCTTTTTTATTTATAATTCTTTTAATGAATTCTCCAAGAAATTAAACCAAATACGGTACAAAAGTGTGCCAATACACACAACGTGCGCTATATTGTATAATTTCAAATTCATAATTACGGAAAAAAAATACACTCACAGTGATTAATTTGTGCAAACCCATTAAACCATTAATCTGCGTAAACGACTAGAGGAAACGTTAATATCACAATTGTTTGCATAGTAATATTTCATGTGTGAATAATTATGATTAATATTTTATAGACATTAATATCCGCAAAATGAGTTATTCATGTTAATAACTTTACATCAAACAATATTGGTTCAAGAAGAATGAGTTGTGTGGCACGTTTAAGTGTAGGAATAAATGTAATCGCAGACTTTCTGCGAATACAAATATTAAACAAGTAAAGCGTATCCATGAAAAATCAAGCAACACCATGTATTTAATTGTTATTGAAATGCTTCGTACATGAAACAACTCAGTTCTATTGTACAATGTTCTGTCTTTATTAGCTATTTGCATTGTAAATGACATTTATCGTCATGCAGATCTAAATACAATAATAGCAGAAAACAGAATATTATTGAAGAAGGCTTCAAAGAACAAATATGTTGTTAAATAGCTTTTGTTGCATCTTTCATAAAGTCTTTATTATTATGGTTTTGTTCATGTACAATGCGTTCTAAGAGTAATTCGAATTGTTAAATAATTTAAAGTTATTGTAGGATTCAAATCTGCCGCCATCCAGTCAGCGGTTAACGACGGACTTTTGACAACTGCAACTAAAATGTTACAGATAATTTAAAGCATTTGGAACATAAGAATAGAATAATTAATCCGAGATTGGTAAGCAAGATTCGAAATTTGGCAAATTTTAGAACGATTTTTTGTGACATAGGAGTATACAATTAATTATAGGTTTTACTGTACAATACGGGAGCTTTAAAAGTCATAGTGGACGAGCCGTTATTCTATATCTAATAAATAAGGCATGACTTTTCAAGCGTTAAAAGACTATTCCATATAATTATATTCCATATTGTACGGTTCAATAGTTTATTCAGTTCTGCATTTCTCTAAATGAGTCACTGTCATTAGACGTTTTACTCGTCTCAGTGTGTTTTTAAAGACAAGCGCCTACACGATCACGTGTTTTTTTATTCGGATACTTTTTATTGTCAACGGCTTTTATCGTTGAAAAACAATGGTAAAGTGCACTTTCACCTAATCATCCAATACGAAAACAATACGGACTTTTTTGGATGGTATTAAATACATGTACCAATATAGTAATTTCCCCTATACTTTAATAACTTTAATTTTCATCACAAATGCAAGACAGTTAGTACATGTAGCTATGCTTCCAAATGCGAAGTATGGACATTATTTTAGCTATTTAGCTATTTATAACGGACACAAATACATGTAGGTTAGAACATGACTTAAAAATTCTTAATGGTTAAGAGGGGGCGGAGCGAACGAAGTGAGCGAGCCTCCTTTTAGCCATTGAGAATTTCTGTCATGTTCTAACATACTTAGAACATAACCTACATTTCTATTGGTTACTGATAAAGCATTTACATGAAGTCATCCATGAATGGATAAACTGTAACTGATGCACTTTTGTGATGAACTATGATATCGTATTTACAATGTGCAGTGGAATATTTAAATGCAAAAATGGATAAATCACCACAATTGAACAGACTAATAAAGTAGGTGACTTTTAAAATAGTTTTAGTTTTGTGAATATTGTTTATAATTGTTTCATTATTTCAATGCTGCATGCTGTGGTTCCCAATATCCCACTTATAAAGTTAATGTAAGGCCAAAACAACCTAACAACTTGGTTATGCTATGCTACATGTATAACAATAAGTAAGGAGAAAATGATCATTTAAACAATAAAACATGATCATTGTTTTAAAAAGGGTATTCCTCTTTCACGTTGTAAGGTTTTGTTTAAATAAGCATTTAAAGTACTTTTCCATTTTTCATGTCAGTTAAGCCAATGTAAATCATACTGTCTTTTAACACAATTTTTTTCTTGGCCTAATCCTCCTTCCATTGAACCTGTTTCAATAGTCACATTGATCAACTATATTTTGTACATGTAGAGCTAATCATCGCAACATGGAATGCTTTACTGAGCCAAATATGGACAAAAGGTGGATTTATAAATTCCCGCCTAGGCATTATTTGACTTCCATTAAGAGCCAACTCTTAACAACTAAGAGTGGCTCTTAGTGGAGGCAACCAAGTCATCTCATCGGTTTGAAATGTTGGTTATGTTCTAAATAATAAAAACAGGCAACAATAACCCGATGATCGGTTTACTTAACAAATGCCATAGAAGTAAGCCTTTACCTGACTGTCAATCTTGAACATCCATTATAACAGTAAAAAAGTATTTTAAACCAATGAATTAGAGCTATGGTTTAAAAGTGATCTGATTTACTTAATACATTCGAAAGTTTACCAAGGGATCGTTGCAAAACTATTGTAACTACCTTATTTTATATAACAAGTTACAATAGTTTGCACAAAGCCCTTGATACGACTCTTGTGATAAATATATTACCTAAAAAAGGAGACACCGAACGAGTTGTCAATCGAACTTTTTTGCGTAAATATGCTTTAACTATGCTTCATAAAAAACAGAGCTTGTGACATCAAACGTACCGACCAAGTACATTGTACACATCAAGTCTTTACATTGTATAATTATGATATTCCTCCTTAAGGACTTGTGATTGATGCATACATTGTAAATATAAATACAAATTGATTGTTCGTGTTCATGCGTACGCATCAATGATCGTAAACACTGACGTATTTGCAACGTATATGTGCTTGTTGCAGACCATTCAACGTGTTCATACGCATGCAATAATTACCCATACAAATGCACGTTCTTCCATTTCATACTGTTATAACCCACAGACCGCATCAATTGAAAATCATAAGACGTCTTTTATTCACCATCGATCCACATGCTGCATGCTTGTGTTTGAATCAATACAGTTTGACTTAAAGTGCAATATTGCATATATGCATGTCGTTATGCGTTAAACAAAAAATGACTGCAGACAATATTATTCGTTATGAACATACTACACTGGTTTACTGATGTTGTGGTAGTGTGCATTAATACTTTTGTGTGTATGTGGATCTTAGAACTGGAATGCGGATATCTTTTAGTGAACACAATGTTTTTATGTTTAACAACTGACTTTGTCAGGTGTACAGTCACCCGCAAAATACATCCCCTCAACACCAAGTCATTATAAAATGTTTAAATATAGTGTTGCCACTAAAACAAAATCGGCTGCATCTACTAAAATATTTTATTTTGTATTCAGACTTATTTGTTACTTACTGTTTATATGCATATCAAGACGACTAGCATGATACTTTATATCGTACATGATGAAATAGATAAAACGGCCACGTACGTACTAGTATGCGTGATATACGTTAAGGTTCGTCTGTGATAACCGACGACTAGTCACTACCCATTTGTAAACGGACGTATCCGAACTTCCCAGCTCAATACAAGATGGACTAAATGTCACGGAAGCAATAAATCACGGCTTCGGTAATTTACAACTCATTAATGACTCACACCATGGCAATTACAGATGTGATGCGTGCGTTAGGACATCTAATGACTTCTCTCTGCGGAAGGAACTATGAATATTTGATTTGTAAAATGAAACCGGCCAGTTCCCCCGTTAATCTTTGTCATTATTGACGAGTATTTTGGTCGTTTGTGTAATTCTTGTTAGCTATATATATGATAGCCCTGCAGCACACACAATGCTGAATGCAAATATGCGTAAAGTCCATTATCTCCCGCTTAACACAGAGAATGATTTAATGAAAAACTGACTTCAAATCAATCTTGAAACGTGCTTAAATCAACCACATGTCTCGTTACTGTACGTTCTCACCTTAGAAACTTCAATATTTAAAATAATTGGCATATAAAATGTTTTATTTAAAAAAACGGAAGCAAATGTTTAGCAATGACATGACGGTCACTTCAGCGTAATCTAGCTATATGTAAGTATAAGAGGTGTTTACCCTAGTGCAGTGTTGTTTTATCTGACATATTAATGTATTTTAATAATTGTATGTGTTATATAATAGTATGTTTGTTGTAATGTATAACACCTACACTGTTTCCTCTTGTGCGTCTCAACAACTCAACAAATGATCTGGCCTTTATGTTTATTCTTCTGTTACTGTTCATGTCTTGCCATACCGGTCAAACTGTCGAACATGGCATGATCGACGAAAAGAAAGTAAGGTATCATTGAAACATTTAGGACGTAATGAGTCCAATTCTGAACCGTATGCGTGTTTTACGTTCGATCAAACTGAAGCTTTATCCAAGTAACGTTAGATGTGTATTGTTACACTAAGAGTACAACATATAAAAATATAAATTAATTTTAATCATGCAGTGTTCAGTTGTATACATGTATAACTAAACTAAATTACCCGGCAAATATATAACACAGTCATATATTTCATGGTAGTTACTTATGTGTCAACATGCTGAATTAGAATTTGGAACAATGACATTTATTCACATATCAGACATTATCTCAAGTACACATCTCTATGTGAAAGTAATTTGGCAATTTTGAATCAATTTATCTTTTGGAATATGACGATCGACATATTTATTTTGGTTCCCTAAAATATTCATCATAATTATTCCTTATTACTCGCATAAGGTGCCATCGTGTCGGACTGTTGGTACTAACTAAGGCCAACATTGACCGAAAGCATATTTATTAGATAAAACAGTGTACAATATAAACATTATGTAGAATTGCTAATAACATTCAGGTCAAAATTAAAGTATATATGAACTTAAATATTGATTAAAAAATGAACAGTTCATTTCTGATTTGTACTTTTTTCATTACATATTTCGGTTACAGAACACGTACACTTAACAATTATGTAAAACGGCATAAGTGTATGTAACGACAGACAGTTCTTATTCTGTTTATATATGATTGACCCTAGTATTAATTTCTTATAAAGACAGTACAAAGAGCCTCGCAGCATATAAAATGTTGTATTCCCGACTAGAAAAAATGTTCAAAATGAATAATAATTCTAAGACTAGTTTGTTTGCATGCCAAAATAAAATCTTAGACTTTCTGTGATTACAATTATTATAACAAGAAAAGCGTATCTATGAAAAATGAAACAATATTATATTTCTTATCGCAACGCTGCGAGCGGGAATATTACTGTTGTTCCCTCTGAAGAATGCCCTTTCTTCATATTTAACTATGTGCATCGTGAATAGCATTTATCGTCGTTGAGAAGTAGTTGCAGCAGGAAATTAGCAATATTGAAGAAGGCGTTCAAGAAAAATGGCATGCGATCTGCTTTCAGCTGGATTGCTCCACGCCGTTTACAAAATCATGTCACAAATAGTTGTTCGAATGTACGTATACCATCTGTTGTAAGTTCAAGCAGTTTAATTTAGGTATATTATTTAAGTATATGAACAAACAACATCACAATCAGTCGCAAAGAAACCAGAGAACAAACACCAACGATGTCGCGACATATGTACAAACATTTAAACAATAAGAAAACCACATATTGTCCGCTTTTGGTCGGTGTGTGGACATGGGTTGTTGAGTATGCCTTTTATTCTGGAACTAATTGGGACAAATCATTTATGTTTATCTAAAGCTTTACTGCCAATGGGGTGTTGGGAACGGACGTTACTATTAAGTGAGTACATTTATAATTATTGTCAATGCATTCAGAACCACTAAGGTGTTTTATTGTTAATAAAAATGAATTTGTAATAATCAGCACATGATCATTATTAAAGATTGTTTAATTGATAGGTCATATGCATTTAACTGCCAAATCATATATTTCTTTCTACTAATATTCAACAGGTGTTACACATACATGGTATTGAAGTTTACATGGCTTCAGTTACGTCATTATCCTAAATACATTAGGGATGACAACAGCAGGCACATTAGATTTTACCTATCGTCTTTAATAAAGCGTTTATGTCTGCTTAGAACAACGTCGCACTTGATGAACAAATACAAGCCTGAGTTTAATAATTATACTTAAATGCAACGATGGTGTCAGTGTATGTTAACATGTACGTAGCAAATAAGTACAACATGTAAGTATACATGTATTATAAGCTGTCTAATTATGCTACAGTTCGATAATAAATTCATGTTAATGTCATAAATACAAAGCTTTCATGTTATTTTTTTTCCGAAAATGTTATGACACAAGACATTCCAAATGCAGTGACGTAAACATCGTTTGCAGTGCAAATACCTTAACACGTATAATCTATAATGCTTCGTTTGTCGTTTTTATTGCATTGTATGGGTGTCGTAGTTTATTTTTACACATTCGTGTTAACGAACGCTTAACGGTTATGCCAGTGCTTGTCTATAATGTATAGATAAAATTAAACTCATGAAAGGGAAAGCCCTCAGGAAGCGTAGCCTGCACGAGAAAACAGCAGCCTCGGTTTTATTGAAGCTGTTCATCAGTAGTAATAATTGATGCCACACCACTGACGCCCCCTAGCGCATGAGCGGAACTCCATTTTCAAATGTAAACAACATACATGTACACTCCATGATCCCTGAGGACCAGAAAAATATGACTACACAATGATGTAGTACGG
>Ga0224511_10003276_pt1 | contig 11548 bp, 7 predicted proteins | sample SF_May12_sed_USG_2_FD_169988 | JGI IMG/M metagenome (GOLD analysis project Ga0224511, IMG submission 169988) | Sediment microbial communities from San Francisco Bay, California, United States - SF_May12_sed_USGS_8_1 | ecosystem: Environmental > Aquatic > Marine > Sediment | place: USA...
GAGGATATTCGTCCAAGAGATGTACCTGTGAAATTAACGCATTCGTACGGCGATGGGAAGAACTCTTGCCACTATCCGCCCGCTTGGCTCCGGTTGGGGAGACCTAAACCACAAACTCTAGTCAGCATGTAAATTAAAGAAGTGCTCAAGCGAGATTGTCAGATTGCATGTAGCTTTCCTATCTACTATATATAAACAGGAAGTAGATATTATGGAATGTCAAGCTTCAATTCATACACGGTGATGGTTTCATTATAAAAAGTCCGAATACCCATTTAACCTGTAACGAAGATGTTCTCTGAAATTATAAAAGGCTATTCAGCTGACAGGCTAAACCTCCTCCCTGTGGTCTTTTGAGGCGGAGGTAATTTTGAAACCACTGAACACGGGTGGTTGTTTTGGAATTTTGAATTCATACAGAGAGCGGGTGCGCTTCGCTCTGAATTTGTTAGATTACAGATAGTACCTATATGGAGATAGTCTGATAGATCTGATTATTTAGCAAATCAATGGGAAGATCCTCTGTTTTCTTCTTGGATGCTTGACCGTCCTATTTAAGGAATGGAGTCTGAGGGTTTTTGAAGTGGTAGGGGCTGTAGGAACTATGTGAGGAACTCATTCTCACTATAGGAGCTCAACATGAATAAGACGTTGCTCAGCGATCTTTTGATCTTGAACCAGGCGCCCTAGCGATTAAGCTATCTTACTTTTCACAGCTATAGACAGTATGAACTCGTCCTACCGAGTAATGACATCACGAAATCAGCATGCACTGACTTACCAGTATATCTATGTCATTGTGTAGATCTATGACCTGGTTCTCGAGGTTGTCGCTGAGTTTTTGTCGGTTGCGTTGGTAGTACACTGGCGCCCCACGGCAAAATACGCTGATCTCGGCCTGAACGCTGGCGGGTGACCGATCATTACAGTGGGTAGCATTCGCCTGGGCCACCCAGTCAGTCTACAAAATGGCAGCCATCAGCCGGTGAGATCGAGTCGCTGACAAAAATTGTTATTTTATTACGCCACACGGTGAAGCCAATTGACAAGGTCTCCTAAGCCTGAGCCTTGTTGCAAAGCGATAGGACCTAGGAATTATGTGAGGAGCTCATGCTCACAGCTGGAGCACGGCATGGCGAGGACTTGAGCCCCGGATATTCTTGTCTTGGGCCAACGCTCTAGCCACTGCCCTATCACACCATCCCTATTGTAACACTTACCTTGGATCTGTGCTAAACGGTAATGATGATATTTTGGGTTATAGGTAAGGTACTCTATGGCTCACCACAAACCACTAATGATATCCCATAGCAGTTTAAGCCCGCTAGAGCGCTCACTGGTCAGTAAACTGCTGTGAACAGCTGACACAGACAATTAAATTTATACAATCTTTAAACCAGGTTAAATAAGCCCAGTGTAGGTTTTAAACAGGCTGTCAGTTACACACGAGATGAAAGAATGTTACATTGCGTAAGTCGACCACACAAAGTATTTGATCTAGACCCATGGCCTTCAGAATATTCCAAGAATACAAAAAATAATATTTGAAAGCAAAGAACAAGATATCACATACATACCACAAGTATACACATAATGAGAGCGTTGCGGTGGTTCATAGTGCTGTTCGGTTGCTGCCTGAATCCCTTTGTAAGTCCGTTGACGGCTGCCGGGTTTATATACCCTCGCTACTACCCGCTGTCTATCCTTCTCGTGCGCGTCCTCAGCCATTGGGCGGGATTTAGTGATGACCCTTTGTCGCTGCCTACCGGCAGCCTGCAGGCTCGCTCTATAGTGTAATCGACTCTGGCATTACCTAATCACAAACCTGGGTGGCGGCGAATGACCTGTTATTATCATAAGGTTATGAGTTTTAGTTTGAAAACAATGAGCCCGTCCTAAGGTGAATTTGTGCTATCTATTTTTGGACTCCGGACCAATAAAGAGTTTGCCAAAACGGCGCAGCCGTATGTATCAGTTTGCCCTTGGTTCAGGGATACCACCGCGTATAGAATCAACTTGCTCAATTTCACGAGGTAAACGAGAACGATGCCCTCGTTCAGCGGTAGGATTTCGATATTAATTTAGGTTCGGTGCCAAATTCAGTGCCTGTTGTCATACTCAAAATTATGGATTTCACAGCAGGCTGGCGTAACACCAAAATACACAGAAGGGAATATGACTAAAACAGAAGAAACTCTTCCAAACAAACAGATTTTGAACGATTATAAATGGATATGTCTGATTCCGCCGATATGAAACATATACCCAAGCTCCGGTTGAACAGTGCACTAGGTTTTTGTCGCGCAGAATCAACACTCAACGGTCTGAATTTACATGCGGAAAAAAGCCCCATGCAAAGAAATAGCTTTACGCGAAGCCAAATTAATCAAGACTTTTTTCGAAAGTTAATGCCAAGGCAAGTAAACCTTCGGCCGGTTTTTTCTGTACGTTTATAGATTGCCAAACATCAGTTCCTGTTCAAAGTTGGGGGTTCGATCTGCACTGCTCCATGATGGTGCATGGGGTGAGCCCGGATCAAGGGCCGTGCGTGAAACTCCGCATGCCATTGTTGATAAACAATAGTGGTCATTATATATAACTTAGATGGGATATAGCTGGTTCACTCCATGGCTATCTAGAGCTCTTAACTCGAAATCTGGGTTCAGGTCCTGGTCATGCTAAGTGTCCACGGTGGGAGTAAGCTCCTCGTATAATTCTCAATTCTTACCGCTCCCGCAAGCCTCGGGCTTAGCATGTCCGTTGTAAGGATGATCACGTGCCCGAGAAGAATAGAAACTTGAGTTGATCTGCTTACTCTAATTTGGTGCAAGAAGTGTCCCTTATTCTCAGTGCAAAACTCCTCTTCATATACGTTAGACCTTTTGATTTTTCGACTCGTATCTGATCATTGGTTTAGTGATGGGTTAGGGTGCTGCCGATTCCATCAGGCAGCGAAGGGCTTGGTATGACCGATGCGCATGAGCAGCGTCAAGCAGCTCGGGTGAATCATGGTCAGCTGTCAAGGAAGTACCTTCCTGTAGCAAGGTGTTAGTCGCGTATCTATCAAGTTGTGGATGTCTACTGCTGTATTTAGTTGTGCGCTTTCTGGCTTTCTGGTTGAGTAGTGTCATTTGCAGGGTGTGTGGATAGGTGATTGAAGCAGGTCGTGCTCAAAAAATCTGGGTTATGACGAAACCCCCCCCTCTGTGCATCTGCATCTAGTAAATGCTTCACTCTGCAGGAGGCTCAACCACAGAACTAACTGCCTTTATAAATTTGTTCAATTCTTTATAAAGCTTTACTCCAATACTCACCATGAAAATACCCAGTGACCACTTATAGCGAATATCATCTTCAGATACAAATTATTCTCAGATACGAGGTTCCGTCCAAACTTTTACTGCGCTATTATGTCTCTTCATTCAGAAAACAGTTTAAAGGTGTTCGGGATGGGATATACTTGCTGAAAGATACCGATCTGTGTTCACTGATTTGTTTCGATGGCTTAGCGGATAGTTCGTCCGGGTCCCTGGTTCTTTTTCAGGCTCGACCAAATACCTTGCTATTTGCAACACCTTGAATAAAACAAAAGCACCCTCCCTATAGGGCATTGTGGGTGCTGACAACAAGTGCCCTAATGAGGCACCGGGGGAAATCCTTGGACCAATTTTTGCATACCCATGAAACTGGTCAGGATACGCAAGAAAGAGAAAAAATAGTTAAATTAACAACTAGGTCAGTTCCAATAGTAGGTCACCTTAAACGGGTCAGGGTGATACTCACCATTCACACAGACTCTTCCGGTATTTTGTTTGCCCGATAGCGTATCCTTGCCATAACACGTTCTCCTCAATGTTGAATGCTTCCATACACCTGACGCTGACGCTGCCATTCTTCAAACAATTCTTCCATCAGACAGCAATGCGTGCGTCATCGCTCGGACAGGTGCGCCCATTCAGGTCAAAACACCGCCGAGATCACCGCGAGTTGTTTGACACAAGAGGCAGAATTTTTATTGACCCTCGTCCAGACAAAATACTTTCCGCGCGCAGTTATTCGCTCGTCATAATACCCGGATCTATATGCCAGATACCAACTCGCTTGCAAATCCATGGCAGTTAATAGGCTGTAAAGATAAGCTGTCAGTCTTTTTGACTCTACGCGTTTCCCAGAGTGTGTTGTTAGGAGACTTTCTGTTTGCACCATAGTTTTGGTTTCCATATGCTCCATAGAGAAGGTGGGCTGGTGAGGGTGTTGCGAGAGGCAAAGTATTTGCTGGAAGTCAAACCACGGACTCCTGGTCCAAGGCCCAGTACTCTATCCACTAAGCCGTCATGGGCTGTTATTCATTACAAAAAAGGCCAACATTTTGTAGTTTTTGACATCATTGTGCCACCATTGTTCGTATATTCGTATATCCCAAACTCGGCTTCCCTTGTGTTTGTGTTTTGGAGCAGATGCCCTCTTGTCTCCTACTGTTGTGCAGTGTAAATTGAGGAGGTCTAAAACTATTGTGCAAAACCGAATTTGTTTCTATTTAAATGCTAATCAATGTTTATTTTTCATTATTATTATTTTAGAAAAAGATTTCTCATCAGCATCCTCCCATTGGCCTGTTGCGTAAATTAGGGCAAATCTGATAATGTCATGTTATTTTACATGGCTTGTTTGTAAAGTGATCCGAGGTCCGTCTCTGACTAGGAAGAAAGCATGAACCCGAACTCGAACCCGGGTCACCTGGTCTTAAGTCAAATGCGCTACACGCTAAGCAACCGCTTCCCCTTGCATTCCAGTCCCCCTGATTGACTCTCAGCCCATCTATGACCATGGCTATCTATCTACATGATAACTGAATCACCCCATCCGTGAATCGCCCCCTCAACGGATAAACACACATTTCCTTCTCTTTTCAACAGATAAAGGACCAGAAACAAAAGACAGACATGTTGGAATCTCTAAACGCCGACGTCGATCAGTTTCCCGCTTCCTTCTCTAAGCATAAAATCCTTCCTCAGCTGATAAAAGCTTTCGAGTTTGGAGACGCCGGTGCTAACGTTCTAACGCCTCTTCTCAAGGTAAGGCTGTCTCTTCTGTCACAATGGTGGTCTCTTTGTTCTCTCCATGACTCGTTCGCCGACCAGATGTGGCTACATAACGTTTGTCCTTCTAGCTCGGGCACTTTGTGAGCAATCCTGACTTGTCAATGAATTGCTTTCAAAACGAGGAGAGTTTCATCAACATCAGTCTCGCTAGCTCGTTTAGGGATGGCCTTTATTCAACCGCAGGAAATGGGTCAAGATGGTTGCGAATCGGTCAGTCTAAGCCTCGGTTTACAGCCTGCTAAGCTCAAGTCTCTACCGTTTGTTGTATGCCCGCTGTGTGGGATACTCGAAGCTTTCCAGGGAGAATCGCTCTGCGAAGGCGCATATGCTACGATTTACGTTACAGAGTGTGGCTGTCTGGGTCCTGTAGTCTCTATCACACTGTGTTTCATATCTTTCTGCGAATTAAGTTAACAAAATCTTATCCGCAATGTCATTTGCTGGAATGGCGTATAAACGTTCGAATCATGTCGTCATGTCATCACAAATCTGCATTAGCTGCAGCCTTCCTGATGCAGCTAACACGTTTCTATGGCTTTGCGTTATCATACCAATATGTCACTTTCTATTTTTTAAGAATTATTTCATGGAAATCCAGCGATCCCAGGCCAACCGCTAGATTTTGTCAGGCATCGAATCAAAAAGAATTGTTTTGGTTGGCAAATTGCTTTTTCCTTCCGAGAACATTACCGCAGGTGCCTCGTGTAGGTGTACTGCGAGTCCGTGGGCGGAAACCTGCCCACAGCTGAATGCTGAACCAGTCTCTCACTCGCGCTGTCCAACTGCTGTCAGTCAGTTGCTGTTGAATCGCTGCCGCCTATGTATGCTGACACAAGGATTTATACAAGCAGATTGTCCTATCGGAGCGGGTCACATTCTATCGGATAAACCATAAACTCAGGACTACATTTAAAAGTGAAATCATCGATAGGTTATTACTGCCTTTCAGAAACAACCAGGATTATACGAAGCGGAGACTGATCAATTATATACGCCTCATCTACATGCGCACATTTGTGCCGGTACTTGTATACAGTTCACTTTGTGACATGTTGGAATCTATTAGGAGCCGCTTTAAGCACACGTGTATACACGCGTATACCGTCAGGCGGCGGTCAATGGATTAATAGCGGGTCATTGTGATGGATCATGGATAGTGCAGCTGGCCTATGATTGCAAGTGCCCGGGTTAAGCCATAGTCTTATTAGATTCCCACTACAATGAAAGTGAGCTCCTCACATCATTTCTCGCTCCTCCCGCTCCGGGACTAACCGATGGCTCAGGAGTTTCGCTAATTGGTATGGCATAGTGTACGAAATGTGATAAAATTACTTTACCAGGATTACGGGTCGGTATTCATCTACAGGTCGGCAAATTATTGGACAGCGCGGAATATCAGCAGAAGATCGTGCCGTGTATTATTAAGATGTTCAGTTTGACTGACCGGGCGACTCGGGTAAAGTTACTGCAACAAATTGGCATGTATATCGAGCATATACCCGTATCAACCATCAACGAACAAATCTTCCCCAACGTCTCACTCGGATTTAATGACACCAACCCCCTCGTACGGGAAACCACCATTAAGGTAAGTGATCATATTATATTATTTTAAACCAGATGATACCTCGCGCTCATTGGTCGCTGTTTATTCTTTGCCTCATTGTTACTTGTGTGAGATAGTGAGATAACTGTAAGTGGTAGACCGTTGAACTGGCAAACGTGAGAGACTGGGTTCGAATCCCATTCAGGGCGTGCTCCCGTTGTGAGTTCGACCTCTATAGCTCTATAGCTCCAAACAGGCGTCAACATGAGTTGGAGCATTGATACTGACCCACTCGTGCTAAGCCATAACTGCAAAAAGCAAGTGTCCAATCTGGAGGTAATCGGTTATCTGACTGGGCCATCATTGAAAAGAGGTTATCAATTTAAATAACCGTTTAATTCGCTTTTTGTTATGAATATCTGCACGCGATTCCAGCCACCTAATCCAATGAACTGTCAATTCAGAGAGTAGATAACGGTTGTCCTTTGAATCCCTGCACCAAAGTCATTGAAAAGAACCTGTAACCGGCCTCGGTGCTAAATCGGTACTTCCCAAAAAATGTAAGAATTGCACCATTTCATAAGTTCATAAGGAAAATACAGGATGCATTCCAACACCTGGCATACAGGTCGTACCAAATCTCGCAACATAGAGAAAAAAATTCATTAGGGCTCTTTGTTGGAAGGTCCTGGTCTATCAACCATCCTGGTTGGATGTCTGGATGTGTTAGAAAAGAACCCTGGGCCAGCTGGGTGCGGTAATCTGTCCTAATTTAGTACATCTTGCACCATTCCATCAACAAAGAAGGTGTTATGATAAGTAATAATGTCGGTACGTGACTAATGCAAGGAAGCCTGTACCAGCCAGGCTATTGTTGTTTATACATGCCAATGAGCTGTGTAGACACAATAAGGGTGTATGTACTGAGCTCCAGAGGCGTAAAAATCCATTTAAATAATCGCGTTGATTCAATTCGGCTTTTGTGATGAATCCTAGCAGACCCTAGAAAAAAGCCACCTAATCGGAACTGAATTAATTTCCACGGGAGGGTTGGGAGGGTGGGGAAGGTTGGGGATGGCAAGGAAGGTTGCAGAGGGTGGGGAAGGTTGGGGATAGCGGGGAAGGTTGGGGATGGCGGGGAAAGTTGGGGAGGGCGGGGAAGGCTGGAACCTGAGCAGAAGCAGTAGAAATCTGAATTGACTCAAATCATTTTTTTTAATATGTTTTTCTGCCGATCTTTTTCCGCATTACACACTGTGTTGTTGGTAGGAAATGGTGAGAGTTAAAGGTTTCAATCATTTCAGGCGATGCTACACATGGCAAGTCGGCTCAACTATAAAAACCTCAACGAGGAATTGATGAAACACTTTGCCCGTTTGCAAGCCAAAGACGAACAGGGCGGTATTCGCACCAACACAACCGTCTGCCTAGGGAAGATAGCTTGCTATCTCAACCCGCAGGTAGGTACCTATATGGGGGACGGTAGGTACCTATATGGGGGACGGTAGGTACCTATATGGGAAACGGTAGGTACCTATATGGGGGACAGTAGGCCCGGGGACAGATGAAATGAGCCAACGTGAGATCATCTATTTTTGTGTAGATTTTTGCCAACGATTATACCAAGATCGGGCGCCAGGTCAATTTTCTGAATGGTACCGCCAGACTCCGTTGGGTCTGTTGCGCAATCTGTTGGGTCTTTGTAGGGGCTCTACTTACAGGGGTCTACGATACTCCATTGCCTCAAGTGATTCAATTTACAGCTAGATCGTGCAGAATGCCACTGTCTTTGTGCCGTCTGCATCGAAACCGAAACAAGATGCTTGTAGATAAAAGCGGGTTTGCTTTCGCGTGCAAAGATCTTACAAATTGAACACGTATGCACCTCAAAACGAACCACTGTTGGGTTGCAATGTCAAGGTGACAACTCTAATGCTGCTAAACTCTGTCTGAGCTCCTACAAGACCCACGCGTGCGCTTTGATCACCAAAGAGCGCCATGGTACATACACCGGGACAATTCACCGGGGTAGTTCACATTCTTATACAAACTAAAGATCGTGTTCTATCTTGGTATAATCTTTGGAGGCGCTGCGGCCAAGTGATTAGAGCCCTCGCCCCTGGTGCTGAAGGTCCGGGGTTCAAAGAGCTTGTGTGTGGTCTTTTTTTAAAAACTCCCTCTGTTCACATAACAGAGAATGGTTTTGCGGCTTTCTTCAGAGGGGGGGGTTAAGGCCGCTTCCCCACACAGCCACTGGCTAAGGGACAAGCTATGTCAGGCTCACTCAGTAATCTAAAGGTCGCTGCATCACCAAATCATGATAACCTAGTTCCCAGGATATTCCATGATGTGTCCTCACAGGGAAGTTAGCTACACGCATGACCCATAGAGTTATCTTTAACTTAGGATTTAACTCTATGGTATGACCATCACTTCAGTCCAACTTTGGGGGTGAAGGAACATGGTCACTGTCTGCCCTCACCGTGGCCCGTGTCATGATAGCTCAATGGGAGAATGAATGTATCTCACTGTCCTCTCCGTGGCTCGGGTCATGATAGCTCAGTGGAAGATTGAATGTATCTCATTGTCTGTCCTCTCCGTGGCCCGGGTCATGATATCTTAGCAGGAGAATGAATGTATCTTACGGCCTGTCCTCTCTGTGGCTTCATGGGTTCAATTCCCAGCCATAGCAGAGTATTTCAATGGACTATTCATATGCTGCCTTGAACATTGGTCTGGGAGTACCAAAGACTAGGACTGTACGTACATGTAGGTCAGAACTATCAATCCACGCGCCTTAGAGTCAGATAATTCTCTGCATCCACTCTTAATAGTCCGGTATAGGTCCTTGCTTCAGTTCGATTGTTTGACAAATCCATTGAGAAACTCACAGCGGAAAAACCAAACATTCTCTCCTCTAACCGACAAATTATATAGGAATCAATGTGATGACTCATTTCCTGTGCCCCTGAGGTTTATACTGTGTGGTAAACGGTGGCTGTATGAGGAGGCAAAGGGCTTTATTCACTAATGGATAGTAGTGGAGAGAAACTATGACTTAACGAGTAGAGGATTTGACTTCGGACCCGGTGACCAGGGTTCTATTCCCAGTCTTTGTACAACTCTGTGCAGTCAGATCGCGAAATTGAAATAAATGAGGCCCACCCTTAGAATACTGACTTTATAGAAAAATCGTAGACCATCATGAGGATATTGGTTTAGCGACGCCATCCACATAATGGCTTTTCTCCAAGATGGTGCGCATCATAGAGGAGCTGTATGGGCGGGGCCTACTTTATTCGACTCAATCCAAATCCAACAAGGGAGACAGCGCAAACTCAAAATCAAACCCGGGTCACCTGATCCAGCTAGACAAGAGTGGTATGCAAATTAGGCATTTGGTGTATTCGCGCGCTCGGGTGTTTGCGTCTGAAACACAGTTTTAGACGCATTCTCAGTTTTCCTGCTCAAAAGTGCACCCAAAAAGTGCGTTTTTACGAACCATGTACCTCGGCTGCGTCTGAAAGTGAATTTGATCACGCGAACAGGATTATGTGCCTGAAAGTAGGCGTGCTAGTTTATACAGTGTCAAGGTTATCAAAATGTCAAGGTTAACTAGCAATCGCTTTCTTATTCTTTGGTCGCTTCGCGGGTCGCTTCGTTGTTGCGAAACAGACTGCACAACTGTTTTTGTCCTCAGACACGCAAGACGTTGAGAGGGGACAACTCCCATGCGCCCCCAAACTGCACCCGAAATCCCAGAGTTTTTTAATTGCGCCTCTCCGTTGGCGCGCTCGCGTCTGAATTTTTTGTCTGCGTCTGACCGAAAGCACGCGAATGCACCTGTTGAGTAAAGGATCTCTGGTGCTGAGACCTGCACCCTTGCTATTGAGCCACCACCTTATCTTTAGGTGTAATAATAATAATAACAATAATAATAATAATAATGAAATTAATGTTAATGATACTTGTAATAACTCACTATCGATCACAGTGCGACAAAGACAGCAACTAGTTAAGCTGCGCTGCTGCAAGCTTGGGCAGTGTTGACAAGGTGAAAGCTGGCCATGCCCAGGGCCATTTCCCGTCTAGCGGAATACCCACAGTGCTATCGTACGATATGGTTGGGGCACTCACCGCTGATGCTAAAGGTCCCGGGTTCAAACACAGCTTGAGTGCGGGATTTTTTTAATAACTCCCTCTGTTCGTGTTGGTGCCCGACTCCCCGCAGAGCTAGGCATGGTGAGGGCGTTGAAGAAAGCGAGTGGCGCCCCGCCTCAGTTACTCCGTTTCCAATACAAAATGGCTCTCTTAACCGCCGCTTGGCGATGGGACAATCTTGACCTTTATCTTACACGTGGTAGTTTGACAGTTAAATCGGATATCGAGAAAGTTCATCCTCAGTGACCTCTCGCTAGCTCTAACCTGTTATAAATCATTACCAATTTTCTCTAGGGCTTCTTTTTGGAATTCACATGGGAGGCGTGTCATTTCCTGCTCGAAAGAGCTGCAAATCCCTCGAGATGGGCAGGGAATCCCCTTTGCGAGCAAGAACTCGGCCTTTGCTCTGACAATGCACCACACATTCTCCGCGTGCTTGCCCATATACTACGCATCACCATGCACACCCGGTTTCCAGCTGGGATCATGTATCTGTGTGTGAGGTGTAGTTGTGATCATGTATCTGTGCGTTAGGTGTAGTTGTGATCATGTATCTGTGTGTTAGGTATAGTTGTGATCATGTATCTGTGTGTTAGGCGTAATTGTAATCATGTATCTGTGTGTTAGGTGTAATTGTAATCATGTATCTGTGTTTTAGGTGTAGTTGTGATCATGTATCTGTGTGTTAGGCGTAGTCGTGATCATGTATCTGTGTGTTAGGCGTAGTCGTGATCATGTG
>Ga0224511_10003277_pt1 | contig 11547 bp, 7 predicted proteins | sample SF_May12_sed_USG_2_FD_169988 | JGI IMG/M metagenome (GOLD analysis project Ga0224511, IMG submission 169988) | Sediment microbial communities from San Francisco Bay, California, United States - SF_May12_sed_USGS_8_1 | ecosystem: Environmental > Aquatic > Marine > Sediment | place: USA...
TGAATATTGTGAATGTTTGTATTTTTACAATTATTATCCGTATCGTATCGTATCGAAAATAACCATATCGTCTCCCTTCGTATCGATACGTATCGTATCGTGTGATGACCGTATCGTCTCATCCCTATTAATCACGGCATGCCACATTTTGAGATGTTACAACTTTATCAGGTCACTAGTGCCGACATTTAGTATATTGATATACAATGACGATTTTTAGGTGCAACCTACAAATGGCATATTGTGAGTCAACTGTATTGAATTAAAACCCTCTCGAACGAATCTTGGTCGGTAAATATTAGTCAGAAGAAGCTTAATGTTTATTCATGTGAGATTACTCCATCATCATTAGTTTTCGCAAATATTCGCGAGGACACTCGCTCGCGAATTCATAGTTTCCCCGAAAGTTTGCTGACCCAATATTATTAAAATGTGGGTTTTATATGATAACCGATCTTATAAGTTAAACGCTATTTCTATCTCGTCAGTTAACTACAAGTAATCTTTCAGTTTTACTGTTCGTTTGACATGTTAAAAAAAATCGTGAAAAATAATTATTATAATTTGTGTGCGCTATGCATATTGTATAGGATAACAACTTTAAACATCAGACTGTAGTGTGTTGTTGTTCCGGGTTGAAGGAAATTAGAATAAAAAGGATGTTTTAAAAATTGTGCTTCTGTGTGAGCTCACATACTTTTTCCGACTGATGCGTTTTATGTAGAGCTCATGTTATGATCGCAAACCATGTACGGTCGCCGTTCGGACGGTGTCTTATTTATCTAAAATAAGTACGATTTTACGGCGCCCTCGTGAAGCCTATTCGGCAGCATGTTAAATGAATATAACCTAATGGTGCTAATGGTCATTATATTTATACCTACCTACATACGTACATGTGAATACCATTTTAATTATGTGTTTTATTTATAACTGAGAAGTAAATATATGCAGCAAACTTGTTCAATTTATACGATACCATAGAATTTTTAATACTTGTAAATAACATGTGGTCGGAATTTCGGTATCCAAAAATGCTCAAACGGAAAAGTACCGACTTTTAGTAGCCCTTGTAATGTTTGGAAAGTAAACTTACTCAAATTAAATGCGCATTTTCTTGCTTTTTTGTTGTGAACTAGTATGTAATGTTGTAATAAAGTATTAAACTAGGCCAATATATGATAATTTCTGGTAAAACATAAAGTTTTGCCCCTAATGCATAGTTCCACAAATGTTTAATATCCGCCCACATTTGCTGAAATCCATTATTCGTGTGTTAACGTTTATCACAAACAGAAAGTTCACATTCTATTGTACATGTATTTACTAGGTCAGATTATCACCTGACAATTTATCCCTAATCCTTTGGATTAAAATTGACTATGTACTGTTATAAGTGATCATGATTGACAGTTGTGGAACAGTCAATAACCATACAGACCGCTGGAAATCCCTTTTACATTGTATTAAACATTTATCTTTTTTAAGTTTAGCATTAACACAAGTCATAACAACCCTTACACATGTAGACTTGTTATATCCGTTGTTTTTAGCTTTTATGCTTTCTATCAGCCAACAATGCCAATCATGTGTGATGCCACCAGCCGAAAAAGTACACTTTTATTTATTCTATGTGTGCGTGGGTACATTGTAATATGAAACTGTCAAACGTGTCTTTCCAGATTCTATTATTAAAGAAACGGCAGATCCACCAACCGAAAGTAATGGCAATTATACTACACTATCAAATGTAATATCATCAGCAGCATCATCACCACCACCGCCACCACCACCACCATCATCATCATCAGCAGCAGCAGCAGCATCATCATCAACAACAAAGGCATCAGCAACACCAATAGCATCAACAACAAGACAGACAACAACAAAGACAGGAACGATCAATTCGTCCATTAAAGGTAATGGTTTTTGACAATTATTCAATGGTACTAATAAGAACAAAATTCCAATTTGAAGAGGTATCACTATCTGATGGAAATAATAATTGAAAATATAAAAAGGCGCTGTTACTCGGTCAGCCGGTCGTATGGTTATATGTAAACATTGAAAAGGAGATGACGGCAATAAGGCACAAGAAAAACTTTAACTTGTAATAGGGGCTAAAATACTTTATCGGCCAAACTGGTGATAAATGAAGAACGCGAAAAACTGTATACCCGCAGCAAGTTCGAGACTCCTCAACAAGAAAATGATCGCTAACACTTGTTTCCGTTAGAAAATGTTTCCCTAAACAGTTGACAGCTAAGTTAGTAAAAGAACGTTTTTCATTAAAACATTTAAGCCCAAATTTAACGCAAATCAGCGCAATAACAACTTCCCAAACACTCTTCAATTGAAGTCAGGAAAACTATAACGCCGCAACCATGAAACGTTATGCATCGTATACGTATATGAAGTAAGGAAATAAATAAACATACGTATATGACAATTATAAAGATGTTATTAGAATATTATATAAAACATATAACTACAGGTGAACAATGGACGTTTCCAGTGGAAGGGATTGCTGGTGTGTCGGTCGGTGCTGTGGTTGTGGTGGTCATTGTTGTACTTCTCATCAATCTTGCTAGGTAAGAATAATGTTTTTGTGAATTTGATTTGATAAGCTGGAATAACCCGTATTGAAAAATAATGTCTTCATGAAAGTAATTTTATATATATTATTTTTATATATCTTTTATATATATTCAATTTGTTATTTGGTCATATAACAGTTGGTTCATAGCAATTGTCAATAATCTAGTTATATTAAATCTACAGAAGACGTTGGGGAATGAGCAACGAAAAACCACAAAACGCAGGTTTACATCACAATCCTGCTTATGAGATAGAAGGCTTGCCAGATGACGACCGGATCTCTAATGATAGCGGATGCCCGGATGTCGCAGCAGACAACAATGTTGACGACGAATACAATAGCATTCCTCTTCAATCATTTAAAGATCATCGAGCTCAACACGATTCGGCCTACAATCACATCACCATTAGGCCGGCCGGTGCAATCGCAACTGACAACACATATGCACATATTCCGAACCCAAAGGCGACCAATTTCGGTACCACCAATAATTTGTCAGACAACTTCAATCGGCAGCATGTTGTGAGTGAGACAGAAGATTCAACTTACAACCATTTGGGTGAATCTAATGCATTCACCTCTGTGTCTCATTGCAATGACAAGGCACACTTAACAGTCAAATCCAATAACGATCTGTTAGATGATACTTATTCGCATATCAATGCAAACAGAAATAACTCGCAAAACGCAACACCAAGGGCTGACTATGAAGACAGCACGTACAACCATCTTGGAGATATACCAACTACTTCAAACAGCTTTCCTTACAGCCAAGGATCCAGAACTGGACAAAGTTTAGATGGGGTCGCTAAAAACAAAAAGGATGTCGCAAGTCGTTATAACTATGCCATTATTAACAAGCACCCACAAGCTGCCAAGCCCACATTTCATTTGGATGATGCCCCAAAAGATTTTCGCCTGTTAGAACCGGACACAGAAACGAAAGGCAAACCAAAGCCTTACGACTACGCAGTTGTCAACAAATTGTCGTTCGCTCCTGAAACTACTTCTTCCCCCGACGATGGTCCACACGAGTACTATGTGTTCGAGCCCAGCCAACCCAAAACAACTATTTCAAAGTAATATGACTACGCAGTTGTCAATAATGAGTCTAACGCTCCAAACACTAAATGCTTAAACAAGGATGGACCCAAATAAGTTCTTTGTACTCGAGCCTTCTCAATCAGCGAAGAAACAACCTAAGTCACACAAACAAACTTAGCCAAGGTCAAATGATCATACAAATAAGAATATTAATGAAAACGTATAGTAATACATTAAATATTTGTAAAGGGTGATTAGTATTGAATTCTGGACAATAGAATGTTTAACAACGGTGAAGTATTTCTAAAATGAAGAATGTAAAACCATTTAAATTAATTATTTATAAAATCATAGGTGTGTAAGTGAAGTAAGTTTGATTTAAACTTTGCCAATTATTTTATGACCGGGTCCAATGAATGAACATGAATTGTGCGAATGTATGTTTAAATTTCATAGTGTTTGATTTTTCTTGCATACACTGCCTTTTTATACGTTATACATGCTTTCATATTGTTAACATAAAATGAATTCAACCAAAACGTGTTTGTAGTCGGGCGATATAACCATTCGTTACAATGAAGACCGTTTAATGTTTGCTTTTATGTTTTATGTAGAGAACAGATCTGAGATGCAGTATTTTATTCAGTACTGTACTGAGCACTGCTCTTGTAACTATATATTATGTATAATATACTGGAAATTGTATTATATAATTATGCAATTGCGTTTACCGTTTACCACTAAATCCATTAATAGTGTATTGAATAAAATTAGTTTCATGTGTGTAACACTCAATTTTACTTTAGTATGTCTTCTCTTTCCTTTGGGCAATAAACCATGTATCATAAATAAAGCTATTGTCATGAAATTATGAAATGCTAAGTAAACCACTTGTTGTTTATGCAAGCCAAAAGCCCAGTGACACGAAATAAAATCTCATCACTTTTCAGAAAATGCAATAAGCATGCAATTGAATATATCTTAAAAGGGCAAACATAATTTGTGATTAGTTATTTTGGTGTGTGTCAATGTATGTTGTTAATTGTATATAGTGAATACGTTAGACCATTAGTATAATTTTGACCATTTAGATAAACACATGTATATATGAGGTATTTAAATGGCATCCAAGTTTGGAGCTAAATCAGCCAATTTCTATATAATTCAAAAAATACAATTTAAAGATAAAATTCGGAGTCACGCTTAATCAGTGTAATGGAATTCTAGGAACTATGGACCGCTTAAACATTTGCTTTAACGTTTTGGCAAAAGAGTGGTGGTATGTTTTTTATACAATAGCTCCAAGTACGCAAATAAGGTGCTGTACGCTAAGCGAGGTGATGGTGGCCACGTTGCTCAATGACAGGCGGCGCTTAAGGTCTGATAATCAGCAACGCGCACTTGGAAAGGCAGTCTACGCACAGATCATGGAGTGTCCAAAGATCCGCTCGGGTGTTGTTATTTGAGACGTAGTAATAATCAAAGCGCTGGAAGCGAATCAGTACTACTTGATTTGGTTTTCGAAAAAGTGTCACACATAAAGTGTCACACAGACAGCTTCTCCTGGAATTTTATCGCAACTAGTCTTATCAGTGATCCCGGACTTCCTCAATCGCCGCACTCAACAAGTTACCATTAAAACGTTTCATTGACTGCAGCACCTGTTACATCCGGGTTCCCACATGGTACTGTACTCGACCCGGTCGTGTTCCTGGTATAAATGAACGAACTCCAACAATGAAGTGTGTGTCGTCAGCATGCCGTCTTTTTACAGTCGACTATTTACTTCAATTTGTATTGAACCTTCCTGACCCAATAAAGGAACCATTGTTTCGTTTCGTTCGTTTAATCCTCTTCACCCCCTGTGGGGCATAGGTCATCAACCACTTTTCGCCATCTTGGCCGGTCCTGCGCCCTTGCTTTAGCTTCATTCCAGAACAAGGAGATTGTCTTGAGCTCTTTGTCCAGCGTTCTTCTCCATGTCAGGACAGGTCTTCCTCGTCTTCTCTTGCCTTGTGGGTTCCAGTCAAGAGATTGGCGGACAATGCTTTTTGGATTCTTACGGAGAGTGCGTCCTATCCATCGCCATTTCCTTTTCTTGATGGTTTCTGTGATGGGGACTTGTCTTGTTGTTCGCTATAGGTCTTGGTTGGAGATTGTCTCTGGCCAACGGATTTGGAGGATCTGTCGAAGACATGTGTTAACAAACACTTTCAGCTTCTCGTCCAGTGCTTTGGTGTGTCTCCATGTCTCTGATCCGTAGAGAAGGGTGGAGATCACATTAGAGTTGAAGAGCTTTAGTTTGGTGGGCAGACGGATGTTCTTGTTCTTCCAGATGGGCCTTAGGGTGATGAAGACATGTCTGGCTTTCCCGATTCTTGGCCTGATGTCCTCTTCTGTTCCACCTGATATGCTTGTGATGCTACCTAAATTGGTGAAGGTACTGACGTCTTCTATAGGCTCATGTTGGATGGTAAATGGCCGAGTGATTGCAGTGTTGATCCTCATGGACTTTGTTTTCTTGGCATTTATGGTTAGTCCTGTTGTCTGGGCAGTCTGGTGAAGACGGTCAGTTTTCTCTTGCATCTGTTGGAAATTGTGGGACAGAAGGCAGATGCCATCAGCAAAGTCCAGGTCTTCTAGTCTCTTGGTGAATGTCCACTTGAGGCCTCGATATGTATCTGTAGTTGTCTTCATGATCCAGTCGACTACAAGGAGGAAGATCATGGGCGACAGTAAACATCCTTGTCTGACGCCAGTGGTTACATCATATGGTGTTGGGAGGTCTGAGTTGTGGACCACTTGGCAGGTCATGCCTTCATAGAAGCTGCGTATGATGTTGACAAACTTGTCTGGTATGCCATAATGTTTCATTATCTTCCATATAGTATTCCGCTCGATCATATCGAACGCCTTCCGGAAGTCTATAAAATTCATGTAGGTTGTTGACTGCCATTCAATTGATTGTTCAACAATCATACGCAGACATGCTATCTGGTCGGTGCATGATCTTCTAGTCCTGAATCCAGCTTGTTCATCTCTCAGCTGTTTGTCATTGTTTACTCCATTGCAATATTTGCATCACCCTTGGTAGAGATTCACTTCACAATATGTCAAGTCAAAACAGAAGTACTAGCCTATACAGTTACAACAAAGACACATCACTGCGGCCTGATGTGACCTTATTAAGCATCTTACTTTAATCGATAAAGTTTTAGAGTACCACCTGAGCAGCATTACTACCAAGTTTGAACAAAATTAATAAAATACTTCAGGATGTCTGAAACTAAAATTTAAAGTTAATCTAAACAAGGTACACATGACGGACAAAGACTCAAGTAAGCTACTGTGGATATATAAAAATAGAACCCGAAAAAGAAAATAAACATAATAACCATATATATTGGCCGTCCTTATATCATACTAAATAGTTGTTATAAAAATAAACGTAATGGCAGAGCACATTCGGCTGTATATTTTGGAATTAAATAATTATACAGCCTAACAAAAAGTGACTTATTTTTGTGATTGTATTCTTTGTTTTAGTATAACAATACGTTTTTCTGCCAGATTTGTAGCAATAATCTTAAAGACCAAAAATATGGCAATTTACCCGAAACAAACCAATTTTGTTTATGGTCTAAGTCAGTAGATTTAGTTTAAACATGAACGTGTAATGAAAATAAAATTATTATTCATAATGTTAACATTTATTTACGTATGTATGAAATATATATAGTCTTGGAGACCTCATTACAACTGATATTTTTTATTACCAGTGTACTCTTAAACTACAAACATTACTTGTATTGGATATAATTAGGGTTTTAGACAATACACATGTTAAACCAATGAACGCTTATAGTAATGCGAGTACATAGTCGTATTTTTGTAAACTTATAAAACATTTAGATAATGCATCTGAAATTATTCTTAAATTTAAAATAGTACGTTTAATAATTACACTTGCATTAAAATGCATCAGATACACATACAATGATTCACACTTAGAATCTATCTTGCACTTAATCATGCTTCTGCTTATTTGTTGGCCACATTGAAACATACGTGAGGTATTTATTGTTTTTAGTCCTGGGTGGGCGGGAGCCATCTTTCAAAAAGTATTTTTGTTATTTTACTTTGGGAAAATAGCATGGGAAAAATCAAATCGGTGTGGTCTGAAATTTATTAAATAGTTTAATCCCGATTTAAGTCCTCCTTTGTATTTTAATCAAACTGTTACAGCTGCAGAACAATAGCCCATTTCAGTTAACGCAGGTAAAATTCTGACGATTAGTTCATAATTAAGTCAAATTCCTTTTTTATTAAATTTTTAATTTAGTTAATAAACTAACAACCCAGTCGTTATAATTTTTTATACTGAATATGAATTATTCGTCTGTAATACAATAACTGAATTTAGACAGCTAGCGTCACTATTGAAAAACGCAGGTTCATATGATATGTAACATAGTGAGAATTAAAATTGTTCTATTCATAAAAAACATGGCAAGATCTGTTATAAGCGCATGTATTAAGAGAAAATCCATTTTAGATAGTTCAACTAAGACCAGTGATATTTTTTGGTCTGCGTTTTGCGTTTTTCACGCACATTTCTGGGGGAAAAACGCACAGTTTTAAAATATGTGCACTAAAAAACGCAATGATTTTCGACAACTAAAAAGAAGTAATTTCAGAGTGGAGAAGTGCAAAACAGAGGAGAATTTATCAAAGTTCTTGAATAACATGTTATGAAAAGAAAGTTTATGTAAAACATGAATAGCTTTTATTTTGATAAAATGCATATGCTCTATAATCAAAATAAATCACGTGTGGAGTCGTGTCAAAAACCATTGCTTTAAAAACACATTTTTCCCCCAAAAAACCCATTGTGTTCCAAAAAAAAACATTGTTTTCCAACATGTGCACTTTTTTATCCCATTGTTTTAAAACGAAAAATTATCACTGACTAAGACGCAAATTCACAGATTATAAAACGTGATTTGTAAATATCACGTATTGAGTAAAAATAAAAACAACCATTTTTAACGTTATATAAATAAGATGTATAAAAGTCTCTGTGATTTGCTATATAAGTATGTATGTGCCCTTATTCAATCATTTGGTCATTCTAATGGAAAAATAAGATTAAAATGTCAACACTTCAAATAATTCTGTTTATACATGTGTCAAAATTTCAATGACTTTAACAGTTCTGTTGATATAATGTATTGAGATATGAGCTTATTGTGCAGTCAATGTTTTGTTTTATAGTTAAACAAAGGGATTTAATTGAAAATGGGCCATCCCTTCTTTTCGCGCTTACGCACTGAGAGTTTTATTAGAAATACTTAATTATAGAACAGTTGACCTATCCACTGCACGCCCTACTTTCTAGCTAACGAAATTTGCTTATGGTTTGACTGAATTCTAATTATTATAATATGAAAGACATCCTGCTCCATTAAATGTTACTGACCAATTATCTGACTAGATAATATTGGTTTATATTTACATAGGCTGTATTAACAGGCGAATACAAACAATAGCCCGACACAATTTAATCAAGTCCGCCACGACACCATTTTGGACGGGCTGTCGATAGGTCAACTATATGTAAAATTTTTATACCAAACTTATATCTTTGTTGTGGGATGTTATTTTACCAGTTTGTACTGACAAATACTCTTTTAAAGCAGCTGACCTCCAGAATATACTAGAAATCATTACCGGTAGTTACAAATATTTCAAAATATCTCTTCAAATAAATATAAAAGTTGTTAGAAATATAATAAAAAAAACTACATATTTTCACTTTTTTGCTTTGAAAACAGACAATTCGCTTTTCTGCTATCGGGATATTCCTACTAACATAACGGCTACTGGGTTAGTAAGGCAGTAGATTATGCAAAAAAAACAACGATTTTGTCAACTGAATTAAGGGGTCAGTAATAATAGATTTCTCCACTGAACATAACTTGACCAGTATTTACCGTAATTAATTTTCTTTTCCATTTTTTTTAGCATCTGGAGGTCAGCTGCTTTAATACCAACTCGATGACTACAGTTATAGGGAAATCTCTGTTATCTCTTTAAGTTGTTTAAAATAGTTTAACGCTCGTTTTATCTGTTTGGCGGAGCAATCAATTCAAGTTTGGGTTTTAGATTGGTCTTCTCTTATTAGAACTGTGTTTATGCTGAATGTAACAATATATCTAGAAGGGTAATTGGTATACAAGTTGTAGACAATTAATACTTTTCTTGAAGAGTATATAATATTTACAGATCTATGAACAAGTATCAACATGACCCGAATAAATGTGAAAACCATAATCATTGTTTATTTGACGGACATTTTGTTCGCATTCAGTCTGGGTAAGGAATGCTATTTTCGAGAAACAAACCAGACAATACCTCAGTGTCAAGTGTCCAATTGGTTTCCATGGGATTGTACATGTTGTGGCACTGACGTTCTACAAATGATGTCAGCTACACGTGGCAGAGGCGTGTGTTGTTCAGACGGCGCGGATATCAACACGTGTAAAAGTGCATGCAACATCACAGCCGATCTCTCTGAGCAAGGCCTTTGTGCGAATCACTGCAGTCACCTAACGCGCCTGTCATGGTGTTATACTGCCACCAATGATACAACGACGCAACAACCTAATCTTGGTGGATCAGTTACAACTCCGAATACAGCCGGATCATCAGGGCAATGCTATCTTCAAGAAACAAACGAGACAATAGATAAGTGTCAGGTGTCCGGTTGGTATCCGTGGGATTGTGTATGCTGTGGCACAGACGTTCTACAAACGATGTCAGCTACGCGTAGCAGAAGCATATGTTGTTCAGATGGCGCGGATATTAATACATGTAAAAAGGAATGCAACATCACAACCGTTGTAGTAGAACAAGGCCTTTGTGCGGATCATTGCAGTCACGTATCCCATACATCCTGGTGTTCCCTTTCCACCAACGATACAACGACACAACAACCTACAAATCTCCTCAACCCAACGTCAACAACATCTAATTTTGGTGGCACAGTTACCACTCTAAAAACGGTCGGATCATCAAAGCAATGCTATTTCCGAGAGACAAACCAGACAATAGATAAGTGTCAATTGTCCGATTGGTTTCCATGGGACTGTACATGTTGCGGCACTGACGTTCTACAAACGATGTCAACTACGCGTAGCAGAGGCATATGTTGTGGCTATGGCGAGGATATGAATACATGTAAAGGTAAATGCAACATCACAACCGCTCTCGTTGAACAAGGCCTTTGTGCGGATCATTGCAGTCACGTATCCCATACATCCTGGTGTTCCCTTTCCACTAACGATACCACTCCAAATACAACCGGATCATCAGGGCAATGCTATTTTCAAGAAACAAACGAGAAAATACCTAGCTGTCAGGTGTCAGACTGGTTTCCATGGGAATGTACATGTTGTGGCACAGACGCGTTGCAAACGATGTCAGCTTCGCGCAGCAGAGGTATATGTTGTTCAGATGGCGTGTATATGAATACATGTAAAAGTGAATGCAACATCACTTCCGCTGTAGCAGAAATAGGCCTTTGTGCCGATCACTGCAGCCACGTACAGCATACAGCTTTTTGTTCACTTGCACCGGCAACAAGTTCAACCGGTGGGTCTGCCGTAGGATCTACAACCAGTTCAAACTTTGGGTCTGCCGTAGGAGCTACAACCAGTTCAAACAGTGGGTCTGCCGTAGGAGTTACAACCAGTTCAAACGGTGGGTCTGCCGTAGGAGCTACAACAAGTTCAAACGGTGGGTCTGCTGTAGGAGTTACAACAAGTTCAAACGGTGGGTCTGCCGTAGGAGCTACAAGTTCAAACGGTGGGTCTGCCGTAGGAGCTACAAGTTCAAACGGTGGG
>Ga0224511_10003278_pt1 | contig 11547 bp, 11 predicted proteins | sample SF_May12_sed_USG_2_FD_169988 | JGI IMG/M metagenome (GOLD analysis project Ga0224511, IMG submission 169988) | Sediment microbial communities from San Francisco Bay, California, United States - SF_May12_sed_USGS_8_1 | ecosystem: Environmental > Aquatic > Marine > Sediment | place: USA...
CATGACACTAACTTTTACACCATTCCTGACAGCTGTTCTGTCTTGGAGACACGGAATGACTTTTACCCCTTAAAATAATCCAGGCAGTATATTCTTCACTGTAGGTGTATGTACAGTGGTAATGTTTACACCCCACATTATTATTCCCTGTACTGATCGTAGACCTATTTACTCCTATGGTTAACAAGGAGACTATGTTGATGCTAACTTTCTCAGGAGCGAGACATGGTCAGTTACCCTTCCCTTCACCACCATTAACCTTCTGGGATTTGAAACCTTGACTCGCCGCGCCGTAGTCGTGCGTACTAAGCTTCTTTTACAGGCGCTATAACACTAACCGATCTAACTTTCTCCTCTGCAGATATAAATGAGTGTCTCACTGGGTCAGCTAACAACTGCCATTTAGATGCGGATTGCAGTAACACTGTTGGCTCCTTCACCTGCACCTGTAAGACAGGCTATGAAGGCACTGGCATTCTTTGCACCGGTAGGTTTTGCAACCGTTCCGCACAAGTCATGTGGTATGTTTTTGTTTCCCGAAGACCAGGCTGATCTGTAGGCATCTCGTGATCTTCACGAGATGGAAGACTTTTTCCAAGGGGGCGCCACTCCGCTCTTTGGTACTCCCTGAACTGTGTACATGGAAGCACATGGGATAAGCCTGGGAGGAATCCCTTGAAATACGCCGCCATGGCCGAGAATTAAACCCGGGCCACAGGGAGGACAGACAGTGATCAATACCACTGAGCTATCATAGTACTCATGTGGTAGTCTGATATAAACCAGTTAGTTTTAGAACTTTCATCATAATTTATAAAATCCCAGCTAGTTCCCTGAGGCATGTTCTAAGCCGCATAGCTCGTATGATAAGTTTCATACAAAAATGTGATATAAAAAGGCTGAATTTGTTACAAAATACCTTGTACAAATAGAGGTGTCTATCAAATCTGGAGGCCTCTTTCATGGATCATGAAACAGCCATGAAGCTGTACCAAGCTGCTGATGTGGTTGGAGAGACAGCTATCCATCCATATTAAAAGTAAGTGGTGCTCATCTGTCAAGTGTGTCTATTTTTAGATATAAATGAATGCGGAGATGCGTCATTGTGCAGCGGTGACGGTGAGGTGTGTGAGAACTCCCCAGGTAGTTTCTCCTGTATCTGTGAGGAAGGCTTTACCATGAATGGCAATATCTGTGAGGAGGAAGGTTAGTATTTGATGCATTGTCACTTTCAAATCACGACATTAGACAACGATGTAGGGTATGCAGTTACCTTCTCTATGGGCACATGGGTGCAAGCAGATGGTCTCCTAAGGACCCTTATTGGGAAACACTGAGCCAAAAAGACTCAGTAGAGCAATATCTAGTCAGCATAACTGTAAAGTACCCGCGTGCCCTTGATACTGATCAGGGTAACTGCAGAGTACTTTCATGCCCCTGACACTGATCTGAGTAACTGTAGAGTAGCTGCATGCCCCGGACACTGGGCAGAACAACTGCAAAGTACTTGCATGCCCCTGATACTGGTCATGGTACCTGAAGAGTACCTGCATACCCCTGATACTTATCAGGGTAACTGCTGAGTACCGGCATTCCCTTGATACTGGTCGGAATATGACAGAAATACTCACACTACGCCATACGCCATCTAAATCCCTTTTATGCAATGAAGTGAAGAACCCATTAGGCATGTTGATAGTTATTATCCACAATCAGCTATAGGCCATCGTCCATACTAGAAAAGCAGATGTATTGACGTGAGGGTATATCACTGCTTTCCTCCAGCTTATGGCAATTAATATTGTTTTATTTGGGCTATTGTCTGTCCATGGTTAGACTTCAACCTTCCTCCTCGATGACCACATGTTGTGTGGTGCCAATTAGGGGATCAGGACTGAGCCATTTATTTTCACACTGGCTGAGGACAGATGGGTAGAGTGTGAGATGCTCCATCGTGGCAGGGAATTGAACCCGGGCCACAGAGCGGACTGGCAGTGAAATGCATTCATTCTCTCACTAAGCTATTATGCCCCAGGCCATGGAAAGGACAGGCAGTGAGATACATTTATTCGCCGACTGAGCTATCATCACCCGGGCTATGGAGAGGACAAGGCAGTTAGATACATCATTCTCTCCCACTGAGCTATCATGACCAGGCCATAGAGGGGACAGTCAATGAGATACATTCATTTTCCCTCTGAGATATGTCGGGAAGTAATTGTGTTGATATTCTCGTTGACAGTGGTTCCGATCTGTGAGCAGCTACCGTGCGAGGAGCCAAACACTCGCTGTGAGCCTTCAGAAAATGGCTTAGAGAGGATGTGTGTATGCCGGCAGGGTTATCATGAGGAGAGTGATGTATGTGTGCTCAGTGATGAGTGCGCTGGGGATCATAGCTGCCATGAGCATGCTACCTGCAGCAGCACACGGGCTGGCCATGACTGCTCGTGTAAGACAGGGTTTGAAGGAGATGGTAGATCATGCATAGGTGAGCTCATTACCTAACTATTATAGAGGAATTTGTGCTGAGAGCTACCTTGCTATAAAGGTGAGGTAGTTCTCAGCCAAAATCCCCATGTAGTAATAGCTACATTCAGATTTCAGCTACTTTCTACCTAGCCATTAGTAGTCAAGTAACTCTTAGCTGAAGCGCATAGTAATGATCACATAGGGATTTCAACTGCGTTCTATCCAATTGTATTGGTTAGGTAATTTTCGGCAAAAATCCCTATGTAATAACCACATAGGGATTTCAGCTGGGAGCTACCACTACCCATATTCCCTGTTGAAATGGATAGCAGAGCAGGCATACCCACAGTAAAAGAAATGAAAACAGAATCACCATTAGTTTTCACTGGTTTGCTCGTTTTGGTTACAATCTCAGAAATGTTATCAAAATAGCTTTAGCTTTTCATTCCAGTCGGGAGACACTCGGATAAGTGAGACTCAGATTGGTATTAGTGAGACTCAAGGATGTATCAGCGTCCTTCCCATTTAATCGTGTGGGATAGCGAGATCGCTCATTAACAAGAGCATTTGGGTCAAAATCGAAAGACTCAGAGTTGAGGTCCTAGTTATGCTGAGCACCCACTGCGATGAGGGGCTCCTCACGTGATTCATTGCTTCTATGATTCCAAGCATCAGGCTTAGGGAGGCTGGCAAATAGAATTAGTGCCTGAGTGGAAATAACAGCTCTGCTCGGAGCTTTAATCATAGTTTCTGTGAATCATAAAGCACAGACCTCCAATACCCTCAGTCTCTTATCATTGTTGGTTTTTTCTTAGATGTTAATGAGTGTGGACTGTCGCCGTCGGTATGCCCACCATCATCAGTCTGTATAAACCTGGAGGCATCATATGAATGTCATTGTGAGCAAGGATTTATCCACATTGGAGAGGAATGCATAGGTAGGCAATGAGTGAGTGATACTTAAGTAGCAAACAGGAATCTAATTTAATTTGAAAATTTCATTTTATCTAGATAAATCAGACTGCAGATTTTTTTAGATCGATGTTCATAGAACTCAGAGGCTTCAATCTAGGGTACTAGAACAAAGATCCATTGTAACATAGAAATCTCGGGTAACACCAAAAGCCAGGGAAACGCAAAACTCCAGGGTAACACAAAAATCCAGGGTGACACAAAAATCCAGGGTCACACAAAAATCCAGGGTCACACAAAAATCCAGGGTCACACAAAAATCCAGGGTAACGCAAAAATCCAGGGGAAACATGCTGCGTACGCAACAATTTCAAAAAAATGTATTTACATCATATCTACAGCTGCGTACATACAGAGTGCATCTCGTTACAGACGAGAATGAATGTGACCAAGCAGGAACTTGTCCTGGTAATTCTGAGTGTGAGAATCTAATGGGAGGCTTCCGGTGTCTGTGTACTAATGGATACAATCTAATTGGAGATCAATGTCAAGGTAACTCGCAATGTCAACTCACATACCCCATAACTGCATAGTTTCTTGCGCTGGAGCTGCAGGGTTTCCTCATTCAATTTCCAATTCAGACGAAGACTTTGTCTCTTGCATAATTTCGGGTCGGGTCTCACTAGCTGTATTCGTGTGGCTTCAGATGCCATCACATGAACAAACAGGCACAGTTAAAAACGCAACAAGGTTCGAGCGCATTGGAGTTGTTCTCTCTTAGTGTCTTGCGTGTCAAAGGACAGAAAGTTTTGCAGTTTTTTCACGGTTTCGTCTTGAAGGCACGGAATTATTTTTAATGCGATAGTTTGAAAGGTTTGGGTAGCATTCTCTCAGTAATCAGTTATCGATACACACTGCATAGTCCTACATTTGTATGATATCCACATCCATGACGTGATATCCATAAAATTAACCAGAGTATGCAGACTCCTTGTATTGAGAACAATTTCATTGAAAATAATAAAACCTACCCAAAGGATTTGCTGATAGTCGTTGACTCTCATTGCAGATGTGGATGAATGTGGTACTGATTCTCACAGTTGCCATTCTGAAGCTGAATGCTTAAACACTGATGGGAGTTTTAACTGTCAATGCAAACATGGCTGGAGAGGTGATGGCCAGCTCTGCGAGTGTATGTATAAGCTCACTATCATCTCCGTCCCACTGAGATTCATATCGTGAAATTCGTGCGGTCATTACTGGTGCAACGTAATCTGTGATCGCTCACCACATATTTGGGAGCATGTGAACATAGCCTATTTATCTACACATACTATTTGTATTTGGTATTGAGTCTTTAGCTATCAACAACCTGTCATGCCAGATTGGACATCCCATTATCCCACCACCTAGCCATCCTGTTATTGCTATCTTACCACCATTGCATCCTAGATGTTGTCATACCATCCCATCATCCCGTTACCCCACCATGCTTCCGCCCAACCACCTTCCCATGTCACTATCCTGTTACCCCACCATGCCGCCGCCAAACCACCTCCCCATGTCACTATCCCGTTATGGCACCATGACAACATGATACTACTCACAATACCACCATCTCGTTATTCTACCATGCCATCATTCCCCACCCCAACATCTGCACCGTCCAACCGTCTCACCATGTCGCTATCCCTAAATATCACCATTCCCACCATCCCGTCATCCTATCACCCCTCCACCCTGCTATCCCGCCATGCCACCATCCCACTATCCTTCCATGCCACCATCCCGCCGTCCTAGCTGCTATCCCCACTCCCGCCATCCTTCTGTTTCTCGCCATCCCACTATCCTGTCATGCCACGATCCCGCCTTTCCCGCCTTTCTCCCTTCCCTCTACCCTGCCTCTGGGATCTTATTGAGAGTTTCAAAGTAACCTGGAGGCAGTTCACACATCAAGCATGTTTATACCGCCTCTAATGATGCCTTGTTGTGATTCATTCACAGTGGTATGCCAACCAGACACCTGTTCTTATGCTGGTCACACCTGTCATGTATCAGAGTCTAACAAAGCGGAATGTCGATGCGACTGTGAGGGGGAGAAATGCCTGGGATTGACTTCTGTCTGCGCTGATACCTCCCCTCCGAGAACATTCTCAACGTTCGCAGAACTCGAGAAGTGGAAATGTGAAACCGGAAGTGATCACATTAAAGTGAAGCACCAGGGTGAATGTCAAGGTAATAACAATATTATAAATGGATGTGCTTCTCATATGCCTTCATTGTGATGGCAAAGCTGCCGGGTGAGATAATTCAGCAGTTATGATGGAGCACCACAGGGGCAGTATTAGCACGCCCACCTCATAACTCAGCTTTGCTTTTTGAGATCGGAGTAAAGTTAGGAGGTCATAATCACAACAGGAGACCCCCACCATGACTGAGAGTTGAATCACCATGACTGGAATTTGAGCCCCGGTTCTCATGGCTGCGAACCCAACCCGGCAGCGCTCTACTGCTGGTCTATATCCTGCCATGCCAGTCATGCAGATAGATGATCGGTTTATATGATACTAAAATATAAACACATATATTTATATATTAATATAATATATAATAATATAATTATATCATGATTTTCTTTTCTTCTAAGATGATTGCAGTACAGTAGAATGTTTCTCCGGTGAGGAATGTACAGTAAATGATAATGGTCCATACTGTCACTGCGTTTTCTGCACCCCGGAGCTGCTTAACTCAGGTCCGGTATGTACTGAGGATAAACAAACCTTCCCTTCTGAGTGCGCATACCTACAGAACGTCTGTCTAACAGGGAACACAGCTCAGATAGAATTCAGAGATGCCTGCCATCAAGGTACTGTTTATTATCATTCATTGAATTATTTTGTCTTTTTTTACATCGAAACAATAGAGAGTTTGCGGAGTTGCGGTTTTGTATACGAAAATAGGAAATGGCCCCGGATTCATGTCCTTGACATGTAGATCCAAATGAGTCTCCGTACGTTCGTATGAAATTTCTTCCAAATTTTCTACAATGACACCCAATCTCTTTTCCTCTTTCCATTTCAACCAAATAAGTCTGGAGCAGTTTGTGGGCAAACACTGATGTTATGAGCTACTATACCAGACATATTCTTATGTTTGGACCCATATTTTGCACTGAATTGCTAGTAATGCCAATCCAAAGTGAGCAATGTTTTTACTGGGTGAGGGAACGGCCAACTGGGCAAGTCATTGAAGGGGTTATTTCACGGTCGAGTGTAGATGCACTTTCGAAGTTGTTCCCTATTGTTAAAGGGAGGCAACTCCGCATTCATTGTGGCGATAGTGAGTGGTTTTTTTTCTCCAAAAAACGAATGTCGGTCATTCGAATAACTACAGCGCGAATGGCCCAAATAGAAAGAAAATGGGATCCAATTACTAAAACTTACTAACCTAATGATCCCTACTCCCTCATAATATTAGGTAGAACTCAACATTGCACGTAAGATTGAAGAAAACTGAAGTTATAAAAAGTGTTTTGCCGGTTTTCTCTAGCCCTAAATAGACGCCGTTCCGTTCGGGCCTCTATCATTGCGTAATAATGGTGCTACGGCACACTGACAGAGGTCACAAACTGTTGAACATTTTCTCTATTCAGAATTATGTAACTACATGTCTAGTATACATCTGCAAGAGGGTTTGCTAAACATCAGCGCTTAAGCCGAGATATCAATGCAACCACCAACAGCTCTCTGTTAATTTCCTATCTTGAGGCTAATTCTGTTGCGTCGACTGTCTGAAAAATGCGCCGCCCAGTGCTCAAGTATGAGCATTGGATAGGGCTATATCTAAGGTTCCATTTGAGCTGAGTATTGGGCCCATTTGTTCATGGTAGGCTTCAGAATCTGAAAACAATTGAAGATGCTTTTAGCCATGACATAACCTAACGTTGGAAGGTGCAATCGCTAAACTCCAGTTCCATAACGGCAGGGGTTCACAACTCCACCAACTCTCTATTATTCATTTCTGATAACATGTCAGTACTGTCAGTTGTTACTGATTCCAGTGCATATGTCCTAGAAGGTGATGCTAGCTCTATGCTCAGGTCTTCCTGGTGTTGTTACAGATTGTATAGTGAGTGAATGGAGTACATTCAGTGAATGCAGTGTCCCGTGCGGTACAGGAGTAACGACTCGATTTAGAACTGTACTGACTGAGCCGTCTGAGGGTGGAATCCCCTGTCCTGCTCTCACTGAGGAGCAGACATGTGAGGATAACCCCTGTCCTCATGGTAAATTATTTTTCTTCATCCTACATTGAATCAAATAAGCATAAAGATGCGTATCGGCTCCTAAGCTAACCGATTCATTTAACTGACCTATGCTTTTTGTTCTACTCGACACTTGACCATCCTTTTTATTGGATCTCCTAAGCCTGAGGCTTGTTGGAACAGTAAGAGCTAGGATGAATGTGAGGAGCTCATAATTACCTTGAGCTCCTCACATGTTTACAGTGAGCTCTTCACATAATCACAGTGAGCTCCTCACATACTTACAGTAAATCCCTCACCTTATTACAGTGAGCTCTTCACATACTTACAGTAAATTCCTCACCTTAATACAGTGAGCTCCTCACATAATCACAGTGAGCTTCTCACATACTTACAGTAAATCCCTCACATAATTACAGTGAGCTCCTCACATAATTACAGTGAGCACTCAGCTTGATTAAGACCTAAACCTTGGATCTTTTAATCTTGAACTTTAACCAATGAGCAATCCTGTTACTCTGATTAAAGTTGGTGAGCCCTATATACACCAGTGACATGTCACTGCATGGGCCGAGCTTGTGATTTATGGCCAGCATATTATATGCCACTATTAAATTGTTGTCCAAAATTTCCTCACGATCAAATCAGGTCAAATTTAGCTAACGGGATTGTTCAGAGGCTAAGACCTAATCCAGTCCATTCTCAATAAATCATCTCATTTGAATGCTATGACCTAATAGATTTCAGATTTCAGAGAGAATAGGTTTCGTATGCGTTCTCAGTTACAACGCTCGGAAATGCTCCTAAAAAGTGCGACTTTACCAATCATGTACCTCGGCTGCGTCTGAAAATGAATTCGATCATGCGAACAGAATTCTGCGCCTGAAAGTAGGCCTGCTGGTTTAAACAGTGTCAAGATTATCAAGATGTCAAGGCTAGCTATTGATCGCTTATTATTCTACAGTCGCTTAACGGGTCACTTCGTTGTTGCGAAACAGACTGTACAGATTCTCTCCACTCTGAAAGGCAAGATGTTGAGAGAGGACAACTCGAATGAACTCAAAACTCGTGTTTCTTAACTGCGCCTATCTGTTCGCGTGATGGCATCTGAAATTTTTTATCTGCGTTTGACAGAAATAAGGCGAATACACCTAGTGCAGTGCTGCTCGAATGGCAGCCGCGCAGGCCACATCAGGCCCCTACAACAATTTTATGTGGCCCCAGAACATTCTATTGATGTACTCTGTATACAAGTAATCATCAGAGATGAGCATGGTGTTCTTGTCTAGTCTTGTTTGTCCATATCTTTTCCAATGTAAACCCTGCCAATAAATATCTGCATGCCGATGTTGTAAACTATCAATGTCATCTGTACATACATGTACATCCATGTGCCTAAAAGGAGTACCAGCATGGGCCCCCAACTCCATCTGACATTCTCAACTTGGCCCATTTGAAAAAGTAATTGACCAGGCTTGACCTAGTGTTCAATTGAATTTCTTTGGCGGTTCTCTGCTCTCCATCACTCTCCTGGGTATAGCTTTACGCTCTCACACTTTACTATGAATTTCAGAGATTTGTGTTGACTACACATGCCATCGACCAGGATCTCTGTGCGATGTGACTGAAGGAGAGAGAGTATGCGTCTGTCCGGTTGGGTGTCTGAACCAGCCCCAGGCCCAGGTAATCAAATGTGGTCAAGTGTAGATACTCTGTAAGATGCAGGTATCCTGACGAGGGTCAAGGGTATGCAGGTACTCTGCAGGTAACCTGACCAGCCATGTCAGGATTACTCGGAAAGTGGCCTACTGATTGTTTCAATGCAGCATTTCACAGGGTGCATCATAAGGAGACTTTCGGCTTGCACCCGTGCACTCCATAGAGAAGGTTACTTCTTTGATTAACGTCGTGGCCCAAAATCAACATTTGCCGGAACTGGGAATTAACTCCGGAACCCCTGATCCAAGGCCCTGTTCGCTATCCACTAAGCTATCATTTCATTGCTGTATTACAGCGGACAGATTTTGACAAACCTTATGCTACTAACTATCTTATAGATGGTATAGACTCCATCAGTTTACTGTATGCATTACTTATGTAGGTGTGTGGACTCCTAATGGGAAAGGATCCCACCACTTATTACAACCTGTGTAAGCTGCACAGGACAGCTTGCATGCACAAGCTACCATTCTCTGTGCTGCATACTGGCCGATGTGAAGGTAAGCCAACTAATTCACCAGAAATACATGCATAACGCCACTTTCAGAAGCACATGCATCTGCAGGAATACATGCACCTGCAGGAATACATGCATTCCCCATGCAGCTTTTAGAATAATATGCATCTGCAGGAATACATGCATCTGCAGGAATACATGCATTCCCCATGCAGCTTTCAGAATCACATGCATCTGCAGGAATACATGCATTCCCCATGCAGCTTTTCGAATCACATGCATCTGCAGGAATACATGCATCTGCAGGAGTACATTTTTACATGCACATGTATTGTCTGAATTACTTGTTTCTCCCATTTTTGGACCCATTAGTCAGCTGTTTGTTGTTGTTAGTGCCACCCTTCCTTACACAGTCCTATTGGACTTTCTCTGACGCAAAGTTTTTCTGCTCGTGGATGTGGCGGACACTCTCCCAACGTGATATTTGTCAAATAAATGCGGGTGCCAAAAATGATGAAGTCCAAAAAACTTATATTTTCCAAGAACTCTATACCTTTGAAGTGAGATAAGTTCTCTATTTATTCCCAGGCCTGGCTTTGTTAATTCATGTGCGTATTACTCGACCTATCTGTAGAGAATCCCAACAGCCCAGCAGAGTGTTATCCCAAGGTCGGGTTTGAGAATTTCAGCGACGCTGGTAATACCTGTCACAGTGTTTACCATGTGGCGGTACCACAGTGTGTAGGGACGTGTGGTAGACAGAATATGGATCTGTGCTGCCAGCCCTCTGAGATGGTGACTCACACCGTACCACTGCTCTGTGACGACGGTACTACCATCCAACATGAGGTGAGTTGGTGGCTTATCAATTCGAAGAACATATAATAATTTCCATGTTTATTTTTACACTAATCATATGCGCTGTCCTGTTCATACTAAGCCTATTTGCCCGGTGCCAGACGTTTGATATTCCCACTAATGAGGTGTCTGAGTACCTGTTGTTATTCAGCATGAGTTATCAATTCAATAAGATAATTTTGTGAAATAACAGACTCTAAGAGAGATGTATTTTTCCAACTCTTCTCCAAGTTCCAGTCAGAACATGAAATCTTTACTCTTGTCATGGCCAGCTGAAAAGTGAAGGTTGTCCCTTAGTCAATGGTCAGTGAGGGCGCTCACATCGGCAATGGGTAACATCATAAGTAACTGACTGCCCTTCCCCATCGCTTTCGCCTTCACCCAGCTCTGAAAAGAGTCGGTACCCATTTACTGCTGGGTGAACAGAGTTTGTGAAAACTCGCGCATGTGTGCAAGCTGTCCTGAACCCAGAACCATCAGCCCCAATGCTGAGCGCTGTGCTGGAATGTCAAACGTTGTGAAACTATCATCATTATTCATCTTAGAGCTTTAGCAAAGGCCTCTTATCGGATCACACTGCTTCTGCTCACCAAATCAGTGGTCTTATTTCAGATTGAGGTTCCAAAGGAATGCTCATGTTCACCAGAACAATAACTTAAGAACTTAACAGAAGATACGGTCTCGCCTTGTAATCCCTGCCTACTTAACTCACTCGGATAAACACTAACAATGATAAACGCAAGTTAATATATTTGTAATTTGTTTTATGCTGTTGCTCCTTTCTACATCATCATTGTTTTGTTCTTAAAATGGATAGTAATTAATAATAATCTCTTTTCCTGCCTGCTATTGGTGTAAAAAATTACCT
>Ga0224511_10003279_pt1 | contig 11546 bp, 9 predicted proteins | sample SF_May12_sed_USG_2_FD_169988 | JGI IMG/M metagenome (GOLD analysis project Ga0224511, IMG submission 169988) | Sediment microbial communities from San Francisco Bay, California, United States - SF_May12_sed_USGS_8_1 | ecosystem: Environmental > Aquatic > Marine > Sediment | place: USA...
AAAGCCCTCAGGAAGCATAGCCTGCACGAGAAAACAGCAGCCTCGGTTTTATTGAAGCTGTTCATCAGTGGTAATGAATGATGCCACACCACTGACGCCCCCTAGCGCATGAGCAGAACTCCATTTTAAAATGTAAACAACATACATGTACACTCCATGATCCATGAATGAACGATCTTGCTCATTAACTGTCTAGATATGTTCAGTCTGCGTGCTAAATCTTGAATTGTAAGTCCAAGGCGAAGTCGCACCAACACTGCAAATATCTGGTCCTTGATATTAACCTTGTAAGGTAAAGATTCACCATATTGTGATAATGTAGTCAGTAATGTGAGAAAGACAGACAAGCGAAGACCTGTGTAAAATCTTGACTCAGAATCTGATGTAATGCTATCAAAACTAAATTCTGAAGTGGTTTGCTGACAGCCAACATTTCTTGTTTTCTTAGAGTATCCATAATTATGGTCAAGACCTACAACATCCACTGTTTGCGTGCTTGCATCTACAACAGTTGGTTTATTTCGACAATGATTTGAATAAACTTTACAGCACACTGCTTCACATTGTGAAGGTTCACTTGTAACTTCAATTGGAGCAGCTACCAACATTTCCTTGTTATATTCCTCTTGGCTAATCTCCTCACTACAAGATTCCAGTCTTGGTCGTTTACTAGGAGGTGTCACAGTGTTTAAGTTCAGTGACTTTCGAACCAATGGACGTCTCCGAGCCGGGGTCGTGGTAACAGCTGTGTAGCCCATATAAAGCGTGGGGACTGGGTTTTCTTTGGAAGGCCTTCCATCAGCGAAATGTCGAGAGCATACCTGAAATATATAAATACACAAATCCTGAATTTTGTCCCCATTTCGATCTGAATCAAAATTTAATGAGCCATTTCTTGGCAATATGTCTGAACCTCAAGCAATTTACCTGGCACAAGCTCTGATCAGACCCGGTTATATTGATCTATTTTAATCCACTTTAATAATGTTACATTATCAATCATTTACAGAGACCAAGCACTTGTGTTAGATGATGTATTTTATAATTTCAATAGTTGGTACAATTTTCATGTTTCAATATTATTATTTTTTTCGAAATTTAAAATCAATCTTACCTTTGCTTGAGCAGATGGATTAAATTCCTTTCGATTGATGGCTTTAACCCACAATAGCCGTAACTCGTCGCTACGAGGAATTGTATGCAATGTATAAGGCTGCAGACATGGGCAGTCTTTGTGTAATATCTTGTGTTCAAAGCACTCGCTATTTTTCCATTGATGCAGCTTCTTTTGATTGTTTTTACAGTCAAACACAACACACTGTTTGCCAGAGCTGTTTCGTAAGGCATGATTATTCCATACGGATTCAAATTAAATCAATATATTTGATAAAACTATTGAAACCGTCACTGTACACTGATAAAATCTCTAATTCCCTTTGTTTACAAGTTCAGCAGACCTTTAATGGCGGACTCGAAGAGTATTCAGGGGAGATAATTCGGTAAAGACTGATAAAGGGCATTGTCTATTGCAAGCTTAAACCAATTGATTAAACAAGTAAAATGTTCAATTATCTTATAAATCTCTAAAACCATAAGTCGACAAAGAATACATAACTTGTTTTTATTGTTCTAAAATAGTGTGATTTTCCTCTTTATTTCTATAATTTTTATGTTTTCGTAAAATTTAATTTTCGTTTGTGTCCCTATGTTTATTCGACATTAAATTATAAAGTTATTGCCGAAAATAGGATTTGTTTTGTTACAAAGCAAATACGCTTTACATAATGCTTCTTGTAGTTATAGACATCTCAGACACATAAATATCTCATGAATATTAAATTACAAACATTAAAAGAAAAATCATTGATGGGGAAGGTTTGATAAAGTAACACTTATTGCAGAGTGACTCATGCCTATTTTATGTATAATGTTCTTTAAGATTTTTTAATTTATATTTAATATTGTCGGTATGACAACACCAGAAAGAACTACCCGGTGCGAACAGACACTCTGCCCACGGAATCACACAATAACCGTTTTTTTTCTTCTGTTATACAAGTAAGTTGCGCTTGCTGAATTAAAATTATGTTCATGATGTAACTACATACATCATTTGTAAATGAGTTGAATTGAATTGAATTGTGATTAAAGGAAAGTGTTAATTCGTTTTGTCACGTTGCATGTAGCATAACGTTATTTCTAAAACACATTAACTCGCCTTTGAACATGTTTTATGTAATAGAAATATGTTATGTGAGATATTCTATATTGGAAAGCGTTAACGTGATATTGCTTTGTTTATGCAATATATAATATAATATTTGTACAATTCGTGCGTTATAACATCATATTGCGCACCGTTTACTGTTGTTTATGCCTGCGTACTGGGGTACACCATTATTTAGGCCTTGCGTACTGAGTACCGTTTCACCGGGTACCGTCTACCCCCACACCCTAGAAAAATGCGTGCAAAAGGGGGTCAACCTCATTGTTGTGACAGGTAAATGTTTGCGGCGTTACTATGACAGCGGTGACATTTTCTACGTTGTTTAATTGTCAAAAAGGTGGATTTATTTTATTTGTTACAAATCGAGTTTTATGTAGTAATTAATGCGAACACATACAACCTTTTTGGAATTAACTTCTATATGACAATATAGTCAATAATGCGAACACATACAACCTTTTTGGGAATTAACATACTTCTATATGCGAGCGTATGAGTAATGTATGCATAACGTTCTAGTGTATTGAGTAAAGTGTGTACTTATGGCTATAAATAGCACCGACTTTCCACTGTGGACTGTCCCAGTGCCTTCATTTTTAAGCTAGACTCCGAGGTGTCAAGACGCATACAAAATGTCTTCGGCCTATTCTCCTCCCTTCCCTTCTCCTTTGTCTTCCATTTCGTTTAATATAATAAAGTGTCAAATGTATTAAATCAAAATGGTGTTGGAGGAAAACTTCTGTCTACAACTGACAAAAATGGAGAAAAAAGGACCCTGTATATATTTTGAGCTCAACTGGTCACTGTTTGTACCAACGTATAAATAACGCACCTCTAGCGTATGTGTAGCGTATTCAGCGTATGCCTAGCGTATCCAGCGTATGCCTAGCGTATGATGAGCGTATGCGTAACGTATTATCTATACGCTCGTATACGCTAAAAAAATTTGAACATGTCCAAAAAATTATTTAAGCCTCTGCGTATTACAACGTACACCGACGTATAATAGCGTATGAGGAACGTACACGACGTATGCCTAGCGTACCCATATCGTATATCTGCGTATACGAGCGTATGGTCATACGCTGGCATACGCTGATGTCATACGCTGTAGTGTGACTGCACCTTTACTTTCTGTGCTGTGAAACACACACATTATCTACCTCACAAAAGCTTAAATATAACTGGAGATTCACTCCACAGAGGAAAGGTTGAGTGTAGAAAATGAATACCAAACTAGCACTCGAGGGCCATTCACTCAAGTGTTCACTGAATCTTACTCGAGTCTCACTCCAACCCTACTAAGTGGATTTTGAGTCAAGTTGGAGTGGAGTTTGGAAACAGTATATGGGCCTAAGTATTTATGTAAAGGTTAAAATCGGTATATAGTACATGAGTACTTTTAGAATGCGCTGGAAGCTGAAAATAACAGTGCAATTGTCTAGCGTATCCGACTGTCGTGATTTTGACTTGGTATGGGAGTTTTCGCTTTTAATGTGCTTTGAATAGTTAGCCAGGACTGTCACAATGCATTACATCATGCAAAAGGAATTTTTCTAAGACAACATATTTTCTCGGTTTTCAAAACTATTAAAAACTATTAATCTCTTGTTTGAACCCTGACCACGGTCACCTAACTTGTTTTGCTCACTGAAACTGGGTGAATATTTTAATTTGATGGTTGCCCATGACCGGGTCGCGCTAGACACTTTAGACTTACCCTTACAGTTTTAAGGTAAAACATATAACCATGTAACATTTGTTCATTCTTATAAACTTGTTTTATATAATCATAAACTTGTGTATGATCATACTGGGATGTTATTTCAAGTTCGTCAGACGAGATGAAAGTTAATTTAAGCTTAGATGTCTAATCATTGGGAGGATTGCGTGCGTATTCAAAACAGTAAGTAAGATAATGTAAATTATCATAATGACAGTCTCGATTTATACAATAACGAAATAGTGACCCTACTTGTAAATTTTTTACTTATTATCTAGGCAGTGTACTTTTAACACGACTTAAATAAGGATAAGTGTTGCCCGTATTTGTAATTTTGCCTCGTATTATATCAAAACAAGCAAGCTGTCAAATACTACGGAATAATCTATTCGGTATTCAGTGCAAAAGGTTGAACTAACTGAAGGCCATACTTGCCAAACATTGACCATTTTGAAACGATGTAGCAGAAACAATGTTATGTTGGTAATTAAAAAAATAACAATGCATCATTCAAACACACACATCATCATTATTGGCAGTCACCTATCGGTAAAATTCTGTCTTCTGCCGCTTATTCGATAATGTGCTATGTTTAAAAAATGAAAAGATTGTAAATGATGATGCTCATGTCGGTCTTATCTATTGAGAAGTAAAAAAATAGATCTATTTCAGAATTAAATACCTCGCCTAATATGCATTTTTGGTATATGTATTTTAAAACGTTCCTCTATAGTGTGAGTCTTTTATATTATTTCTTCAGTTCTTTGATACGGTTCTGCTGTTGCATCAACGAATCGACATGATCAGACATAATCGTTTTAGCCCGTTTAGACTTAAACATTAAATCTTGTACTCTGCGAAAGAAATTTACTTGGCAAATGCCCTAATTAATTTTATGGATGTTTGTACTACGGAAAAACATGGAAGCAAACTAGATCTATAAGTTACGGTTTATTTGAGTCAAACATGTAATAATTTTGTGAATCGAGTTTGCTAAGTGTCGTTTCTTTAGTACAAAACACAGTGGACAAGTAAAGGCCCAATACACGTGTGTGTGATTTCCCAAGCGACAATTACCACTTACGTGATTATAATACCTACTGAGAAAGCAATGGAACATTATGTGTTTATGTAAGGTTTAATATTTTCCAGTACATAAATCTTCTTAGAATTCAGTTGAAGTTGACATTAACAGAACGTGTTTTGATTTTGACTTTGACGATGATGTCAGTCATAGCATTAAATCCCACTATGTACAAAATTTCTTTAAACCAGAATATATTCTTATGTTATATTTTGAAACCGCACATTGTTACATACATGATTTGTCAATACGACCCTATTTCGATATTTTCAACCACTGTTAACATTCACTTTTTTTGCCACAAAAGTCGTCCTATAATGCTCAGTTGTCTACATGTCTACATGTCTGCATTTTTATCATGAAATTATTACATTGTAACTCAATTACAATGTTAAAACAAATAAGTATAACATGTTCTTATGTCACTAAATTGTGTTTGTGTTTTATGCAGATATGTGCGTTTGTCCTTCTTCCTTTTATTCGTATGGTTCCTTTCTTCTCGTTATCTTTTTAATTTTATATTTAAAGTTCCGAAAGTTATCATGTCAAGGCGCTTTACGTAATGCTACGTACATACATCTTAGACAAGGAATACATTAACAATCCTTAATCTTGTCATAGACAAATCACAAATTACAATATTGTTTTGCCAAATCTGTTGTATAATCCATATTTTATGATTGACCAAGTGCACAGGAACGCATAAGCCTACTTTTCTTTCAACTTTTCTTGCATGTTCTTGTACCTTTCATTCAAGAGAAGATTTATTGATGAGCATTGAAATTAAAGTAATTTAAATGTTATTACAATACGTGCTAATCTATTTGATTTCTATTTCTTACTACCGTAATGGAACTTTTAATATTGGTGTCTACGGAAAAAGATAACTAAAATGTACATTTATTTTATGCAATACAACCTGTAGCTGTGCTAAATTAACGCATTATGTGCGTTTCTAAAAGATACGTAAAACCATTGATTCCAATTTTAGGAATAATAAACTGATGAAAGGAAAAGCCCTCAGGAAGCATAGCCTGCCCGAGAAAACAGCAGCCTCGATTTTATTGAAGCTGTTCATCAGTAGTAATGAATGATGCCACACCACTGACGCCCCCTAGCGCATGAGCAGAACTCCATTTTCAAATGGAAACAAAACATACATGTACACTCCATGATCCCTGAGGACCAGAAAAATATGACTACACAATGATGTAGTACGGGGCGACTTTTTACAGCCGCCACACAGGCACTAAACACCAGCTGTAGTTAGTAATATTAAACTGATGAAAGGGAAAGAAGACATTTCCTTATTGTTCAATATGCATCTTTTTCATAACAGTTTTATCGGACGACGTATTATGCCCATTACTGCTTTCTTGAAAACGTTACAATCTACACAAAACAAAACAAATAAGCCCATAGTGTTTAATATTCAAAGTCAATACTATTACAAAAGACGGTTATACAATGTACAATGTTATGTGTTATGTGTTTGAAAAAAGTGTTTTTAATTTTTTAACACACAGTTGTAGGACGATTTTTACTTGAAAACATTTAAATCAGCAGATGTGAGTATAATTGTATCATTGCTAAACGTTTTAATTTTATATTTTACATTTAAAGGACTGAATGCTGTTTTTATTATAATAATATAAAAGAAAGAAACATAGACGAAATATATATTTCAGAGAAATGGTTAGTTGGTCGTGACACTAATTTCAATTCCGTGTGGAAGTCATATGACACCATCGACCCAGGAAGAAACAATATAACGTACTTAAAACAGTACCTTGTCCTTGGTGAACTAATGTGTGTCTTATTTTTATATGTATTATATATATATATTTGTTTTTGTCTTGTTATCAATCAAAATATAAAGTACGAAAAGTATAATGAAGTGAGCTCTATAGAAAAATGAGTTTTAAACAATAAAAAACGCGTTCATGGCAAACTGTTGCCTTAGACATTAAAACATATCGTTGAGAGATGTAAGACGAAATGTGATACCAATTTAAGGTCAGTTTTGCTCAGTTATGTGTCAATACACACTAAAGGGTCACTGTGTGCTTCTAGTAAAACAGGTACGCCAGCATAGCAAACAACATTGCGATGGTCGCTGAACCAAGAACACTGGCTGAATTGCAGTCTGCCATAACGTTGACAATCAGATTGGTTGAATCATCAAGTTTCGGGCCGTCTGTGGCCGTCACTTTCAGGCTGTACTTTGACGTCTTTGATCCATCTATTGACTTCTCTTCAGCAACTGTGATTTCACCACTTGACTCATCAACTGTGAAGTCTTCGTTATGCAAACCTGTGGAGACAGTAATGATTCTCAAATACATCGTACATTGCAAAAGTGTATAAAAGAGTTGCATAACCAACAAATGCATTAAAACAGTAATGGTAAGTATTTTATATGTAACCCATACACGGGAAAAAATGAATATCACTTTTAAAACAAAACAAAAACGGAACTTAAAGTAGGAAACATACACACTGTTAAACAGTACTTTTCAAACACAAAATAAGTTTACCCGAAATCGAATACGCCAGCGTTTTGTATGAAGACGTCGTATCAGGGTCAGTCGCCGTGAGAACAGTGAGTGTTGTCCCTGAAATGTGTTTAGGGGATGTTTACAGTGAGATATACTGTTTTATGATTTTTAGCGCATTAACATAAGTCCCTGACATATCTTTAAATATGAATAGGAGTTCTTTCAAGCATTCTTTGTAAACAACGGATTATTTAAACGTTTTTGAATAGATTTTTGAATTTTGAAGTTGATAGTATAATAAGGAAGTATTTCGTTTCACCAATACATCTTAAACTAATACTGTAATCACAAAACATAAAACCAAATACCTGCGGTAGATCCGTCAGCTATGCAAACAGAATAACTCGCCGCCGAAAAGGCAGGAGTTTCGTTAACGTCTGTTATAGTGACTGTGACTGTGGCTGTACCTTTAGCACCGCCGCTAGCCGTGGCCCTGTAACATATAAAACTATATGTGAACACTTATTGAAACCTACTGCATTGTACATTTTCGATTTAAACATCAAACGATTAGCTAAAGTAAACTAATTATTGCGTCCTATATTAGGTTTAGATACATAAATAGAAACTTACAAGACAACAAACTCGTATTCGTCACTTGTTTCGAAGTCAAGTGTCTTTAAAGGAGCAACGACCACGTCGACACCATTCGCTCCTATTTCTCCTACAGTTGAAGTGCTTGATACGAGTGTGTAGGTTATTGATTCGTCGGCAGGAGGCGTTGCCGTTGCCGTAAATATTGCATCACCTTCTTTTAATGAGTTTTCTGCAATTGCGTAAGATATCTCGATGTCAACGTCAGCCCCACTCGCTGTTCCCGGAGATGACCAGCCCGTAATACATGACGTAGTAACGGTGACGGTCGCGGTGGCTTCATTATCTGAATCACTTGCCTGAACAGTCAACGTGTAAGACGACACAGTCAGCGGTTTAGCTACCGTGATGTCTCCGCTTGATGAAGCGATGCTGAACTCGGTGTTTGTGTTCCCACCTGTAACAGTGTTAAAACCTATTTAGATCATTTCATAAAATTAATATGTACGCTGGAATACAAAAGCAGTACTTAACCGACTTTAGGTTTAAGTAAAATGGATTCAAAATAAAAAGAAATATTATTAAACTTATATAGTAGTTGATATTTTTACATCAACATGTTTAACATGTTGGGAGGTGAAAATTGACACATTGATAAACGGCTACAATCATACACATTTAATTATAAAACAATATTAGTTAATACACATTAATCAACCTGTAATTGTGTACTTAATAATCTTGAAGTCTTCTGAAACGTCTCCATCAGTAGCGGTCACAGTAATAACAGTCGCCCCTTAAAACACAAAACAGTAATAATAACTAAGACATAAGTCCTATAAGTAATGCTTGTTTCTTCATACCATATTTGTAATCTATATAATACATATTGTGTAACTGTTTCTCAAACACAATTTCGGCAAAGTAAAATACAATTTGGATCATAATCTTTATTAGATATTAGACCGAAAACCGCGGGAGGCTGATTTTACCATTTTCGGGATGAGATCTAGAACTAGCGAGTCACGGTTTTGAGCATGTCGTAAAGATTGTATGATCTACATATAAATGAGCCGGTTAAAAATGAAGGTTAAAACCAACTGCCACGCGAGAAAATACATATTAACACCTAACGTTTGCATTGACCTGAACATATATGATACTATTATTGACGTTTTGTGACACTATTTGACCATACATTTACATCCATTGTAACTCTAAATTGATTAAATCGCAATGATGCAACACTACTTGACTGACCTGTGGTTGAGCAAGCTGTAACAGAAGACGTGTACGACGCCTGTGAAAAGACCGGAGCAACGTCATTAACGTCTGTCAACGTCAGTGTAACTGAACCGGTACCAGTTGCTTCTGCATCGTCTTTGGCCCTAAAACAAGTACCTGCATAAAACATACATCGACACGTACACTCGTATAACAGTTATTTTAAGGTTGCGAACATGTGGTATGAAAATGATTATTGAAATACAAAAAGTGTAAACAAATGAAATAAAGTATACGCACTCAATAACAAAACACGTATTTCGTTTCAATGTCATAGTCAAGAGACTTATCAGTGTCAACAGTTACGGCACTCCGACGTGGTCTGTAATCGATACTAGCTTGTACGTAATACTTGCTGCACCAATTGTCGCTTTTGTTTTAGCGTTGCGTAAATATGATTATTATAAGTATTATTGAAATGAATACATTTTTAACAGAATAATAGAACGTATACGTACTCAATAACAAAGACGTATTTCATTGCAATTTCATAATCGAGCGTCTCATCAGGGCCAACAGTAACGACACCAGTTGACGCCTCTATTACACCGATGTTGCCTGTACTCGATAAAAGCTTGTACGTGATACTTGTTGCACCAGTTGTCGCTTTTGCCGTAAACAGTTCGGTATTTTCGGCTTTCGAGTTTTCTTCCATTACGTCCGGTATGGCTATGTTCCATTCATTGGTTGCACCAGTCACTTCTGTTCCAACTGCTGGTTCAGTCCATCCCGTAATATCTGCATCTGGATGACAATGTTCACAATTATATCTAGTCGAATATACATCTATATCCAGTAATACACTAAAATGGAGTATTCAAGAAGGAGTTTGCTAATTTTAAATGGTCGATTATACAAAGCAAAACAAAATTAAATAATACATGACAATCAATATAAGATTGTATAATAGACTTCACTTCTGTATTATATAAAGATTAATTTGGCTGCTTTTTAACTTTCTATGTACATGTTTTGTCCTTTTTTCTTAGTTTGGGTTTTGGGTATATCAAAAAACATTTCTTCAGCTTCGTATTAAACATCTTGTATTAAAACGGTTGAGCACAAAGTAAACATATTCTGCAGATATACGCGATCATCACAGAATCGCTTTTAGTGGTTGTATTAATTTTGTGTTTTGGCCAGACCCTTTTAAGATTTCTAATATTTAATAAAAGAGTAAAGTTTAGTGAAGTACGTAAGTGTTTTACAATTTTAGTATATTCCTTAAACATTAGAACGTATTCCTGTATTATAAGATTAACCGTTACTGCAGACTTTTGAATGTAGCAAATATTGGAACAAATGTTACATTTTTTACTGTTTCCACACATTAGTCAACTGAGGAGGATAACTGAATACGACTTGGCGTAATGTTGTCCAAACCAAAAGATACTTGAACCTCTGACCCGCGATCTTCCGACTGATCTAATAGCCGTGCAGTACGTTTTAATGAGCCCCGTATATAGTTTTCAACAATTTCAACAAGTGTGTACATACGCAGCCGATGAAATCGACTGATATTCATCCAAAAATGGCTTATTGTGAGAGTAAGTTTGTTATTGGAAGTCTCCTTACTTAAAGTGTGGTAATTTAAAGACCAGTCAGTAAAACACACATTAGTAGAATAACTAAGTAAAACATGAAAAACAAATAAATGTACCCGTACGTTTACTATTAGCAAAATATAATAAAAACAATTACCTATTTTGCCGACTACGCCGAAAATCAAAAGCACAGCGCAGACGGTACTGAGGTTCATGATGAATACCAATTGCTGTCATCAGCACGATCCAGTGGCAAACACTCAGTCTGGTTTGGAACAAAACGCTAATGACTTAAATAGATCTTGGTGTCCACAGAGTAATAGACTCCCACAGAGCGACTGCAAAAATCATGACGGCAATAATTGTATCATGATAATGCGCTTATAAACGGACCAACGGCATTGCTAAATTTATAACGGTCTGTATTGTGTCGATAATAAATATTTGCATTAAAACTTGTAAAACAGTGATTAGTCGTGGGCGAAGTGTTCTAAATACAACACCAGCTGCACCTAAGATTTGAACATAATATATTGACGTTATACACAAAATTATGGGCCCCCTTTTAAAATTCAAGATCAAATCTTTTGAG
>Ga0224511_10003280_pt1 | contig 11545 bp, 6 predicted proteins | sample SF_May12_sed_USG_2_FD_169988 | JGI IMG/M metagenome (GOLD analysis project Ga0224511, IMG submission 169988) | Sediment microbial communities from San Francisco Bay, California, United States - SF_May12_sed_USGS_8_1 | ecosystem: Environmental > Aquatic > Marine > Sediment | place: USA...
TAGCTTACAAAACGTCATTGTCAGTGTTGTGTTTATTTAGATACACTACCAAACAAACTGCAAAAAGTAGCCAAAATTGCGTACACGCCCGGTATACCTGAAATAGACAGAAAAATTACTCCTCCCATGCATAACACTTGGAACTCCAAGTGAACATTTCATGACATAAAGCACTTTCCATAACGCTTCATGAATTTGCATATCACACAAATCTTCAACATAAGACCGTCTCTGTAAAACAGCCTCTGTTTTACTTTTTCTTGTTCAATTTGTTAGGTGTACATGTATATGTATATGCACGTGTTTAACTTGAAAGTATAATGAAGTAAAAACGTTTGCCTATTGATTCACTAACATAAAGTACGTGTAATTCTTGTTGTGCTTAGCAATATCAGGCCCATCGGAGTAAACCATCATTAATATTTGATCTATCTATTTTTGTCCTTATATTGGAAATCCCAGACGGTATTTTATTGCCAATACTTAAGAATCATATAAAGAACCTAAGACAAAAGAATGTATTATGACTTAGTAATACAGCAAGTTGTTTAGTCAAATTATCAATTTCTTAAGTAAGAATCTCTGACAAATATATAATCCAGAACGAGAAAGATGAAGCATTGTTAAACATAAATATATACCCTGGTAGTGATTACGATTTTATTATTTTTACGGGTAATAAACCGGTTTAACAATACTATGGTTTGGTAATCGAGTGACCCAGAACCACGTTCTCATCCCGGACGCCATTTTCTAAAGCAGAAAATATATACGAAGCTCTTATTACTTTGCATCATTTATATATTATTTGTATCATATAATTATAGTAATTCTGTACTAACCAATACCTAGTGTATGTATTCGCGGATAGAGCATTATATAATGGACCGTTCCACAACTGTCAATCATGATCATTTATAACAGTACATGGTCAATTTAAATCCAATAGATTAGGATTATATTGTCAGGTGACAATCTGACCTAGAAAACACAAAAGAAAGACCCTTTCACAAGCCTTCACAACATCAAAGCAAATCTACCGCATTGGGCGGAGTTTGAAATTTTGCGGAACGGTGCATATACAGTAACATTTTACTAAAAAAAGTTTAGTCTTTAATTGTTGATGCATTTGTTTGTTAATTAAAATATGAATACTACTAAAGAATCGGTTATAGCCTCTCAGAAACTAGAAGGATTAATACAATTATTCATTTTTTGTAAATGTTTGGAAAAAGACACGCATTCAGAAAACAGAACACAGTACCGTTAAACATCACATTATAAAGTTTTATGTACATCAGACATTTATAGTTTAAGTACAAAAGTAAATACGATTTACAGGCATGCATTCTAGAACAACGTAATATTTACGCTATGGTGCAGAGATCAAAGCTTTTGAATAGTGTATTTACACTTGATCGACAACAGATCCTCTTCACGTTCGTATTTTACCAGACAATATAGTTTCATCATTTGTCAGATATTTGAAACATGTGTCTGCTGAAGTGCTGACATATCATGTAAAGCATGACGTTAACATGATGTTTCCAGAAACTTGCAACATTCGAGCAGAGGTAATAGTCCCAATGGTTCAATTGTTATCAGTAATGGTATGTTGTTTTACTGAAATTTCCCTTTCAGGCTTTCTCTTTCATCAGTTTATTAGTACTATTGCTAAAATCTGAAAATGTTCCACCAGTAACAAATTAAATTAAAACCATACAGGTGTTAACATGATCACATATTCATTTACAAATTTCTTTTTGTAACATACTAAAACCATAAATATCTCAAACTCCGTGCATCAGTACAACCCCTGAGCCCCTACTTCCTGAAAACACAGATGGTTAGGGCACACACAAATATCATACATTTTACTGAACAAAATGCACATTTTTCTACTGTTTGCACTAAAAGGGCATGGGGTTGGTGAACAGTGTTCATCTAATGGAATGCATCAATTATGCGGATGTATGAAATAATTTATTAATTAATGATATGATAGCTATGCTTGGAATAATTATTATACGTTTTCGTAATTTAATATTTTACTATACTTTGAATAAGCCAACCTTTTATATTTACTGCTCGGTTAAACTTGATATTTATTATGGGTTGTCATTCATTTGGTAAAGCACATGTTGTCAAAACCGTTGTGCCTTTGTATTATCTGATTTATTTGACCTTGCACTGACCTATCTTCATGAATAATCCGTTAATCTTCGTAAGTTGCAACTTGTTATACAGCAGAGGTGTACCTTTTGTCAATAATAAATACTGTTAATATCAATTAAGCTCTATACCGGTTATGTATCGCAGTGGTATAGGAGTTTGACTGCGATGTTTCTGAAACGGGTTCAATCCCCCGTTACGGAACATTTTTTCATGTCGAAATAAATGAAAATGCGCGAAACATGCACGAGTTTCTTGTTTTCCAATATAGTTTTATAACACTTGATTGCTCGCCAGTATATTTAATTTGCACAGCGTCAAAATCTAGGAAACAATCAACATGTCGAAACGAAAGTCAAGTTTTCCTCTACGATCGAACGAGAACATGGTTGCAAGTACATTTGTATTGCAACTCACTTTGAAAAGGAGCAGTATTCAACGTTTGTGGAACGAACACTCGCTGCAAATGGGTGTTTAAGTGATTTGTCTTTAGAATAATTATGCATCCTCTATATTTTTATATATTATTTAAAGCAGCTGTCCTCCAGAATATACTAAAAAAATCATTAGTTACAAAATTTTCAAAATATCTCTTCAAATATATATAATAGTTGTTAGAAATCAAAATAACCTACATCTTTTCACTTTTTTGCTTTGAAAACAGACAATTCGCTTTTCTGCCATCGGGATATTCCTACTATACATAACGGCTACTGCGTTAGTAACGCAGTAAATTATGCAAAGGAAAACGTTGTTTTACCAACGATTTGTCAACTGAAATTAAGGTTCAGTAATAATAGATTTCTCCACTGAATATAATTTGACCAGTATTTACCGTTAATTTAATATTTTTTTCAATTTGTATTTTTTGAGCATCTGGAGGACGGCTGCTTTAAGTTGTATGTGCATTGTTATGATTTTTTATAAATAAATAAAGAACATGGACAATATGCAAAAAAATCGACAACAAAGTTGATTAAATAAAACATACGTGATTTTTTAAAGAAAAAACTATACACTGTTTCAGCCGGGTTCGAACCTATGATATCATGATTCACAGCACAAAACTCTAACCACTGAGTCACTTTTCCATACATTAATTTAGTGAACAACGCGCTAAATAAACCTGCTCATATTGTATGACAGCTGTATTCATAACTGTTTATAGACAGCGAACACTGCCGAAGATTAATGAGGAAAGGTCAGTGCAAGGTAAAAAAAATCAGATAATATTCATAAAATAAGGATATGGCGATATCGGGGATGAGACGATACGGTCATCACACAATACCATACGTCTCGCTACGAAAGGAGAAGATATGATTATTTACGATACGATGCAATACGATACGATACGTTTAGTTATTGTAAAAATACAAACATTCACAATGTCCATAATATTTTTCTTATGATCACCTTGAAAGATATACACAACAGAGGAATGCTTCCATTAGTCTAATCCCTATATATGGCACACTCATATTTGCGTAGCTACCTTACTTTGAGGTTGATATTAACTTTTATGTAGCAATCATCAGCATTCTATCATTAAACCAATGAACATTCAGTATTGTTCTGCCAAACTAAAGTTATATTCAACGAGATAAATAAAATCTTTAAACTTCTGGACGAAGCGCGGTAAAGATAAAAGTTAAGCAATTTTAGACTGCTTGTATTTAAACTCGTGCAGTCGCTTAAAACAATTCATGATCTCTTTAGGCAGTGACTATCGTGCCTACATTACAACACACCGCCAGTGAAAGCCATCACAGTGATATATGTTCACGTAAACCCTTAAATCAATTGCGAATACTTGAGTACATCTCTTCATAATACCTTATCTTTTCATTGTTATAATTGTAATATCAGAAATATCCGTAATATTTGTTTATGTCAAAGATTTAACACGCTAGTACAGCTCTCTTCTAACTTAATGTCGCTGCGAACGGTAATTATGAAATCTCGCTTAATGTCGGGAAATCGATGATTTTGCAATGCTTTATTATCTCTAGGGCTTTCAAATGCAGCTTTATGACTTTCATGAATCATTTTCCCTGCAGTTGAAATAATCTGATTTGTCGTCATTATGTTTTATATGTCACGCACACGATTTTCCTGGGCAACTGTCGTTGTACACTAACATTATAAAAAGCGCCACCAAGTCTTTTTACGAGGAATACTCACCTTGTTTCAAAATCGATGGCTATTAGAAAAATGATAATACTCGTCAAGTACCATTTACTGAAAAAATAACAACCGTGTCCGAATGCTCATGGTGTAAGAGCGGTGGTCTATCAATGGAGAAAGGTGTCGTGAGATCGACTCCAGAGCCAGTCGACTAGATTAAGTGGTCATGAAGTAATTCATGTTGCCGTTCTGGAGCAAGTTTGACAGTTGTTAGTTACTATCACGGTTCTTTATACACTTAGGTCCTGATATGACATTATCCATGACCAATACATGCCAATAACCAAACTGATAAAAAATAGTAAAATACTTGTTCGTTAACGTATACTCACACAATCATTGAATTTTGCAAATTGTCAACACTGCAGAATAAGCTGTTTATGTACATGTACATGTCGGATTACCACGTGTTGTGGTTTAAATAATATTTTTCTAGAAAAAACAACAACACGCCATTCTATCCTTGTTAATGTTCAGAATCTACAGTACACTCTCGTTATCTCAAATTTTAAAGGACCGCAGAAAATAGTTTGAAATATCCGAAGTTTGAGTTATCCGAATTTAAAGATATATTGTGGCATTTGGTGTGAGCCAGCAAAAGGTTTAAACTTTCATTACGTATGTGTTATTTATTATGTTCTTTAAGTTGTACGTTGTTTACTTTCTTAAATTCAACAAATGCCAACATTGGAGGTACAATTCAAAATGTGGACATAAAACATACTTTTAAGTAAATAATGTGTTTGAATGGTAAACACCGATGGCAGTAAAAAGTATTACTTGTAAGGCAAAATGTCTCATAATTCCTTGCCATACAATTATATTTAAATGCATGCATAAAAATTCACTTGAATATTCAACGCCAAAATGCCCCCCCCCCCCATAAGTCTGTTGAGTAAGCTAGATTAAAAAGATAGAGTTTAGTATTTCTATTCTTATTAATAATCATAACGTGTGCCAAGTTGTGAACTTGTGAGGGAATATAAATCTAAACCGATTTCTACAGCCCTCCTCCCCATACTTAGATACAGCTTACACTGATTCAAAATCTGGTACTCTTCGATGGCTTTCCCTTTGTATCAGATGAATTTAACTCTGCAGCTGGTGTTTAGTGCTGGTGTGGCGGCTGTTAAATGTCGCCCCGAGCTACATGTACATCTATGTGTTGATATATTCTTCTGGGTACCGTTTCACTAACATTTCCATAAAGTTATGTTAACAGTGGCAGCCATATTTGACGCTATGTGAAAAGTTATGGACGCTGCGCTTGCCTAAACATATGAGAAAAAGTTTCGCCAGTTTTCTTACGGTGAAACGCTTTTCCCATAACTTAAAGTTGCGCTAAAATTGGCGTAAATCCTTCCTTAAGTATACTTATGTATGTTAGTGGTACGGACCCCTGGTCCTTTGGTATCATACATTGTATTTTGTTTACATTCGGACATTGAGTTCCGCTCATGCGCTAGGAGGGCGTCAGTGGTGTGGTATATTTCATTACCATTGATGAACAGCTTCAATAAAACCTAAACTGCTAGTTTACCCATGCAGGCTGTACTTTCTGTGAGCTTTCTTTTGGTCTCAGATTAATTTATACTGATAAAACGGCCAAATAGGCTTAGATTCCCCCTCACGTCCAATTCATTTTGCTAACTTATATGAATATTAGTACTACACTCATTATAATTTTGGCCAGACATTTGTTAATATTATTATCATTATATGTAATATATCTCTTCCACTTGTGTGTGTAAAATTGTGTGTATATTCATTTGTGTTAGCAAAAAAATATTAATAAACTAAAAAGTTTCCCCCTACATTGTGTATCACAGCAACCAATTGGCCAACGTCATGGGACTACACCCTGTTTACGAACGGCCGGTTATTTAAGGCGGTAACTCAATATACCGGTAGTTAAATGTTGAAGGAATCGTTTTTATAGATACAATGCTAAAACAACAGCAACCAATAAACCGTTGATTTTAATATACATTTGAGGATTTGTTTAAAGTAAAATTGTAGATAGGGTCAAGTCATAGGGCATCGTGACAAAATGGCCCTTACAAAAACAAACACTAAGAACAGCACGAAACACACAAAACAACAAGACGTAAGACTAACAGACATTAAGAATAAACTGTTTGTATTTCATGTTTGTTAAGTTTTTTTCTGTGTATTTCTTGTTATGCTGTGTTTGTTTCTGTACCGACCATATTGACATGCTTCCCTTTATCTTGACACACACCGCCTTGTCTGTCTGAAACATTTTTTCTTTGAACAACTCTTCCATCTATATTAAACACGCAAATAATCTTCTAGACGGTGTAATGCTTATTTATAACAGCACACTAGCCATTTAGTATCTTATATGACATGTTTTGAGATGTGGTTTTAAATAACCTATGAAACCGTTGTCTCTGAAGAACAATAAAAACGTCTCCTGTTACATTTAAGTCAGTTTATTTTATAAGTTTTATACAATACTTGTTGTTCGTACTGAGGCATTCGGAATTCGTTTTTCTTTTTTATTGAATGTACAATAAGGTCAACTGTGATTAGCAATAAAATAATCAAGCGATGGTTTTATCTTTATTTTAAAGATTATTACAATTGTTAAAACACCAAGTAAATAAACCAACACATTCAAATAGTTGTACCATGACAACTGTGAACATAGTGTTTCAACAATATGTTTGAATAATTTATGAATTGTCATTTATACAATATATTGCCTGTCTGAAACTCTAAAGCATGCGCATTATATTATAGAACAATATTACAGATATAAAAACTTGATTTAAAAGCAAGTGAATGGCATGCTAACATTAAATATTAACACGACATTAGCGAGTCAACACGTTTCTGCACTGCTATAAAACATGCTCAAGCAGAAGACATTAATTTCACTGTGACAATTCCTTACGGCAAAACGCCAATGCGATGTCAATCAATATCCATTAACCCTCCAGACAGCGGCCATCTCGCCATTTCCCTCGGATCCGCAATTAAATCTCTTCAGATTACACACGGAATCCTCAGCGTCTGGAGATTGCACGTAAATGACATCGCACGTGTCGCAGTCACAACGTTCGCACGCGCTGTACCGCGTGACGTCAGTAGGCATTGACGGCGCTCTAGCGTGCCCCTCTAGAGGGCTGTACGCGTCACACTGGAGCTCTGATGTGGGCGTTTCTGCGTTGAATTCTGCCGACTCTTCATACAACACGTTTTCTTGTAGCAAAGTATGGAATTTACCGTTCTCGTTGCTATCAAAGCCGCGGCAGTAGAAGAAGTCACGTGATGGGCGCGGACCACACGTGCACCGGATGTTGGCCACCTCTTCAAACGTGACGGCGTGTTTGCCGTGCACGCAACACGTGGACTTTCCACCAACACTCGTCCCAAGGAATACCTGAATATATTGCAATATATTTTATAAAACAAAAATACAACACAAAAACCTAAATGAAACACGTTCAATGTATTTTGTTTTGTTTTGCCTACTGTCTCTTTTTGTCTGGACCAATTTTCTTCACATAACTTGGATTGCGACACCTTTTGAACAGGTATCCACTTTTTTATTTTGTATTACAACGACGTATTTCGAAATAAATGATACATGTAACTGTGTTCATGTGAATACAATAATGCCTACACGTTTGATACATAACGTAAAATGTTGATTTTAACGAACAAGATCTACTATGGCCGGGCCATTTTAATCTTAGACGAAGCATACGGCCCTTGAAATCACTATCCTCCAGAAAACGTTAAGATGTTTGTCGATATTAAGTTGAAAACAGCATTGGCGGCAGTGAAGGGCCATTATATTTAAGACATGGACGATTTCCGATCACTATTAGTGTTTGCAATAAATATCGAATGATAAAAACAAAGACAGCGAAATCAGAAGTTCTAATGTTACAGTTAAGAAGCATAAAGACAACGCGGCTGTAATTAGAGAAAACAAAAATGTCAAGTCTCCACACAGTCGTTAACAATCGGCTTTTGCAATGCCGGAGGCAAATAGTCTTTGGCACACGACAACGCTGTCTGAATACAAATAATGATGTTTAGTTGATTAAAGGAACTCCACTAAAGTCTGGTCGTGTAACACACTTAATATTTTTTTCGAAAACCTATATTATTTAGTATTTAGTGTATCAATACTTATTTTGTGGTACCTTAATATGTCCTCTATCGATTTGGCAGCTGGGTTTTAAAATTGGAATGTATCTGTTGAACAGGCAAAAGCGTTGCTTACGCGTTTCCGCGATCAACAGATATAATACAAGTTTTAAATGAACTGCCAACCGATAAGACATTTTATGGTACCACACAATAGATTGCTATGCCCTACACACGTCGACAGCAAAAAAACAGTTTTTCGAAAATATTCTTTTTAAGTGTGATACACGACCAGACGTCAGTGGAGTCCCTTTAAAAACGTCCGGCTATACTTAGTATTCATTTACTTGAGACTACAGCTGTTGTTTAGTGCCTGTGTGGCGGCTGTGAAAAGTCGCCCCGTACTACATCATTGTGTAGTCATATTTTACTGGTCCCCAGGGATCATGGAGTGTACATGTATGTTGTTTACATTTGAAAATGGAGTTCTGATCATGCGCTAGGGGCGTCGGTGGTGTGGCATCATTCATTACCACTGATGAACAGCTTCAATAAAACCGAGGCTGCTGTTTTCTCGTGCAGGCTATGCTTCCTGAGGGCTTTCCCTTTCATCAGTTTATTATTGCTTTTCACTATTACTTTGAAACTACTTGTAGATTCACAATAGATTGCAAAAAACAATTAGTTGCACTTGCCAATATCTGTGGCTGATTGTATAAAACTTAGATAAAAACTATCCACTGGTTAAATCGTGGTCATCTTTAATTTGGATAAGTTCTTGGAATTTCAAAGAGATTGTTAATCAAGGTATCCAAAATTTTATCCATTTAGATATCGAATTAAATAAAATGTTGGATAACTTTAACCGGACTCTGAGAGGTTGGTTAAAAGAGATATCCAGAATTTGGACACGATCAATTGTCAGCATACATACATTCTTGTAGGTACAATAATGTTGTTTTAAAATGTATTATTTTGTACCGATTACTACTCGATTAGCCTCGAGATATAAACATATGAGTATAGTTGATTGAGTGTTTGCATTTGTATGATGTAAATTGTTTTCATTAATTAATAAATTTATCTATTTCTGGTTTCATCGTGTACATGAGACTTGTCGTCGTAATTTGCAAGAATGTTTTGTTAAATTAATATTTGCTTTTAAACTGACAATTGTGTTCTTTTTAAATATTAATTTATGACGGCCATGTTGTAAATAAATGTTTTTGATTTATATGTTCCGTGTCGTGTTATATTATTATTATTATTATTATTATTATTATTATTATTAAACACATGACGTTAAATTGATGACTTGCTGGTGTTTTGCTTACGTCTTCATTGTCGTCATCTCCCTCCGCCCCTGCTGGTAACGGGAAGTCGCCGTTACACGAGGACCAGCTACTGCGCATGTGCAGACGCCGCGTGCTGGAACCACGCTTACCTGCTCCATATAATTTATTACATTACTTTTAAATCTAAATTGGATTTTATCTCTTTAAAAAAATGTTGACATACAAATTAAGAGGCCTATTATTGTTACAATTGTTTTACAAACGACGTACGGAAAGAAATATTTTATAATGCTTTAATATTGTTTCCTTTTGCATAATTATTTAACCAACGACCGCAAGCATGGGCCCCGTTTACAATTGCTAAATCATTTACAAATAACTTACGTTTCGTTTTAAACTTCGTATTACGGTTGAAAACATCATAGTTCTTTAAACGGCGTCTGAAATGTACCATATACATCGAAATTGTCGTGTGTATCGTAGAAGCAAAGAACTACATGTTACACACCGATATAAATCAATCAATTAATCACTTGATTGTTATTTTAGACCGCAAATAGAAATATTACCATTTTAAGCGTTGCAACGCTTTTCCCAATATATTGCTACAACTGTTTGTTTTAAACGCATTTCCGATTTGTGTGATATATTAAGCAAATAACTTAAACTATCGTTTGTTGCCCCTCCAGCGACTTATACCAATAAGAGTTGGGTTGGTAGGTAGGAAAAATATTTTGTAAAATTATTTTACCTGTATATGACACAAATAAGGACGATGACCACTACAGCCCACAGTATGACGACGAAGGCACCACCGGCAGCACCCGCGATCTCACTCTTGCCGAATCCAGACGATCGCTCTGAAATAGAGCATTTCGAGAGCTAGGTGCAATACTATTGTAACTACTTTATTTTATAAAAACAAGTTACGATAGTTTTGCACTCAGCCCTTGATTGGTAGTACAGAATACAAACACGATAGAGTTAGAGTTAGCTATCGTACCCCCTTAAAGCAGCTGACCTCCAGAATATACTAGAAACTCATTAGTTACAAATATTTCAAAATATCTCTTCAAATATATATTATAGTTGTTAGAAATAAAAACCTTCATATTTTCACTTTTAGATTATGCAAAGCAAAACGATGTTTTACCAACGATTTTTCAAATGAATTAAATTGTCAGTAATAAAAGATTTCTCCACTGAACATACTTGACTAGTGTTTACCGTTATTTTATTAGAGCATCTGAAGGACAGCTGCTTTAAAGGTTGAACCAAACATTGTAAAAGAAAAACAACAAATGCATCGCTTACATCGACCTCTATTTCGCTTTTGTCATAGGATTGGTTTTGTCCCTGGATTGGTTTGCATTTGATCATTTGTGACATGAAATACTGCTCGTTCCCACACAGGAGTTTACATGTATAGGAAAAGCAATGACATAAAGCAAACGACAAAAGGACAAGATTGAAAGTACGGACTATAGATAATTATCTCGCCTTTGCTGGTTTATGGAAAATGCTAAAGGAAAAAGCTTAATAAAATAGATTCAACACTTATGTTATTGCTGTTCTTCGTTATATAAAAAAGTGCAACATAAACGGTTTTCTCCACCTTAACATGTACCTCCAAATCAAGTAGGGTGGGTATCAGTTACTGGCACAATCATCGACTATGAACCACGCGAGTAGGTTTACTGGTCACCGTTATATTAACTACACAAGCATCGACTATGAACCACGCGAGTAGGTTTACTGGTCACCGT
>Ga0224511_10003281_pt1 | contig 11545 bp, 4 predicted proteins | sample SF_May12_sed_USG_2_FD_169988 | JGI IMG/M metagenome (GOLD analysis project Ga0224511, IMG submission 169988) | Sediment microbial communities from San Francisco Bay, California, United States - SF_May12_sed_USGS_8_1 | ecosystem: Environmental > Aquatic > Marine > Sediment | place: USA...
GTATGGGTCTTGGTATAGCGTATGGGACTTGGTATAGCGTATGGGACTTGGTATAGCGAATGGGACTTGGTATAGCATATGGGACTTGGTATAGCGTATGGGACTTGGTATAGCGAATGGGACTTGGTATAGCGTATGGGACTTGGTATAGCGAATGGGACTTGGTATAGCATATGGGACTTGGTATAGCGTATGGGACTTAGTATAGCGTATGGGACTTGGTATAGCATATGGGACTTGGTATAGCGTATGATCCCGAAACAACTATGGTTATCATTGTAAACGTTTTTCGTTTTTGCTGTGAGAGTTGTGACCAGTCTTTGTCATTCATAGGATCTCTTGTACTTATCGCAGTACTTTTTACTGGGGTTGTAAGAAAAAGAGTAGGGCAGAGAACTATGAACAGTACAGCAGGTTTATATGGTTGTTGTCTTATGTACTACCCAACTAAACTATCTCTTCTAGTAGTGCATGCCCAATTACTTCACCTCACAGTGTAGCTTAGAATAGTTCACACCTTTATGAGCAACTTTCTTGTAAACACATTTTCAATTAATTTGTCAGGTCATTATCTAGGCTTCAGTGCAGTGACCTCAGTATAGAAACTTGTCTTTGATAAATTGGGGCTCCTTTCGGACTGAAGGGTAATTAGTCCATTGGGCAGGTGCCATCATGGGTAACATGGTTTCACAGATGACCGTACATTCTTCATAAGCACGAAACGAGCAAGACTTGAAAACTCTCTCTATTCCACCGGTATCTAAATATGGAGGAGAAGATTAGCGTATCAATGAATGGAAAGCATTAGTATTTCTAGTCTGTGTCACGTTGCTGAGATGATGAAATGGGATAAATAGCCATAGGTCTGTCATGGCTCAGTGCATTAAACTGTGGTTACATCAGTTAGTCAGTCATTGCTCAGTTAAACCACACCTCTTACAGACGCATATGTGTGTTCAGAGACGGAATTGAGCCCAAGCTTTCAGGACCAGCCATTTATTGGTGAGCACCTTTCAGCCTCTTTTGGTATGAGCGGAATTCAGATTACCTTCTATTACCCTGGAGTAATGGTATGCATAGTTTATGCAGAAACTGTTGCGCAGAGTCTAAACTCCCTTGCCAATTTAACTATCAAAGATTTTTTGTTCACAGCATTCGCACGATTAATGTTGGAGGCCGGTTCGACCAACATAAAATTTTTTAGTCAACAATAATATTTGTTTGACGTTAATCCACTTATTTTTAACCTATTTCAGCCTGACAGTTTAATTTTTTATAACATGAATTTTTCAGTCGCGATTGACAGAGCGGTGACGTTAGATGCGGATAAAATGATTACTTTATTACTATTGGTTGCTGCCGTTATTCTTCTCATTCTTCTATTCATTGTGGAGAACAGAAATGATCCAACGCTGCCGCCACGGAAACTCTCGATACCTATTATTGGTAAGTCAGCGAACAAGCCTGGATGAGTTGTTATCTTAGTAATGCCAACTATCTGCGTAAAGCCTAGTACCTTGTAGCTGGCATCGTTAGTTATAACCAGCGCATTGTCAGTGTCAACTCGCAATCCCCGTGCCACTGTCCATGCTACTGGGTGGTATTGGGGATAGCGGAATAGCGATCAGTTTATGCAATGATAAAGTAGAGTGTGTATCGAACGAGTGCCACATAGGTATGGTTATGTTCATACGCTGTTGTTAGTGGACTTTGGCATCAATCTATGATAATCTCTTCGGTAGATTAATGTATTGAATTACCTTCGAGTATTTTTAGTGCTCGTTTTTCTACTCGGGCACTTAACCATCCTTGAACCTCCTAAACACAAGGCTTATAGGAGCCTCAGGACCTATATGATATATGTGAAGGATGTGGTGTGAGATTCAAAACGAATAATCGAAAAGCAAGTAAAATATATCGAACAAAATCGGTTATAATCAATACTCGATGCCGTGGAGAGCAAGACGATTTCCATTCGTCGCTGGAGTTGGTCGCTGATTAACCGCGTATAAATAGGACATATGACAACATGAGGTATTCTCTTAATGACATCATCGGTCGACTGATAATATGCGGTCAGCAGTCGTAGTGAATACCGAACATTCAAACCGCAATCTAGGAACTGATATAACACTTAGATAGCATGCTAGGTAACGTTGCTGAGCGAATCTCAAGGTGTTTAGGGTGGTTTTTGCATGGTTAGCCGCTGTGATGGATGGCTTGGGATATAAGGTAGCATGCACATGGTGTTAGCGACCAGATTAAAAAGCATTATCCTTGTCCAAGTCAAATAATTCTCAAAGAATTGCGTGGGGAATTAAACTGTGTCTGAGCCATTAGATCAAGTCGTCAACTTTTGGGTCAAATCTAAGCTGGTTGGCACTCTTTCACCACCCAGGGGTGAAGCAGTTGCCTAGAGGACATCGCGCTGGGCTGGAATCATTGGTCCTTGGTTCGATTCCCGGTTACGGCACCACCATGTGTTGCCACCTCGGATCAGTATCACAACTTAAATAGGAGCAAGTGGGTGCAAGCAAAATGCCTCCCTAATGTTGCACCCTGGGTAAGTCTGGGACTCAATAGTCTAATTTGTACATACCCCTACCACTAGTCAGGACAAAAAAGAGGAACCAATGCGGTCATCATAATTTCTGTGTCATCTATACGCAAGAGCAGGTAGCTAGTCTGCTCACTACAGTTTACTTATTGCATCGCAAGTTAACAGTGTCAAAAGCTGATAATCTTCACTCCCTAACTTTTCTGTGCATTATCTTTTGTATAAATGGCATTGTTCGAAATTTCTGCATTCCTTGCATTATTTACAAAATTTGTTTGGTGCTGCCAAGGCTAGCTGTCTAGGTGACAAACATTTATTTGCCAGTGCTTGGCCAAAGGTCAGCAGCTTTGTGACTTGCAATTGCTCATTGTAAAGAGATTTCACTATCATTGCCCATGCCCATACATGTAAACTGGGATAGCGGATGCCCATCCATGTAAACTGTGATTACGGATGCCCATACATGTAAATAGGGATAACGGAATAAATCAAGGATAGAGCACTGAGCTTGCAATCACAAGAAACAGTGTTCGGACCCCTATTGAGTGTGGGCTTCTCAATATCAAACACAGTACCTCTGCCAAAAGCGGTGAAGAGGTCATACAAAAACAAAATACATATAAAAAGCACCATACTAACATCTTTATATATATGTATGCATACCGCACGAAGTTATGGGGGTGGGGGTGGGTGGGTGAAAAAGAGGGACAGTCACAAGGCAGTGAACATTGTTTATTTAGGTTATTTGACTGTTTTCAATGAACTTACATGTATATAAACAATTTCTCCTCTGGAATCCAAATAACTAGGTTCTACTGTCACCACCAATTGTGCAATACTACTACAACTTTTGAAATAAAACAGCTCTACACTTCGCCAGATCCTAAATATCATTTTGTGGTTACATGTGTATAGAGTTTAATTTGCTTGTGTCTCTGGTATTGCAGTGATGAATGGTCGCTTTTCCACACACTTGTATATAACTGAATGGAAGCTATTCAAAATCAAATTCCTGAGCCATCTAGTGGGCTCGATTATAAGGCTTCCCGCCAAAGGAAACTTTCCCGCTTTGCGTGATCGAACCGCAACTCCGATTAACTTGTTATTCGGCTTTTGTTGCTAAGTTTTCACCAAGTATTCTCTTCAAATCCCAGACTGGCAAATGGCTATAGATTATTTTACATACACAGATGGTGGACTTATTCACTTATAGTAAGGAACTTGCTTATATTTTAAAACTGGTGTTTAAACAGATGATGAGACCACCTGGTGGACTGAGTCCAGCAGCTGGAGGGTCAGGCCTTAGAGACTCTTTTTCTCTCTCAGTAAATGATCTAGTTTGAGTCAGATAGTCCACTCTTCTACCTTGTTTTATGGCTTATATTGGATGGCTTATATTGTTTTCCGGATGGTCCATGGTGTCCATGTCCGGATGGTCCATGGTGTCCATGTCCGGATGGTCCATGGTGTGCCCCATAGAGTTAGTACTCTAAAGGCGGGTCTTCTTTATATAATGTAGCGATCTGAATCTGACGACGAAGAAAATGCATAGTGATCACACATTTGGAATCAAACCCAGGTCACCTGGTTCAAAGCCGACTGCGCTACCCACCAAACCACTGCTTTTCCCTCACGCGGGTCATTAGTTTGAAATTTGAAGAAATTATCCCACTGGTGTCAATTTGTCACTGTACCGAGGTGGATCAGTATCCTTATCACTGTGTCGGGGTGACACTACGAGCTCTATGCAAAAAGTTACCTTCACTGACACGCTGCCAGCAACACGCAACACAACAGTGAATATATGTCACTGCCGGATTCCATTTCAAGTACACAAGAACACCAAGTGGTCATATCGCAGTGGAAATACATGTAAATTGCAATGCAACTACTGTAGACTGGTACATATGTATTGCTCAAATCAATTTAACTTACCACCTACATGTTGACTAAAATAGTTTCTGCGTGATACTTCAATTACTGAATTGAGTGCAGTCACGCCAGCAAGCCACTTGATTGAGCAACTCACTGAAGCTATTTCAGTGCAATTCTGCACAGTACCGACTCCTCCCATGATTGACTCTAAAAAGCGCGTCCAATTATTTAGGCCACAGAAGCTTTCCATTTTTATATGTCTATTGCTTCTATAGATATAATGAGACATAACGAAAGAAAACATGTAGTCTTGTCTTCTTCGACTATACGATAATAAAATAATGAGACTATATACGTCTAGGGTTAGTGAGATAGCCCATGCAGTGATAGGGCATTGGGCTAGCAATCACATGAAGTTGGGCTGTGAGTGTGAACTCCCCCAATAAATCCTAGCTCAAAAAGAGGGAAGACGGTTACAGCCCGGTGAGAGTACATGAGGAAGATAAGGTATGCAACCATTGCTGCCCTCATGTTACCCCCCCCCCTCCATGCGCACATGGGGCACAAAAACCAATACATGTAGTGTGCAATGCACTTGTTATAAACAGTATTGATACTGTGAAGACTTTTACAGGCAATCTCTATCTCATGGAAAGTTCTAGGAGTCATTTATTTATGAGACTTAGCCGAGAATTAAACAGCCATGTTGTCAGGTGAGAGACAAAATGAGAAAACAATACACTCACTATCACTGTCCCTCTTTCTAAATTGGATCCCAGCACTCACGCCTGAATTGTTCACCTCACATACAGCTGCCTCGCTGTAACACCCATATAGGTGAACATCATCTTTTATGATGGATAGCACCATTAATTCAACAGCTTTTCTTCAAAATGGTGTGTCCCATGGAGAGGCTTACTCTGGTGTTTTATGGATTTATGTGTCTGATTGTGCAACCCATAGGAAAGGAAAAATCTAAACTTTGACAATTGGTTGACCAAGAAAATGTAGTGCGGTGAAAAGCCCCAAGCCCGCAACTATTTCTGGATTGACCGACCACTTGAGTGTAAACTATAGCTCTGAATTGAGTTAAATCAGAACCTATTTTACTTGGAATTTGCAATTTATTTTTCATCTTGCGATCACATCACGCTCCACATTTTAATTCACTGTACAGAGTTAGATACCTGATTAACAAGGAGTGTTGACAGAGCGAATTCAGCCTGGCTGTCTTTCTGATCATTTTTGGGATTTGACTCCTTGACTCCCTGTCCAGGAGTCATGTATTTGAACCACAAAGCGATGACAGAATCTCTAACATGATTTTAGATTCACGGTCGGTTCTCAAGATCTTTATATCGTAAATGGCCACGATCCATGTCTGGAGGTACTGAGAAAGCAGACAACCGATTTCAGAGGAAGAGATACCAAATATCTTCCTATCCCAGGCCATGATGATGCAGGTATATGAGTAGCATATTATACTATATACACTGTGATGTAGTCTTCTGACGAAAAGCTTGAGTTTTTTAGACACAATAAATTATCTTTGTTTTCTGGATGAGACCCACAGCCATTTATGGGTCTACATAAGCATAAATTTGACCTCAGCTTTCCCTTCCAATAGTAGATATACCGGTCACACTGGCTGTCCTTCTCGCAGACATTTAAAGATGGTAGCGGGGTTATGAAAAGAAGTACAAGTTTAGTGGGAAAGACAGCAAACGGGAATTAGCCCGTTCCATTTGGCCAATGAAACTGTTTTGCAGAAGTTGAAAGGTTCTGGTTGTGTTCGAGTTCAACTATGAGAACACAATATTACTGTGTGATCTAAAAACATCGGGTTAACTGGAGTTATCCCTAATAACCAGATGAAACAAAATCTCTTTCAAGCACATAGAAAATAGATGTTGTCCTTAGTTTGTATGCGGAAGACTGAATAATGTCATTGCTGTTTTTCCAGGTATTGTGTGGACTACTGGTGAAAACTGGGCTATCCATCGGAATCGTGGCTTAAAAATGCTCAAAACTCATGAAGCATATCTGGAAAATTATACCAGAGAGCAAGCCATGTTAATGGTGGAGAGCTTAGCCAGCAAGAAAGGTGTTATCTCACCTCGAGAAGATGTGTACCACTGTGTGGCTTCAATCATTCACAGGATACTGTTTGGAGGGTAAGATTCCTTCATCTCTAAAAAGGCTCAATAACCTTCGAGCGAGTTTGGTTAATGATGATATTCCAGAGCATGAAAAGATATTTAAGACGACTGTGGAAAGTAATCCCTAGTGATCAGCGTTGACCAATGTTGTTGATGCCATAGTAACTAAGAATTATAGACTGTGGGCTGTTGTTGTTGGTTGTTAGATTAGTTGACTGATGACCTCAAACAAAATTAGCCTAGAGTGATTGTGAGTAACAAGCAAAGCCAATAACTTATATTGAATTTTGTTAGCTCTTTATGTAAACCTGTCCATATGCTTCATATACCTCTCACAAGCTATAGGATCGGCAACGCAATGTCCTTGAATGATGGCCAGATTATTTCACCATCGCTCGCAGACGCTGGTCCTTTCCTAAGAAGACTTATAGCCGCAACAAGACCCTTCAAACGAAAACTGTGCTTTGATCCAATGTGGTCAAAATAACAGACTTGTCCTTCTATCGCATATCAATAGCATAGAGAACTTGGCGCCCTTTTGACGCCTGGTCTATTTATCTCAGCTGGCTACAATTTACAAGCTGTCATTCAGAAGTTGTATGGTCTGTGACACTTGTTGGCTTCCAGCCAAGCAGGAAGTCATAGATTAGTTGGCTTGTAGGACTGGCACCTCAGCTTTCAAACAGATAAACATTCATCAAGATTCAAAAAGAGATCAATGGCATGTATATACTGTAGATACATATATAAGTTAATAGTCTGGGCACTGGTTCCCATGACTGGGAACAAAGCCGTACATGTACATTTGTACAACCATGTTCATGTATTGTGGTTGTACGGACAAATAATGGTACAATCAATTGGTCTAATGTACATGACGAATTGAGTGCATGTACATCAGACCTGTGCTAATTTAATGTGACTCGTGTGAACCCCTCCCCCGAATTGAAGATAACTAAAAGTGGAATATTTTTTAAAGTCCTTTAAATAGTTGGTATTATTTAAGTCTAAATTACACCTAAAGTACACATTTCGTATTACATGTGCTAATGGGGTTTGATTTTTTCCCCTCATTTATCAAGATTTTATTTTAATTTCAGGCTTCTTTGATTGAGGAGAGGAATACTGAAGTTCTCAATCCACTGAGCTTTCTCACTATTGGCGAAATTCGTTTTAAATTTTGAAACAAGTTGAATTTTAACTTCTTATTTATAAATCTTTGTAGACGAGAGCTGAAAGAGGAAAATGATCAGAAATTTCTACTTACTAGCGTGATTGCAGCACAAGCTGCTAATGGCGCAGGGCTAGTAGCTTTGTTTCCACTTCTAAGGTGGCTTCCAGGAGATCCATTTAGAGCCAAAGAGATGAAACACCTCACCAGTGAGCGACATAGGCTGGTCAGTGACATCTAATGTGCTGAACTGTGACTGAAAAAGAAACGCAGCGACCGAATCAGTGGTGCTGTGACCGAACGAGTGTTGCTGTGACTTTATGTATGACATCATAACAATATGGGTGAAGCTGTTACTGAGTGACATGATGATTGAACAAGTAACACTGTATATATTGAATTATTATTTTACTGAATTATAGATGCTATGACCAGATTGTGATGGTCGCCTACTAAATGGCCCCCCCAACTGTGCCTTCCATGAGGAGTTTTGCAGTGGGTTGGGGTTTGGGGTTTGGGGTTTGGGGTTTGAGGAGTTTTGCAGTGGGTTGTGGCATGATGTCACTGTGTATGCATATTCTTCTAAAATAGCCCAAGCATTTTTTCTATTACGTTGTCATCAGCAGACTTTTTCGAAATAGCGGGATCAATGGTAGAGCGCTGAGTTCGCAATGAGGTGGAGCATAGATACTGACCCACTCGTGGTGCCCCGCGATAAGCTGTAACTGATGAAAACACGAGTATCTAAACCAGCAGTTTCACATCTCGGTGAAGGCGTCATGTGAGAGAAAAACAGATATTTTGTAAAAAGCATCAGTTATCAGTTTTATGGATAATCTGCTTTCTTTTTACAGCTGAAGGTGTTGGTAGACGCGGAAAAGCAAAAAGTGAATAAAGGAATTGTAAATGATTTTTTTGTGTCAACCTACCTGCAAGACATGAAAAATGGCTGCTCAGGGTCACACCAAATGTCAGGTGATTATTATAAATTATGTGAAATCAGTCAAACTTCTCTGACCCATGGCTCAAATGGAGCGTACTGAATTTAATTGGTTGTTGTTTAGATTGAAACTCCACTTCCAGTTTCCATATTGAAGTGAAAATCTTTGGAACAAAATAGTTTATACTAATTGCAAATTGCAATTTCTTTTTTTCTAGAGCACCGTACATGTGTACTATTTTTTAATTCGGCGGAGGTTAGTAGGTAGTGCACATAGTTTAGAAGTTAGAGGTATCTGGTGTGATATCCAGTTTGATAACCACTTTTTACACTAAACCCTTGCCGTATTCTAATCAGAAGGATGTACACCCGTGGAATAACTTGGTAGTGCACACCATGGAAAGTCCAACTTCGAAACAAATTCTTGCCATCCATACCGAAGTGAATTCATCACGTCCCTCCTTCATCCGCTTACATATAATTTCATTATTGTAGTGACTCGACTAGTAGCGACAGCGAGAGAGTTGTTTTTCGCTGGCATGGACACTGTGAGTGCTACTCTTGTCTGGGCTATACTGTTAATGATAAATCATCCTGACATACAGGAGAGAGTAAGAGAGGAGATACACTCCGTCATTGGTAATTGCGGGCTCAGCGTTTCTAGTTTCCTAAGGGGTTTCCCAAGGGGTATGTTTCAGGCGAGTTAGTTTTTATACCATGTATCATTTAAAAGAAAATGTTTGCTTCAAAGGGCTCAGGATGAGGACCTTTTTTTTGGAGCTTTCATTTCATGATGAGCTTTCAGGTATGAAAATGGCTTAAGTTGGCAAGTGTGCGACATTCTACAGAAACAAGGGCTCTCTTTACATGCAATATGAGTTTTGATCAATTTTTAGTCATTACAAAATTTTAATTCTCTGGAATAATACATACATATGTGTACACATAGATGTATGTGTAATGGGTACGGAAAAAGTGCCTAAAGGTGCATTTAGACTAGACCAATTATCCGATCGGTGTGGGTTACTGATTCTGAGTAGAAAACTAGCCGATGCAATAGGTCGTTTGTGCGGAGTACCGCCTTGCCTGTTTGACGTCTATAAATTACTACGACCACGGAGTAAGACTACGACTGTTCTTTGTTACGGCGCCCCGGAAACGAGGTCAGATAAAAGGTGTGTCATGATTAGTCCTTGTCACTTCGCAGATTGTTGGTCACTGCATTTGCTTGATTTTGATTGGCTAAAACTATACTGATCATCGGCAGGTTTTGACTGATCGCCAAAGAGTTCAAATCCTACTGATTAGCCCTTACTGATGGGCCACCGATGAACAATTCGATCAGTAAGCCCTATCGACCGGATAATCCGTCTAGTCTGAATGCACCTTAACAAAGATCGTTGATAGGGAAAGATTGACCTAGAAGATATGTCATTGGTTACCTCGAGTGAAATTCAACAAAATTTATTTTAGGAATGTACACAATGACAGTTGCGCTAGTGAACCATATAACCTGTGGTAGCCTAACTCTCAAAACAAAACTCAAAACACCAACATCCAAAATATTCTTGGAATGAACTTTGACGTTTACGTCTTTATTTTTAATCTATTTTATGTCACTAATAATACTAAAAGCTTCTAGATTTATACTCCATGATATCATCAAGGTCATGAAGTTCCGGAGCTCAAGGGCGAATTAAGGTCGGATGCCGTTTTTGTCGCCACCATTGACTTTTCCCGGATTTGGACCCCGACGATTCACTCCTTCTGACCATTCACTCTCGTTACTAATGCTCTGTTATTCTACCTTCCAGGTGAGAGGAGTGTACAGAGCAGTGACGCTGCCTCGCTGCCTTACACCATGGCTGCTCTCTCTGAGATCCAGAGACTTGGCTCGGTGGCCCCTCTAGCACCAGCCATGACCAATCCAGAAGAGACACATTTGGATGGCTACCGTATACCGAAAGGTGACTCATTTATTTCACCAAATTTTTGATCAGGTGCATTCGCGTTTTGATCGAGTTTTGGCGTCTGAAGCCAGGTTTCAGATGCATTCTCACTTCCAATGGTCTAAAGCGCCACTGAGAAGTGCGTTTTTACAAGCCATTACCTCGGCTGCGTCTAAAAGTGAATTCGATCATGCGAACCAAATTCTGCGCCTGAAAATAGGAGTGCTAGTTTATACAATGTCAAGGTTATCAAGCTATCGATCGGTTACTTATTCTATGGTCGCTTCGTTGTTGTGGAACAGACCATGAAACAGAGGGCAGAACTTTTTTGTCCTAGACACGCAAGACGTTGAGAGAGGACAACCCCGATGCACCCCAAACCTTTGCGTTTTTTAACTGCGCCTATATGTTCGCGAGATCTCGTCTGCATTTGACACATTCTTTTAACTTGATTATTTACTATTTATTCCATACGGTTGGTAGCCATCCTGTTTAGCATTGATCCTAAGTCCGAGGCTTTTATCCAAGTGATAGGAGCTGGGAATTATAAAACAAGAATGCACTCATAGTGGGAGCCCCGCACAACCCGAGTTTAAAACCCATGATCTTTCCACTTTGAGCCAAGTGTTCCTGTCACTGGGCTATCCCACATATTCAAATGCCCCTTCAGCGTAATTATGAATGCAATTCCCATTTTCATCTGTCGTATGTTATATTCAGTCTGTCTCGCCGACATTAATTCAACAGGACAAAAAATCATCAAATACCGAGGTCGTTGCCAAACCAATAGACTACCGCTAAGGCTGATGATAACAAAGTCATAAGTTCATCGAGTCCCTTTCTGCTGTATGTCTACACCAACGCAGCGTTATGGCTCGCCAAAGTGATATTTTG
>Ga0224511_10003282_pt1 | contig 11540 bp, 8 predicted proteins | sample SF_May12_sed_USG_2_FD_169988 | JGI IMG/M metagenome (GOLD analysis project Ga0224511, IMG submission 169988) | Sediment microbial communities from San Francisco Bay, California, United States - SF_May12_sed_USGS_8_1 | ecosystem: Environmental > Aquatic > Marine > Sediment | place: USA...
GTTATCCATTGTGTTCACGATACCCGACATGAACCCGTTATCCATTGTGTTCACGATACCCGACATGAACCCGTTATCCATTGTGTTCACGATACCCGACATGAACCTGTTATCCATTGTGTTCACGATACCCGACATGAACCCGTTATCCATTGTGTTCACGATACCCGACATGAACCAGTTATCCATTGTGTTCACGATACCCGACATGACCACTGCAGGAGTTGCTGGTAGAGCTGGTGAAGCCCGTGACGGGCGGTCTGGGCTTCACGGTGGCGGGCGGGGCAAGCACCACGGGGGGCTGTTACATCAAGGCTGTCCTGGCACCGCCCGCCCTCACTGATGGGCGCCTGCAGCCCGGAGATAAACTACTACAGGTAACGACACCAGCTGACTAGAAAACAATGATCATCATCCATTCTTACAGCAATTTGTTCCCAAAATCGGAGCCTACAGATCAATTTGAGCATAACTGGGGAAAAAACACAACAAAAAATTGCAAACAACAAAAATTATAATAAATTTTATTGTAGTAATTTGTTTGCTAAATTTCAGCTTAAATAAAAAAAGTACTGAAATAACATAAAAAATGGCAAAAAATATCTTTATATAGTTTTCCTGTTGTATATCAAGTGCATGATTAAAGGTGAATGACGTGGACATGCAGCCGTTGAACCATTTCGAGGCGGTCTCTGTGCTGCGAGAGACAAGCGACCACGTTACCATCCGCGTATTTCGACCAACGTTCGACGTGGGTGACTTCGGACAAGCCGAGGTTGACAAACTTTCCCATGTCCTTGAAATGGAACTACACAAACAACAGGTGCTCATTTTCTTGTCCTGTCAGAATCATCAAAGCACTGTAATAGAAAAAAAAGATAATTTTCAGAATAGTTTTGACAACAGCCTTATGAAACACAACTGTTAACTTTTCAGATATGCAACTGCATTATCTTTGTACATAATGTTAAGTCAATAAAGTACAGTGGCAGCAAACCTTGAACTGATGATTGGTGTTGATACACCTTTGCTGCATTAAGTTTCAAGAAGTTTTACTATATATCAGTGTTTTTGGAATGTTTTTTTTACAGCAGAGCTTAAAAACAGTAAGCAGTAGATCAGCTAATAGCAGTGATGCTGGTGGAGATGATGGTGGAGAAGATGTTGAAGATGATGTCAGCTTGATTGAAGATCCTGGTGACTCAGAATCCCAGCCAGAGGGAGATCATCTACTCCAGGTGGGTCCTCACTGATCATTTTGTATACCCTGCAAACAAAATTTGAAAATGTGGCTGTATAGAAGTCACACTGTTAAGTTGCCAAACACCAATTTCATGCCCACTAGTTGATGCATTACCTAGTTATGTACCCATGAACCTTGTGCCAAAGCAGCAGCATGGGTATGTTAAGTTACATGCAGAGAAAAGGCTCTAGTTCTGTTTTGAATGTTGGAACAGTAATATCTGCCTGGTGCCATTTACTTCAAACAATAAATGAACCAGAGCTACATTCTCCATAGCCTGTAAGCTGAATCCTGGCTACAATGTTACAGGACCTGATAGCGTCGCTGGCAGGGAGTGATGCTGGGGTGGGGAGGAAGGCGGGGCATGGGGAGAACATGTGGCAGGATCGGGCCGCACTTGCGCCCACCAGTCCCGGCCGCAGCAGTGCTGGCTCACACTCACCCACCAGGAGTCGGTCACCACAACCAGCTGAGGTGAGGCACGAGGTCAATTCTCCATGATTTTGGGGTTTTGTTTTTAATTTCACACTGTTTCAGCACTGTAGGATCAGATGACAAAGACGTGATTTCCTTGGCTGGTAAGATACACAGCATACCATTATTCCATATGTTTTTTCTAATTTAGATATTTGGTATCTGAATAATAAATTAGCAATGTGCTTTTAAATAATCTTAAAGATTATGATTTATTACAATATTCAAGAAAATCGTTACCGATATCAACTCAAGGAAGCTAAAACACATTTATGTATTTGTTTTGTTTGTTGTTAATTTTTTTAACAAAGTGACCAACCAGTCTTTATGCTTTATGACTCACTTCAGACTGCGGTTCACCAGATCTCGCTAGAGAAGCCATCAAGTGGCGGTGGCCTGGGTATCAGCCTGGTGACGGCGGAGAGCGGGAACGTGACGGGCATCTACATCAAGACCGTGACGCCCGGTGGCCTCGCCGACCTGGACGGCAGACTGCAGGCCGGGGATAAGATACTGCAGGTACTTGAACAGAAGCAATGGACCGTTCCGCAAATGTCAATCATTATCATTTATAACAGTACATGGTCAATTTTAATCCAATAGAATAAGATTAAATTGTCAGGTGACAATTTGACCTAGAAAACACAAAAGAAAGACCCCTTCACAAGCCTTCACAACATCAAAGCAAATCTACCGCATTTGGCAGAGTTTGAAATTTTGAGGAACGGAAGCAATGCTGGTGTGTCTCTACTGGTTACAGTGTAACCTCACTAGTGGCTGTCTTAATAAGGCAGTCACCTTCCATATACATCCAGCGCAATCAGCCCCTAGCAAGTCTTGATCTGCACGAACGACCATTTGTTCACTTCCCTTGACCAGTCTTAGGCATTATCTCTGGATGTACATATCCTCTGTCTTGATTTATATATCATATTTTTTAAAGGAAAAGACTGTTGAGTTTTGAAGTACAACTTTCGTGCATTGGGTAATATTACAAACTTTCATGTCAGATGGGTCACATATATTGGTTCCTTCTACAATAATGGTGTTGTTATGCTGTTGTATTCAGATCAATGGGGAATCGCTGGTGGGACTCAGCCATGCCCGGGCAGCTTCCATTCTCCGTGCGGCCGAGGGAAAGGTGTCGCTCACCGTCATGAGGTTCGTTACCTGTACTCTGATACTAGCAGCTCATGCCTGATTTTTTTTTTGGCTTAATTAAGTTATTAAGTCATAACTAAATGTCATGTATATATTTACCTTTTCATTTTTTGACAAGATCATTACCTTATCTTTTAAATTTGGCTGAACATAAATGCATGAATTATTTTCGAGAAAGTATTTAGAGTCATTTTCAACATTTGACCTCATCTGGCAATTTCTATTTTTAGACTGACTTGCATCTGTCTATGTTAAGTTTGACCTCTATCTGTCCATGTACAGACACAAGGACCGCCGCCCTGTGTGGCTGGAACCCTCGTCTCCGGGCCTCGCAGACGTGAGCCTATCTAGCCTGGAGTTTGGTGTAGCAGACGACACCAGCCTCTCCCTCACCATGCACCTGCCAGATGACATCGAGGACGAGTGTGTGGACAGCCTCGTTGCAGAGGCCGAACGTATCCTTCACGCCAACGACACGTTGTCTGATGAAACCAGCGCCAATGATGAACCCCCACCACTACCAGTGAAACGTACAGTTAAACCATCCAGCCACCAGGCATTGGCAGCTGTGGATGTTGTAGATTACAAGCCAGATGAAATATCTGTTGATTCGTTGCATAATAGTGATGACAGAGATATGAACAACAGTGACTTACACATCTCAGACCTGGATGAGGACAGTGATGCCAGTGAAGGTGGCTACACGATGCCCAGGTTTGACCCGTCTCGATGCTGGTGTGGTGGCCTGCGATCTCTCGACGTTAACATGCCGGAAGAGATGACGGACGACTGGCTGTCCTCGCTGCCCCTGGTCACGGTGGCGGACGACTACCTGCCCTCCGTGGCGGGCGTGATATCGGAGCTGCAGGAGAAGATGGAGTGCGGGGACCCGCATGATGAGTTCCGCCAACTCCGGGACGTCCCGCTGTCTGACTACTGTGAGATGGCGTGTGAACCCTGCAACCGGTACAAGAACAGGTTCCGCAATGTCCTGCCTTGTACGTGTACTTTGTGTCTTCATATGTTTGTGTTCTTAAAATTTAAGATTAAAAGGTTTTAGTTCTGTAGAATCCTGAAAAAACTTTTAAAATAGTAATTAAAAATTGTGCCTACTGATATAAAGAAGCCAGTCTGAATGTTATTGTTTATATTCATAATGCCAGTGTTCTATCATGTATCTCCAGACGACATGAACCGTGTGTGCCTGGCGGAATCCCCATGTGCTGACACAGACTACATCAACGCCAGCCATGTGCAGGTATGAGATACATGATACAATATATGTGTCTCCACACAAGAATACTGATAAGTGACATGTATGGCAGAAGTCAGGAAACAGTGCAATAGTTTTGTTGTTAATTTATTACATGTCCTATAATGATTTTTATACCGACATAACTGCTTTGAGAAAAATAACAGTGAAGTCTGCTTATAAGGAACTAAAGGTTTTATAAAACTGAATTTCAATGCCCAATCTTTATCAAGGAACTAGTATTCTATATGTTTATAAGGAACTTCGGTAATAAGGAACAGGTTGTCATGGTCCTGATGAGTTCCTTATATTTAGCGGATATTACTGTATAATTATTTAAGGAATTTATGTATGTATTGTGTGCAGGTGGAGGTAGGAGGTGAGGTGGGTGACTACATCGTGACCCAGGGGCCGCTGCCTGACACGGTGGGGGCATTCTGGCAGCTGGTGTTGGAGCAGGATGTCACGGTGGTCGTGATGTTGACGGGGGAGACGGAGGGCGGGAAGGTCAAGTGTCACCGCTACTGGCCGGACAGCGTTCACACTCCACTCGACGTCTGTGACGGGTACGTACTGCATGTGAGAGTGGACAGATAAAGTGTCGAGACGTTGTTAGAAATATAAGTTACTGTATATGTGCAAGAAGATTAGTACATGGCATTACCATCATTGGTGATGATTGCTTTTGCTTTTCCTTCTTTTTCTTGTAAAATTGCTTGCAATCTCAAAAGGATGTAATAAAAATGGTACCAGATGCTTCCTTGCTTAGCGCTCAGCATATAGGGATAGGTCTGGCTTCTCTCTCCTCTCAAACTTCAGATGGATTCCATCTGGAATGAACGGTCGAGAGTGATTAATATAAGCTGGAATAACTTGCTTCTCAATCGACCTTAAATAGATTAGTAAAAACTAAAGTAATCTCAAAATGAATGGAAACAAACTTGTAATGCAAAGGACAAGATACAAGATGACATATTTGTTACCTTGTAGTGTGGCTGTTGGTGTGACCGTGTAGCCCCATAGTGTGACCGTGTAGCCCCATAGTGTGACCGTGTAGCCCCATAGTGTGACCGTGTAGCCCCATAGTGTGACCGTGTAGCCCCATAGTGTGACTGTGTAGCCCCATAGTGTGACCGTGTAGCCCCATAGTGTGACTGTGTAGCCCCATAGTGTGACTGTGTAGCCCTGTTGGTGTGACTGTGTAGCCCCATAGTTTGACATTCTGCCGCAGGTTCCTGCGTGTGAGTCTGCTGTGGGAGAACCAGCTGTCGTGGCTCACGTTGCGCAGCCTGCTGCTGGAGCGGGGCTCGGACTCGCGCCGGGTGATGCACATCCACTACACCGGCTGGCCCGACCACGCCGTGCCGGCCACACCACAACCACTGCTGCAGGTACTTCAACACTAACAGCTCACCAAGATACATGCTCACCCAATGATTTATGTTGGCAGCAGATTCACCCACTGTACTTAAGGATTTATTCCTTTTTTTGTCATTCACTAGTGCAGTTTGTAGAGCTTTTTACCAGTTAACTTCATTAAAAACTTGTGAAAGCAGTTTTACAACGGTTAGCAGAGTTAGGCTGAAACAACAATCCATTAATCTTAAAGACAAAAAGCAATAGTTTGTTATTTATCAGGTGGTTTGTAATCACGTATTTACACATTATGTAGTGATATACTGTGTCTATGGTTGCAGTGTATGCGACTGAGCCATGTGTTACGCAGCACGGGTCCACTCGTAGTCCACTGCAGTGCAGGTATAGGTCGGTCAGGCACGTTCGTGGCCGTGGATCTGGCCCTCGCCCATGTGGAGCTGGGACGGCCCTTCAGTGTGGCCGACATCGCCAGGGAGCTCCGGCGACAACGCCAGGGCATGATACAGACCAGGGTACGGCATCAACAACCTCATCTCGTCCCATTCAGAATATAAGGGCAACTTAAAAGATCAGTGCAAAATTGCTTTTGTTGTGTTTTTTTCTTCCCCCCCCCCAAGCATAAGAACACAGATTACAACCATTTTTACAATACACTTGGTCATAAGAGCACAATTGTTTAGTCAAGCTTTTCCCCATCTGTGATATTAAGTGAATGTTGTTTAGAGTATTGTATTATTGCATGTTGCAGGATCAGTATGTGTTCTGCTACACAGCCATCGTGGAAGCCCTTCTAGGTACACCCACGTAGCAGGCCTGCGGAACACAGCAGCTGAAAGATCAACCCCCCCTCCCCATTATCTCATATTGACTAGCAGTACCGTGCTATATCTATGGTGCCACTCAAGTCCTGACACAGGTGTACCTGCTATATCCATGGTGCCACTCAAGTCCTGACACAGGTGTACCTGCTATATCTATGGTGCCACTCAAGTCCTGACACAGGTGTACCTGCTATATCCATGGTGCCACTCAAGTCCTGACACAGGTGTACCTGCTATATCCATGGTGCCACTCAAGTCCTGACACAGGTGTACCTGCTATATCCATGGTGCCACTCAAGTCCTGACACAGGTGTACCTGAAGGACTACTCCGGGAAACTGCATTAGAATTTGAAGCATGTTGGCCTGTAATCATAAACCATTCTCCTTAATTGCTCTGTTATAAGTACATATGCTACAATAATCTCTGTAGGCCTTCATGTTTGCTGTAAAACTTACTGATGTGTGATGCCTTAACAATCAGAGCTCTCAGTGATATTTGTATACATTTTGAATTATATGCAATAATCTCATAGATGTTCCACGTGTTAGTATTATGATGAGGCAGGACTTTGTGCAGTTTAGAAATCAGTTATGAGCAAGTAACAGGCAGCTTAAGTCTATGCTTCCCCTAGTACATATGTCATTTAACATGTGTCTATCATATGTGTTATGATCTTTAGTAAGATAAAAACACCAACGATGATATTCTCTATTTATTGCCTTTTAGATAACCTTTTACATACATTTGCAATATATTTATGTATTATATTTCTTCCTTTTAACAATGTTATAGGTATTTTGTTATAGTTGTATCGTTTTCCATAGATATGTTTTAGTTTCTGTTTTACCCTTGCTTACCATTGATGTAAAGTGATAAACCATCTGTGTTATGTACAACATGTATGTTTCTCATAACGTCGAGATAACAATATATTTAGTGCAATTTTATCCAGGATTTAGATTTTAGATGTGTGATGCCTGTAGAAGGGATTGTTAAACGTTAATGAAAACTCACCAAAAACAGCTCATATAGTCGTATACTGGGCAAACTGAAACTGTAGTATAGCGTTCATATCTACATGAACACAAGCTTTGTATCAGTTTGAACCAGGTCTGTAGGAGATTCTACATTGTTTGTGTCTTTAAAATAGTTTTATTTGTCAAATTGTTAATTGCATAATCACATTTTGGACCAAATGCAACTATAATTAATCCTTTGCTTAGTGCATTTAAATTATGTATCTTGCAAATATACTCTGTGTCCAACTATTTTAGTTTTTCGTGTATTGAAATATAATTTATTCATTTCCTGTATTTTATCAGGTCTTTGAGTCAGTGTTACTAATCAGTTAGTATTCATTCCGTCCTATTGTTTTACATATTCACTTAAAGCCTGTGAATCTTGTCATTCGTGGTCAGTATAATTATAGAGTAGATGATCTACCTGTCCCCCTGTTGTACTGTACGCTGTACCTTCCTGTAAACTCGTGTACATGAAATCCCAGAGTCCAAATTGAATACAATTTCATGTTCTGTTATTCAATACTTTCTCAGAATGTTTGTTGGTTTTGTTTTTTAGAATACTGATATATAAATAACTACATAAATTATATAGTTGCCATAACCGTAATTGTATTCTACAAGTTAGAGTGTTAGACATATGGGGCCTGTTTTTAGCAAACTTTTACCTTCCTGCTTTCAAACTGAATTATTTGACAATACTGTTGTATGTCATAATATTGGCAAATTTCTTAGCTAAAACTTGCTCCAAAAATGAGTTGTGCGGAAGCACGCCCCGTGCACGGTGTGTTATCTCGTCACTGGTGACGGTGCGGGTATGTGCCCCCTCACGTTACCATGGCAACTGTTTCCATGTGATCGCGTGCGTGTACACACTGGGTATACAGTAATAAACCATAGAACACTAGCTGCCGGCGTTGTCGTTTGTTGTTTATTTGTAATTCGAATAGAATTGGCATACTGACTGCTGAAATCAGGTCGATATTTTTAACATTAAGTATTTTTTGTTTTCAAACTTTTAGTACATTCAGAGTTATGCCTTTAAACAGGAAACCACGTATTATCCAACCGAGCTAAATGACTGGCGTCGTTGTTTTACACTTGCTGCAGTATCACGTGATTTAGCTGACGTCACTTTACCCTGCGCTGCACCAGTCATATCGCCATTGCTTGATGTGCCGGGTTGTCTCGCACCTGCTCGATTCGAGGACACCGGCCGTGCGGAACTTGCCGAGCGCCGTCGACCGGTAGAGCCCGCCATACTCGCACGTTCTCGTATCGCCCCGAGCGGTTCCTGTGATACCGAGAGCTGTATTTTTACGTCCGATGGTGTGGTTTGATTTACTCTCCTCGGTGTTCGGGATCCGTCAGTTTTGGCCTTTACGCCAGATGTTTGCATATGTTCTGTTGTATTTTGCCTTTCCCACTTGGATTCTTTGTTTACAGGTGGTGCGTTAGCTTGATTTTCGGCGGATGGATCAGTACGTTTTGTGGTATCTTCGGTGTTTTCCGCCTGCCCTTTACCCTCGTATCTGACCGTGTGTGGCACCATCTTACCTTCTGCAACGTCAGATATAGACGGAGCTTTCAGCTGGAACACAAACACGTGTCTGGATCGGCTGACGGTTACCGCGAGGCGAGATGTTCTTTGATCAAAACACAGACAATGCGGTCGTTTAACGCCTCTGCCTTTTGGAATCACTGTTGCTATCTTTATAAGTCGAGCGACTTGAATAATGTTGTTTGATTGTCCACAACAGGAAATGACGTTGTCGTTTTTGTCTACACACACGCCACACGGCCACTGAGAATCACGGTCAGATACGACGGAGACGACGTCATTGGTCTGCGTCAACGTCACTATCCCCCTCTGGCCATCAGCGACATAGATAAGCTTGCCATCAGAGCTTAGACACACAGATATTGGACAGTGAAAAAATCGTTGGTTAAATGTGTTGGTTTCAATAGTTCTCGTTAAGTCCCCCATGTAAGAATAAACTTTTATTTTACCATCACGTTCCTCTTTAAATCCACCGCACGTGACGTAAAGTAATCCACTGTGGTACGCGACACCTCGACAATTCTCGTTCACTCTGATGACGTGTTTCAACGCTAACTTGGGCTCGATCTCGACAAACTGAACAAGCTTCTGCATCGGAAAACTAACTACAACCTCAGTGGGGTTAACAACGCCAACATCGTTGGGATTACCATTAACAACAATAGAATTTATATTTTTAAAACTTGAATCTGTTAGTTTTAGACATTTGTTATCCCAGTCGGCAATGGCCAAGCGGCCATCGGGTAGGAATGTGCATCCAAACATGTCATTTTCTCGTAGATCGCTCTGAGAATGCATGTTATACGTATCTACAAGTTCTGCTGTGTACACGACGTCTAGCGTTGAAAACGTCCCTAACGTTTGCAGACTCGCCAGCCATTGAACGATCCTGTCGTCTGCTGTAAACGTCACTGGTTCGCTTACCGCTGACACTTTTTTCACATCCACGACTCGCACACCTGCTTGGAGCTTCTCTTGAGCCCGTTTCATTCCAACAAATACGCACATCTCTCCCTCTGGACCCGGCTTTCCAGATGTAAACGCCTCGCGCGCTAATCCGAAGTCCCTTAAAATATCATCATAAAACTGGCTCTCATTATTTATCTGCTCTACGCCTGTAGCACACGACTTCTCCATTTCTTGCATAGTTGTTTTCTCTAGTTTGTCTAAAAGCTGTTCAATTTTCTTCTTGAATGCCTTGACTTTGTTTAAAATAGTACTTTTGCGTTTGTTCAGTATAGCTAGTTGTCGTTCATTTTTCTTCTTCAACAATCGAACGTCTTTCTCCAGGAGTTTCATCGAGTCGTTTATTTTCTTGAATTCGTTTGTCTTAGCAACGACGGCACACACGTCTAGAACCATTCCGGTCCCTGCACACGACCTGAAATGCCAACAGTAACAGTTATATATTAAATGGTGTTGTTGTTTTTTTGTTTACTATAACGCAAGTTTGCGTGTGGTTTTTGCAACAAGTAGCGAAGAACGATAAGGAAATGGTGTTAGTTTAATTTAAGATACAAATAACCACGTCTGAATTAAGTTTTGCACAGTTAACCTGTGTTCCATTGCTACGCATGCTCCACAGCGGACTACGTCATGCTCGCCGCAGTACATGTCTGCTGCCTTGCCCGGGTGGGACGGACAGTCGAGGAGCGACGTGCGAGGGATCGAAATGTCCACGGGCCGACGGCCGTCTTTTCCCAGGATGGTGTGACCTCTCATGGCGGGAAACTTCCGGTGTTGCTGAACACATGACAAATTCTCGCCGCAGTCCGTGCAGTAGTTGGTTGCCTCCGCGTGATCTGCCTCTCTCTCACATGGCGCGCATACAAACTCGTACTCCTTTCTTGGCTGCGTCTGAGTGGCGGGATTCCTCTTAATCACACTCGAGGTGACGCTCCTTCCGGTCGCGTTTGACCGGGAGCTTGCCGCTGACCTTAGGCGACTCATCGTGTGGACACGCGTTTCCGTGCAAGATGGCTGTAGAATTAAAGTCTAGTAGCCGTTACGAACCTTTAAGTTTATAAATTGTAGCGAGTCATTGCACTTTAAAATACAATACGTACTTTTATTCTCAAATAACATGTCTGTACATTCGGAAGTCTCTGCTAATGAATGGAGATCGAAACCGAATCCTAAATTGAATGAGTTTAATGTTGCGTGTTGCGATTAAACAAAAAACGTTGACACGGCTTACTTATTTTAGCGCGTCTGCGTTTTCCCTTTTAATATTATATATACACTGTACTGTTTATAACACAAAAAATTATATTGACCGTAAAAAAGTGTCACATTTATTGCTTGTGTAGATCAACAGAGGACGCATACAATTCCCAACGTTAGAATACGTAGTATTGCAGTCCCAATAATTAATATTACAAAACAACACAACAATTTACAATTACAATTACAATCTAAAATGCACTGACAAGCGAATGCAATTCCAAATTATTATTTCGACCAAGTACAAGACCTTTACATCATACTGGTAAAAGATACATATCGCCCTTTCTCAATAAGACGCACCAAACGTGTCGCCAGGTGTTTATTTGCATATGACCGATTATATCACTAAAATTTAATGTTTAGGTAATGTACAGCAACCATACGAACTACGTCCACCAGAAAAA
>Ga0224511_10003283_pt1 | contig 11539 bp, 9 predicted proteins | sample SF_May12_sed_USG_2_FD_169988 | JGI IMG/M metagenome (GOLD analysis project Ga0224511, IMG submission 169988) | Sediment microbial communities from San Francisco Bay, California, United States - SF_May12_sed_USGS_8_1 | ecosystem: Environmental > Aquatic > Marine > Sediment | place: USA...
ATTAAATGTTTTCTTCTTCTTAAAGGCTGCGGATTTTGTGAAAGACCCTAATAGTATGTAAATTTAATAAACGCTTACCAACAAGATTTTAATAAATGAACGGTCAGAAAAAAACGTTTCTTTTTTCCAAACGGTACTGCTTTAGTTACTTTGTGTACAAGCAGTAACTATTTTAAAACATGCCCTTTAATGTTAAAGAAAAAAAAGAAATTTATTATAATAGACATTGTTTAGAATTGTTGTTTACGCATTTTCCCAAACCTAATATAATTGTGTGCCTCTTTTTATTGTAGCATGTAAATAGAACGTTGCAATCTTTGAGCAAACCCAGTTACTAGGTAAATTCGTTCCTTATTGTGTTTCGTAGTATTCTTTAGGAAATGTCACAGTTGTGATGTAGTTAAACTATCATCTACATGTTGTAAGCAATCTAGAAATGAGAATTTAACACTGTTTTGTCATCGAAATGCATTTAAGCGTAGGTGTTATCTCTGGAGTGTTAAGTGTCGTTTCAACTTTAATTGATAGTTTCATTTTTTGGTTAAATTCACCTTGCTGCACTAGAAGAGTCAATTGATACTTTTAATATATACATAAACTTAGAATTAATCATATCTTAGGACAAATTGTATGAGATTTATTATAATACACACGTTCTCGTCGCTGAATTTCCCTTCAAACACAATTTTTAAATCTAAAACGTACGTAGTGCTACATAAACACCAGAAAAGCATTAACGCCTGTTAACCTTACAATTTCAGGAACCCCGACCCGACAACAAAAATGACTTGTATGTTGTTTACATTTAAAACAGAGTTAGGCCCATGTGCTTGGGGCGTCAGTGGTGTGGCATTTTTCCTTACCATTGATGAACCTCAATAAAACCGAGGCTGCTATTTTCCCATGCAGGGTAGGCTTCCTGAATGCTTTCCATTTCTCAGTTGAATTTAAGAATAGTTTTCTCTAATTACAAGATACACAGATGAAATGTAGTGAAAAATATAAGAAAAGGGAAATTCAAGTGATTACCCGCAACAAACTTACCTTTTTTGGCCTTATCAGTAATTGACGTGATGTAATACTAAGTAAGTACCCTCCAACACCGTTTAATAATATACCAACTTGCTTCGGAGCTATTATTGGTTGTATATTACTCTATTTCTCATCTTAACGCTATTGGAAAAATAGCGGGGTTTGTAAGGCTTAAATCACTTGAGCTTCATCTATTTGCAATTTAAACCAAAACAAGGATAAATATAAATATCCTATACACTTTAAGATCATGTAGTGTTAACTTTGAGGACTTTAAAATGCAATTAATTTCGCCTTAGAATACAATTTATTTTGACAGTTTCGAAAGCCATAAGCCTACAATAATACCACCGGGTCAATTTTCTAACCATCCTCAAAAGAAAGTTACAACAAAACGGCAATTACATGTTTTTGTAGACTGAATGATATGTTTGTGTCACCTACGCGTATGTGTCATAGGGCGCCTTGTTTATCATTTATAATAAATACACGTAAATCAAATGATACTGGTCGTTTTTTTATGATAAAAATTAATAGTTATCCTCAATAATTAGTTGTAAAACATACACAGTTAGAAAACTGGCTTTGTCTTGTAGTATAGTTTATACTATTTATTTACCCATGTATTTAAACGGCATAATGGTGTGTTGATAAAAGATGCTATGCCCGTATCTTTTGATCAGTATTGCTTACATCTTACTATTTAACCATTTTAAAGCAGTGAATATTACTTTAATAAATATTGAAACTGTCAAATATAGATATCCATGCATGTTAAACTATAACAGAAGAAAACGACTTTGTTGAACATGTGTGGCCAGCAATTTTGACTTCGGCAACATTTTTGACCGATTATTAGGGTATAAGACCTAGCATCTTTAACCAATAACAATCATTTCCCACTCAGCCAATACAATTGTCTGTACGTTTATGACTTATCGGTGTCCTGTTATATCGTATAAATAATTGTTAGGCCATATTTCATAATTAAAAGCCATAGGTAAATCTATTGTCCCTTTATATTGTTAAAAGTGAACATACCCTTTCATTACACTGTACTTACTTGATTGTAATCGAATGCCTTTTCATTTTTCATTGGGTTGTGCATGTTTATATGCCATATTAAAATAGTCATAACATTTGAATGGTTTACAATTTGTACATGCTGTTTTTATATGTTATGGGATAAGCTGAGGAGTCAAACTATACAACTTTTAAACATATTTAGTCTCTACTGCTTTTACTATAAGCAAAGTTTACAAATTAATCATAATTATAACCCTCGTAATTACCGGACAGGTATAATGTCATGTCAGACCTGGTCTTGCCTAATAAAAGTCAACAATTTTAGGCTGTTTATTTTTTTCAGTACAAATTATGCTTGCTTTATTAAATGAAGTTAAAATGCAATTGCAAGAAACAAACAATAACAAACTAAACCACAAACACTTCACAATCTGCAGCAATCGGGATCACTTGGTGATTTCTTCGGAAACATTCGGAAAGCACGAAAATGGCCGAGTTGTTACGATTGAAGCTGCAGTTACACAGTGATACAAGACAAGCGACTGCGTATACGGGGTTTGTGAAAACAGTGTATGTATTGCCTCCCCTGGTTTAGAGAACTACCTAAATGTACAAAGTACGATATGCATAGAGACATCCATTGATGTTCATTTTCCCGAAATTCGGTTCATCTAAACATTAGATTACTGAATAATTTCACCATAACGTCATTGCTAACAATATAACACATTGCAATAGTTGTGCGTATATCTATTGCTATTCAAATATTGGTGAGCTTATCGATATATCAATGATTAATGTAGATAGAAAATAATATTAATAAGAAGCATGTTTTTTCAGAATATTTTTATGGCACATACATTTAAATAGGTGCACCCCCGTCTCAAATGTATTACAACGATCATATAACTATGTTTGACAATGACAGTCATTATTGTTGAAACGTGACATAGGTAATTGAATTCCATTATAACACAATTTATAACCATAACATAATGATTTTTAACGTATTGCAAATTATTATTGTTACTGCTCCTTTAACAGTTTATAGTCTACTGGACGATTTTAGCATTACTTATTTAAATCTAATATATATATTTTATCTACTCCGTGTTTGTATACGAGGTCAAAATGAGCAAATACATATTTGTTATATTGTTATACGGTTATTCTGCTGAGAAGCGCAATAATATTTCTCTCTAACTGCGCATGTTTCGGCATGTTTAGTTTGAAATTTGTAAACGGTACATGAGCGTGTTCACAATGCTCGGCACCAAAACACCTGACCTTCAATCCTACCTTCACACGAAAACAAAAATTGTTTTCCAGGGAAGGTAAGGACCTTGTTATATTGCCCTTACTTCAAGAAATCTGTAAAGACAAAATGAAGGGCCTGCTATGTTAAATTGTCTCACTGAGACCATTTATCTTCCAAAATATACCACTTTTTGGCCAAAAATCATGTAATATTTTTTCATATGGTGTAAATGTAGCTGGAAAGAAAATTATGTATTCTTCTTTTGATTATTTAGAACATCATATCTACAGTTTCCATATAGCTTCTAGTTTCTGACGGTGGATGACATGATGTCCATTTCAAGCCATGACAGCTTGATCAGACAGTTTTCTTTAATAAAATCAAATGCAAAAAGAGATGCAAAAATTACCACACATTTTGGCTATCTTCCATTTAGCTGATAAACTTACATGAAAAAATGTACAATGTAGCTCAAATACTAGGTGGTTGATCTAAAAAGGTCTAAAAAAAGTAACATGTCATTGGAAGTTGGAAAATTGTTGTTGTGGTCTTTTATATTTTAGTATTTATTTTCCGTCCCACAATGTGTGTCCGTATACAGAACTAGTTCCTCTTAACATAGTGAAGCTAACGAAATGTTGTTATTATTGCGACTAAGACCCTACCAGAGGTAATAAGTATACTGACTCTCATGAAAAAAATCCAACTGGCCAAGTCACTACAACCAGTAAACCATTTCCGTCCCACAGTGTGTCCGTCCGTAACAAATTTGACCGACAAACATGGATAAAAATATTGGAGAAAAAAAGTAGCTTTACACATTCAATTCCTCAATACTGTAAAATTCAACATTTATCAATAATGAAATTGTATAAGATGTAAGCCTGGTGTCACGCATACCTGGAAAAAAGTCATTTAAACATATGGTGATAAAGACACCTGCGTCATTGACAAAAGCATTGTTTTGGAATAAAATTCCAGTTTTTTGACCATATAATCAAAAAGAGAGACCAGAATTTTCTTTAACAATTTAAAACAGGTGAACTTTATAAGTTAATGTAATTCTGTAGTTGAACCTAGGTGTCCATAAACAAAAAAAAAATATAATCCACTTGTTGTGTTGATGTTACATTTTTGTGCCGAGCGTTGTGAACACGCTCTAGTACACTGACCTTTTTGTCGTCTAGATGAGTATTAAATTTCATAGTTATTTACATGATGGTACCTAATTATTGGCGTTGTCGTACACCATCCGTTTAAAGGGTTAACGATATTTTAAAGTTGCAGAAGTGTTATCATAAGCCAAGATATAATTTATTGTGAGTAATAATATGGTGGTGACTTATGTTCCCAATTAATGTATACACGCGTGCTAGTTTCTTCAATATGTTATAAAACATGACATTTGTTACCTTTCGTCTAACTTGTTAACATATTTTCTTTTTTCTTCTTTAACATTAAACCACTGACCAATCTGTTTTGTATTCATATAAAAGGAATAAGGAGCTGGATAAAGACAAGCTTACATCAAGATGTTGTTCATTAAAATCTTTTTTTTTCTTATTTAGATCAAACAACCGTAAGATACGCTTGACCTTATGTACCGTTTTCGTTAGAGTTATTTTGCTAAAAAACAACAAATAATTTATATAAGCTTAACAGTTACAAAAAAGTTGTACATACACCTTATTGGTTACTTTCAAACAAGATAAACTTCTAAATAATTCTGAAAGAAATGGTGTTGAAAGAAAAAGATGTCATACTTTTAGCAATATATCACAGGTTTTCAATAACGTCTCGCTTCCATTGTTTGGCAATGGGTCATGAGGTGAATAGCATCTCAGATATTCAAATATTAAACATCGGGAAAAATGAAATCTTCTACGATCTGTACAAACTATCAAATGTAGACGATTAATGTAGGGGTGATAAACTTGACAACACAACGTTTTTTTCCAGTGAAAACGTATGTAAAATGTCAAATCCCGACTCAATATATTTGAATATAATTTATTTGATTGTGCACGAGTAGCATTTAATATTGCTTCCCAACTCCAGTCGTTTCAAATACATCGAAGACCATTTCTCAAAGTCAAAAAACACTTTCTCAAAACAAAAAAACAAATAAATAAAAGATTAAGAAAGAATGCTTGCAAATACATGACATAACAATTAGTAAGGACGTCTGAAGAAAGAAAATAAGTTCACAAAATGGTGATCATATGAATTGTTAAATAAAAATGTATTTACTAAATGCTCTGAATTTTGCTGCCTAAATATTGTTTATTAATAATGGTGTTTATATGGTGTATGTGATATTTATATTAATATTTGTTATCCCTCATCACGGCGAAAAAGGAACAAAAAGCTCTTCCTGTATGCACGTTTTGTTTGCATAATGCACAGTTCCGCAAAAACTCCAATCTTTCCCCTTTCTGTACTTTTCTTTTGTTCGTGTTTTAAGGTTTGTAACAACCAGGAAGTATGCTTTCTTTTGTATTAACTAGGTCAGATTGTCATCTAACTCTCATAATCCCAATCCATTGGGCTAAAATTGACCATGTACTGCTATAAATGACATGTTTGACAGTTCTGGAACTGTCCATTTCCCTGACAGGTGCATGTCGATGAACCAGAACAAAAATATCCTGCCTCGTAAAAAATTCCGTACATCGGGTACTCTGACGTTTTTTCAATGTAGTTTTGGGTGTCGGGATATACTCAACGGGTACAAACGAAGCTTCACAGGTTTTGGCTCTCAACGAAGTCATGTGGTTGTTACTCAACGAAAACTAATGTAAATAGTGTGATCCTTATTCTCATATTGAATTTGACTTCGTTGAGAAACATATACATTAAAATGCATGTAGTGCTCAACGAAGACCACTATAAATGTACATGTATTTATTTCTCATGGTAATCAAATTCAATTTTTATATGAGGATCACGCTGTTTACATAAGATTTCGTTGAGTAACAACAACATGACTATGTTAAGAACCACAAACTGTGACGCTTCATTTGTACCCGGTGATACTGTTTGCCAACACACTATTCTAGCCCCCTGTGTACGGCACATAGGTAGGCTAAACTGCTGGTCGTAATTGTCCATGTAGAGTTGTTAATCCTTGGATATATATTTTGTTCGTATTGATTTTCATATTACTTTTACCTTTTATCTCTACCCGGCTCTGTTCTAGTGCCCCAACCGTATGGTGTCTATCATTTCCCACATACTTTAGTTTATTATTTTATACATAAGGGGCGTGGTCCATATAATGACTTCAAGCATCTCAATTGCTTGTCATTAATCATTTGAATAGAATATATATTATTTCTTGATGGAGGTATATTTTGTTCTTGGATTTGTGACTGAATACAAATAACACTTTATTAATCCGTGACATTAAGTTGTCTGCATGTACTTAATGTCACGGTGAGAACAAACGGATGATTGATGATAACTAATGAAAGCCACTCATGAAAACCGGTTGATCCTTTGAAAGATAATTTGGTAAGCAATTTTATGGCAATTTGAAAAGCTTATATTAACTAATTATGTTTTTATAAATATTATAACTGATTGATGTTTTTCTCCCAACACAACCAGGCTGGGGGAGGGCACTTAATTGTCTGGCTTGTGTTAACGCTACTTTATTAATTTTGCGAAACGTCAATTCATTTAATAACACACAAGTCAGTTTAAAGAATGTTTAACACAATGAGATTTAATCCCAATAGATGAATAAAAATATACACACATATTAAAAAGATATGTCAGAAGTAGAGGTGATAATTTAACAAATATGAAAAAGAAACTACTATAATTTTGAACGTCATACATTTACGAATCAGTTTTCAAATGCCTTTTTGTCAAAATGAATGGTATAATTTTACATGAACTCAACGCTTTAACACATTGTATAAAAAACCTTTCGTGGCTCGACAGATAACATCGATCTGAATTTTGTTTCATACAGATTTCAATATAATTCAGATGTTGCGATGGTTTGTATATTGCTTGTTTTAATTCTTCTACAGTGTCAATGTTTTTGACAAAAGAAAACGTAACAACACCATCACGACAGCCTGTTGTAAACGTTGTCAGTTGGAAGGTTTCTCCTGTCACCAGTGCTTTGAGTTGTAACATTGTACCCATATTCGTCCACACCAATGTTCGTTGAAGTGTTAGCCACCTTGTCATAGTTGTTCATTGGTGTTGGTTTAGGCCCAATATTGGTGCTGTTAGCGATATCGTATGCTGGATCATCAACAAATTCATAGTGTCTGTCGTTTGGTATGCCTGTTTTAGCTGATGCCACGTCCACATGAGTTCTTCCGGCGTCTTGTTTAGCTTTTCCACCTTTTTTCACAGATGTATAGTTGACGGCAAGTTGATCCATGCTCGTCGAAGGATTTGTGTTTAATTTTGATGGATCTGGTACGTGTGGCTCATACATGGGATTCTCTACCTCCTCGTTACCGTCATCGGAATGCGTGTCTTCTTTGAGACTTCGTTTTCTGTATATGATATACATCTTAGTGTATAATTATGGTACTTGATTTTAAAGAAAAACTAAACATATGTTCCCATAAACTATTGCAATTAAAACACTACATGCATTATGTAAAAATATGTGATTTTAAAGCAAACATGCCTACCTTCTTAAGCAAATCACTCCTACAACGACGGCGACAACAACCAACAGGCCAGCGACAGCGGTCCCGGCTCCAATGGCAACTGTACAATAAAAAGAACATTTTTGAAACATGAAAAAAAAAAGATTAATTATTCGTTTTAACTTGTATTTGTAATGATTTTGGTACATAACACTCGTACAAGAACGGTTTTAATACACATTTTTATTTCACGTTTTGTCAGTTTACAACAAAATGTGTACCTTTTTGTGAGTTGTCATTTTCGTTTACAGGTTTTGCTCTTGATTTATCTTCACCCTTTACAATTCTTGAGCAATTTACCGTTATATTGGGGTCACCTAAAATGCATTCAACATCTAAACTTATTCTGTATTCTAAACTTCAATGCGAAACATTATACACTGTTTCAAAGTGCATTTCGGAAACAACATTGAGAGTATAACTAGAATCAGAGTTAGATAAGCGTGATTTATCTTATCTGCATAAAGTATATTATATTGCCATTTTGTCGAATCGATAAACTCCTATCGAAATAAAACAATTAGCAGAACAATGTGTTTACCTTGAAACTTCAGACACACCGAATTCATTGCTGTGTCATATGTAACATAACGTACATACAAACGCTTTGGCCCACTCCAAGTTTCTCCTGTTGTCGGAAATGGTGCAAATGTCGAATCATTAGCACTTATGCCAAGAAGACTTAAATCCCCCGGATGTGACGAAATTATCCCCTGAACATGCACCTCCAATTCACAGAAACAAGTAATGTTTGTTTGAATAGGAACCGTCGATGAATCCAAATACACTATTCTTGCAGTAGACGTCAAATTGGTACAAAACGATATCACTGAAAGTAAAATGTACTAACACTATTAATAGAACAAAGTAATTATGGTATTTATACATATGCACTTATTTTGTTTACATGACATTCTTTTGTTCTATACATTTTCCTAATGTGCCAAATGCCGGCTACACACGGCATGTGTAAATATAAAAATAATAACAAACTTCTAAAAGCTTTATGAGTAATATTTAAAAGAAATGCAAAGTATCATTGTAACAATATTTCGATAGCCAAAATAAAATACAAAATGTATTACCTGGAGTTTTCTCTGAAGAACACGATTCATAAGACCTTCCTATTAAACACAAAGCCATCAACATCTTAATATCCATGCTGGTAATACGCTGTCCATGCATGAACTTCGTTTTTTATTCTAATGACTGTTAATCTCCCATGTTTTCGTTACATTCTAACACGTTTCTATACTCTAAACATTTATAATTATTCCGTGTTTACTTTGTAATTGCAAGCATACTTATGTATGTATGTATCTCTTCAATTTATAATATTATGTTAAATGTAATACAGATGTTTTGTAGACTGTAATAATCAGGAAGTAAAAACTTAAGATATCGACACATCTTCTATTTAAATCACACTAGAAAAGTAAGACGAAGTAGTTAACCAAGCGTTACAAAACCTCATTAAAGATAAACATAATCGCCGCAAAGCAGTCAACGAATGTTATTGAGTAGCGCTTTAAACAGTTTGTTATAGTTCATTTCAATAGCAGCGCATTAGTATCTGCATACAAAATATTTTGTAGTTAAGCATAACAGTATGTTATAATAATTAGGGATTCACTTGTCACTCATGTTACTGTCAAACCTTGATATCAATTGTATTTATGCAACATGTACTATTTTTGCATTGTATATCTTGATTAATAAATATTGGCTAAACTAATTAAGGATTGAATTTTATTATGGCTGCGTTGAGGCTGTATTAACGCAATGGTAAAACAAATCCATTAAGCGCGCTTGTTTAAATGAATCAGAAAGAATTTCAGACTTCAGCATCATGATTCAGTTGAAAATGTTCTAATGTTGATGGTACCCTTTACTTTAACTTAATCTGCCTTGTATGCAACATTTGTTCTTTGAACATCTCTGTAATTAACCATGTTTGCTAAAAGATGTACGTTGCTTCCAATTAATCCCACAAAGAAGTTAACGGATAACATAAACACCAATAGATTGAATGAATTACATGTTAATTTTATACATAAGGTCAAATTTACATGTCGGTCTGTGTACACCATTCATAAGACCATCTAATTTAACAATATTTGTTTTGATAATTTAAATTTTAAATAAAAAATGTAGATGTGAAACACAATATTCTTGATTATTCCAACATTTGACTAATAAAATAATAAAACGTTTTGAACTAGTTCGTGAAAAATGAAAAGATATATATGTAGATGTATAGTATTTGTAACTAAAACGTTACAGAACATCTGTTGATCAATGTCTGTTGTATTGAATTAGTAGTGTAGCAACTGCATTCAAAAACAGACATGGTTTCATTTTTTCATTTATCTATTTACATTGTTGTACGTCAAATTAGATGCATTCGCTAACAACATTCTAATAAAAATTAAAAACAAATTGCTACATGTATGAAGTTTTCTTTATTGATTTGTGAAACGAAACAAAGTATTCTAGAAAAACCGTAAAAATAAATGTTTACTTAACGGTGAGTACTGCCTATAAAACCAGTTGTCTAAACCCCTTTTAGCCATATCACACGTTTTAAATGATATGCCTGTGTCTTTGGCCAGAACTGTTTACATCATACGTAAGCAGTGAATCCTACATCTGTAAATATGAGAAACTGTCAAATATAGTTATTCACGGATGTTAAAATATTACATACTTTTTCGACACATTACGTTGACCCATTACGTTGAAACAGTTAAATAGTTTGACTTCAATAGATACGTTGAGTTGACTCGAAGGCCGAGAGGTAGCACATCGAACTGTTGTGCAAGAGGTCCCTGGTTTGATTACTGGCTCTCGGAAGGATATTATGTTTGCTTTTTTGTTTTGTTGCTGTTGTTGTGTTTTGTTTTACTTTTTTGTCTAAAACAAATTATTTGTCATGGAATTTTGCAATTCTTTTTGCAATGTTAATTCTTGCAGTGTACTAAAGATACTGCACAATGTGTGACCAATTATTAGGGGATTAAGAAACAGACATAGCATTTTTAATTTTGCGAAACGCGTTGTACAAGTTTAGCCATATTTTTAATAATCCCTAGCTTCCATTTTTTGACAGTAGTGTACAAGGTAACCCATATCTCAGAAAATCAAATATTGAAATTCTGGAAAAACGAGAATGATGAATCGTTCAAACTGTCAATGCTAGACTATTGATATAAGGTTGCTGAACTTAATACAACGCGAATGATTATTGTTGCCGAAACGTATGTACATGTAAAATGACAAAATTCTGCTCAATACTTTTAATTGAGAACAAGTGGCATTCCATATTGCTCAGCAACTCTAGCTGTCTTAAGGAATCAAAAACATTTGTTAAAGCCAATAATTTAATAGTGATCCTTCTGAGAGCAGGATAAGGAATGGTTGTTATGCAAGTATATGTTGTGGCGATTATTGACAATGTCTGAAGTAAGGAACTGTGTAAGCACAGTTATGAGGCGGTTGAATTGTCATATTAATGTTAAGGGGAAACGAGAATGATCATGATGTC
>Ga0224511_10003284_pt1 | contig 11538 bp, 9 predicted proteins | sample SF_May12_sed_USG_2_FD_169988 | JGI IMG/M metagenome (GOLD analysis project Ga0224511, IMG submission 169988) | Sediment microbial communities from San Francisco Bay, California, United States - SF_May12_sed_USGS_8_1 | ecosystem: Environmental > Aquatic > Marine > Sediment | place: USA...
CAGCTCCGAAATGAAGATTGCTCTGTTGTTCCTGGCCGTGTTGCCGTTCGTCTTCTCCGCCCACGTGGTCGAGGAGAGATTCATTGAGGCCCTCCTTGGAGGATACGACAGTAAGTAAATATACTCGAATGATACGGTAGTAAGTATTAGATTTCATGGCTAAAATAGTAAAAAAAAACTAAGATGAAACTATAGAGTAAGTTAATGGCTCCTGTAATATAAGACAGTAAAAGTAATGTTTTCTTAGAATATAAAAGGTACACCATTACTTAATGTGTGTCTCAGATGATACGCTATTAAGTAAATATTACTGGATATTTCCACAGTAAGAAAATGTCATTGGAATATGTATATTTCCTTTATTGTGGTTACAACGGGAAGAAAAACGTTAATATCATAGGAGGGTACGGCGGTAAACGGAATGCAAAACACTTTTAAAAACGAATGAACGTACTATAATGCCATTTCGTTAGTGAGTTAAAATCAACGTATGTCACACCGTGTTTGCCCTAATGCATAATACATCATAACTAGTGATAGTGGTAGAAAGTGTAAACAATATTGTTTGTATCATATGATTAAAACATTGATCTTTTACTCAGTCAAAACTAATATAAGTATGTGCCGCCATTACGTGTTCATACGTTCGTACCAACATTGTAATCACCCAATGGTGCCTATGTGAAGCACATATCATAGATAAAAGAAATATGCGGTTTTTCTCGAAATTAAAACAACAGCAATACTGTTTGGCATTTAATACTTTTTTTCGGTTCATATACTAGCATGTACTTATGTTTGATACATCATTTAGACTCAGAAAGGATCTGTAACCCTCATTTTAGGATAACATTGTCTTTTTCTTCCCACGTTTAACCTTTATTGAATGAAAATAAAATGAAAGTTTAAAGTAATCAATGTAAGAAAAAGGAAAAAAAATCCACAGGAAGCATAGCTTAGTTTAATTGAAAGTGTTTAAACAAAAACGTATTTTGTGAACATAAGGTTTTGCTTTCCTCTAGTTCTGGCTCTTGCTCAGCAGCTGATTGCACAGTTCGGAACTGCCGAGACGGAGCTGCAGTGTGAACAGAGCTTCTGTCCTGAGCTGATCAACAAGATTGACGGACATAACACACTCATCACCGGAATCGTCTGCGCCGCTGTCTGCAAGGAGTACGTTAGAAACAACGGGTTCTTCTCATTGCTTTACTTAGAAAAAATGTTAAGCATTGATAATGAACACATTTAAATATAAAAACTTCTTATTTTAAAGAAAAACTACATTTATTGACAGACGTTAAATTTTAATTCCTAAACAAATCCTTCCATTTGCATGTTTCTATTTGTCTACGGTATCTGTTTCAGGGCTCAGGTTCTTGCTCAGCACTATGCGTCCACAGCTGCTCCAATCGGCGGAAAGTAAACGCTGAGCTTAAGTGCTTTGTATTGTGTGAATAAATGTTTCCACAAATTATAGTGTTTGTGTTAAAATAGGATATACCATGTGTTCTAAGACGGCTCCTTTATTAAATAGCAATTTGTTGATTAGAATTGTTATACTCATATTCTACCTGGAGAATTTAGCCAAACAAACCGTACCTAACAACGTTTGGTATCGAATGTACTCGTATTTACTTAATTGTGTGATTGGTAACTGCCCTACTTAATTAAAAGAAATGGGACTGATGTTGAATAATACATTCATGGTCTAGCACACCATGTATGTAATACCGTGTAATACGAGGAATTTTTCTGGTCCTCATGGATCATGGAGTGTACATGTATGTTGTTTACATTTGAAAATGGAGTTCTGCTCATGCGCTAAGGGACGTCAGTGGTGTAGCATCATTAATTACCACTGATGAACAACTTCAATAAAACCGAGGCTGCTGTTTTCTCGTGCAGGCTATGCTTCCTGGGGGCTTTCTCTTTCATCGGTTTAATTTTACAAACAAGTCGTGAAGCTACAAGAAAAAAAACTAGGCAGTAAGATAGGTACACATGTACATGCAATGGTAATGTCAAAACAATCGGACAATACAAGGACATCCGTGTATAAGGATAAAAAGCATATCCCCAGTAGTGGTGTCAGTACCAGACTAAAGTACATTTAATAACTTATGTATTACGTATGAGTATCTGCATACCGCTCGCAATCCCCTTCCCCTAGCTCGATGAGTATATTTTTTCCCATTTTGGCTTATACCTTGAGTTTGGATATGTGTTTATCGTTTGTATTTGATGTAAAACCTGATAAGCAAACATTTTATTGATTGGCATTATAAAGTTACCACTGTTTTTTATTTGTATGATATAAATGAATTACTTATAGTGCCACTGATTATAATTTAAATGTGACATTGGTTGTATTTCTTGAAAATAATACTAATTCTAATGGCAATTTTGAGGTTCGCCAACCAAATGAGAGGATGTTTGTGTACTATGTACCTCGTAAACACCCCTGAATGACATACTTACGGGCAGATATAATGTTAACAACGATCTGTCAATATAGTGGCACACGTTGATAAAGATATTACACGGTTGTTCTTGTGGCAGTATAAGTCTCAAACTATAAATGGGTCGTGAGAAAAGATGTCTTTATTGATAAGCTCAACATGAGTCTAAATCTGCTTGGGAAGGCTTGAATTTGAAATGTTGACTGAGGACATTTTAAGTCTTGTTTTATTAACAAAAATGTTATTTAAGTTATACATATTGCGACAAAGGAGAGCTTACTATGGAAATATAAAGAACCCGTTTTTATTTCAAGCAATTGCAGATCATTTAATTATCTGACATCACATTAACTATGCTAGCTATCATTATTATGTTTTCTCGTTTCTAGTCTATTTATTAATAAATGTTTTCTTCTCGGAACTGTATTTTAGTGACAGTTGCATTCTATAATTGCATTTAAATGCTATTCTTTTGTCTTATGACCCGGTCAAACCAAACCGTGATGCCAAAGCGCTTGCACAGCACTTTCATATTTTAAATTTCTTGTCATTTATTAAAAACAAAATTAAACGTCACCACTTACATCATCATAATTTCATTCCCTACATTACTGTTTTTACATATGTTTGGGTTTGCAAACAAGTAACCACGTCCATCTAAACCAGATTTGTGCTGGGTTATTGTTCTCAGTTTAATTTAACTTACTGCAGCTGGCGTTAAGTGCCTGTGTGGCGGCTGTAAAATGTCGCCCGTATTTCATCATTGGGTAGTTATATTATTCTGTTCCTCAGGGATCATGGATTGTATGTTGTTTACATTTAATAATAGAGTTCCGCTACATGCTCTAGGGGTCGTTAGTGGTGCGGCATGTTTTATAACCACTGATAAACAGCTTCAATAAAGCCGAGGCTGCTATTTTTCCAAGCAGTCTATGCTTCCTGAGGGCTGTGCTAGCAAATGTTTTTGTTAGATTTAAGGAAGATCACTATTCATGTTTTTGACAATTAACACTTCAAACCAAGTTCGTGCTTTTAAGTTTTGATGCTATTGTACTGCTACTATTTTAGCAGAGTTTCAGCATTCAAGAATTAAATCTGAACTCGAATGATTTCAGCTTATTTCAGGTACCCAGTATAACGACAAGATTAGAATGTACGACACACAGTATGAAAATAAGAACATCGAATTCCTCAAATTGTAGGTTTTTATTCTTTGTAAGAATGACAGGACCAGGAGAAATAGAAGTACGTGATATTAGGTTAGTTCGAAATATATTTACCCGTTGTGGTAGAACAGATATTGTGTTTTGAACGACAATTGTTACATTCTATTTTCAAACAACTTTGCATTAACATTGCATTTCATATCTAAAATGTTATATTACATTGCGGTGAAAACAAATATGCCAGTTACTCCTTGTTTGTCCATGTTGTTGGGTCACATCGACAGTTTAATTGTTATACGAGGGGCAGTCGTAAAGTTTTCAGACTGTGCTTATAAATCGCTGTCATTTTCGTCAATGAACATTTCACACGACCTGTTTTAGGATAACATTTATAAATAACGGTATTTTGACATCACTGCATATAATTACTGTTTTAATTTAATGAAGGGTCTAGTCACCAAGCGACAAAAACTTACACGACTTCTGATAACATTTTTTTCGGAATTTTTTTTGGACTCTCAAGCACTAACAACGTATAGTCCAGACTCGGCCCCATGAACGTGTTCCTGTGACTGAATGGTATGTTGCGTAGACGTAAGACTCGAGACACCCGATTATCTCGGGCGGGCTGTTCGAAGGTTGACCGATTTGAACCTGTGTTGTATCCCATGGTGTTTTAGAAGTGGATGGAACGTAATAAGTATTGTGTTCGGGCTGACCGTGAATGTTGTAAGTAATTGTGAGATAACATTTGCAACGTCGCGTAACGATCATCGTCGGCACCCACAGTACTTTACTCCGTTACACTCCATACATACAGTGGGAAATTTGACTAGCAAAATCTCGTTTCTATGAATATGCATGAGGCAGGGGAGACCAAACTTCTTCCACTGAAATCGCATGTTACAATAAAATACTCTTCAATTTCAATGACGTAATATAGGGATTTTCTTACTAAAATAGAATATGTAGTGAAGTACGGCTGGAACAGGGCCCATGACCAGTTGCCCGACTAGCTCAGTTGGTAGATCAGCGGACCGGTGTACCGAGGGTCGTGAGTTCGAGTCCCACGCCGGGAACTAACACGTTCCTCCCCAATGTCACTTTACTGGTGTCGGAAGTAATTCTAATAATTTATTTAAAACATCAACCCGAAACTCTTTTATGAACGACCCTCGCTCGCATATTCTTCAATACTCATGGATAATAAGTATGTAATCAAGTGACCACACGACCTTTGAACTCGAATTTGGTCACGTATTGTGCTGCCGTTTTAAGAACGAGATCTATATAAATAGGGACTTTTTTTCTGAATTCCTGCACAATTAGGAAATCCACAAGATACTCAAGTAAGTATTCAATTGAAATGTATTTATTGTAAAATTATTATCGTCAAAAGGATACGTGCATGATAAAGGGTTAAGGAATAACACTTGTTTTGTAAAAATGCGCATACATCAAATGAAACCTGTTTGAAATTACAAGAAATAACTCACGAATTTAATTTCAACTGCAAAATGGCAAATATATAGGGTATTGAAACGTTGCATTGTCTATGAATCGTAGGCTACATAAGCATTTCAAGACTTAAAAACGTAATTTTAACACTTATATAAATATTATTGCAGAATGAAGGTCGCTCTGTTGTTCCTGGCCGTTCGTCTTTTCTGCCCACGTGGTCGAAGAAAGATTCATCTTGGCCCTCCTCGGAGGATACGACAGTAAGTAATAGTACATGGGGGTACGAGAGTAAGTAAGTGGCATCGAATGATACAATAGTAAACAATGTCCTCGGAATTAAGACAGAAAGTTTGTGTTCTCGTCGAAGGATACGACATACATTTTGTAAGGTTAATGTATTCAGGGGATACAGTAATAAATAAATGTCTTTGGAATATACGACAGTAAGAAATAGTTATAAGAGAGTATGCCAGTGGGCTATTGTCATCGTAATATATGACATTTTGTTCTAGAAGGATACGACAATAAGTTATTTTAAAGTCATTGAATGATACGGTAGTAAGTACATGACCTCGTAGTATAACATAGTAAATAAAGGTTCAATAGAAACATATATTGCTTCCAAGAAGAACAAACCGATATGTAAATGTCTTCCACGTAAAGCGACTAATGCACATCTAGGGCAAGAGATAAGCAAATATCTCCATTTAGACCTTACCTTCGCAGGTATGGTAGACGAATATCTGAGTATATGACATCATGTGACTTGTTGAACTTCATCTTTTTATACTTTGTATATCATATCGAAATATTTAAAATGGCTTACTAAATGATATCAGATTTGCAAATATTGGCATTTAAAATGATGAGATATAACATTAAGTTGACTGCCATTTAAAAGTTAACCGTCTACTTCACTATTCCAAACTAGATCTAGCAATATGATACTGGTAAATATACTTTTTACTAGGCAACATACATCAGCAGCGCCTGCCGCATACCAAAGGGCTTAATGTTACCGCTGTATTCGGTCGAAGAACTTATAACGATTTCATTGTACATTTTCAACAAAGCTATGGAACGAAACAAAAGAAAATTGTTAAAGGAAAGTTAGGTAAAGTCATGTCTAAGTTCTTAATTCTTGGAATGGAAAATACAAGTGTATGGATAATATCATTTGAAAGTAATAACGCCAATGACATTCCTCAGTTTGTTGAGATTCTTCCTTTTTGGTTCAGGAACAAAACATACATATAGTCAATGCCACCTAGCAGGAGATACACCTTAAGGGATTCCTATCTAGTTGCTTGCAGCCATAAGGTTGACGGTTCGATGTGTATTGATCGCATTGTTCAAAGGGACGGTATGACGCAACACGAGTCAACGCCCAAATGTGTTTCAGTTCCGGCTCTGGCCCAGCAGTTGATTGCCCAGTTCGGAACTGACGAGACAGAACAGCAGTGTTTGTACAATTTCAGTCCAGAGCTGGTCAACAAGATTGACGGACACAACGATCTCAACACTCATATCGTCTGTATCGCTGTCTGCACGGAGTACGTAGAAACAACAGTTCCTATATATTTACATATAAGAATTTATTTTATAGTATAACTACATTTTTTGACAGACGTTAAATTTAATTTCAAAACAAATCCTTCCATTTGCATGTTTTTAATTGTCTACGGTATCTGTTTCAGGGCTCAGGTTCTTTCTTAGCACTATGCGTCCACAGCTGCCCCAAGTGAACACTGTGATGAAGTGCTTTGTTTTGTCTGAATAAACGTTTTCACAAATCTATTGTGATTGTGTTAAAAATACCATTTATTACGTGTTCTTTATTATATAGCCATTTGTTGATTTGAATTGTTATTCTCATATTTTTCCTAGAATACTTAGCCGATTTAAGCGTACCGTAACAACATTTGGCATCGAATGCACTCGTATATATTCAGTAATTAACAACTGCCTTACTTGATTAAAAGAAATAGGGCGAATGGTGAATAATACATTTCATTGCCTAATACACCACGCATGTGGTACAACCGCGTAAGACAAGGAACGAACTTTCATAAACAAGCCGTGAAGCTACCAAAAAAAAAGCAATCAGACAGTTAATGGTTATGTCAACAACAATCGGGCAAAACAAAGACAGCCGCAGATTGAATTATGAAGTTACCACTGTTTTTATTTGTATGATATAAACAAATAACTTATAGTGCCACTGATACTGATTTAAATGATCTTAAATGTGACATTTGTTGTATTTCATGTAAACAATACTTATTCTAATGGCAATGTTGGGGTTTGCCTACCAAATGTCAGAATGTTTGTGTACCATGTACCTCGTAAACACCCCTAAATAGCATAATCATAGACAATTGTAAACAACAATAGGTCAATATTGGGACAATTGTTGATGAAGATGACCATTGTTGTCGGTTGTTGTCGTGGCGTTCTAAGTCTCATACTGTAGATGGGCAATGAGTTAAGGACAAAATCATGTTTATCTTCGCAAAAAGGTAACTTCGTATAACTTCTAGAACGCCAAGACATACCATTTTCCCACATTTTTGTTATCAAATGCATTTAAATAACGTTTAAATTTAATATAAAATAATGTAGTATTGACACAAGTAGGAAAATTTAAATTGAAGTGTATTTAAAAGATAAAAATAAAATACACCATAATTGTAATGACAGAAGAACATAAAATTTACACCAGATGTTGCATACTTGAAGTGAATTCTTATTGACTTAGCAAATGTTCAGGAATATCTGTTACCACTTCTATATGTACGGTACATGTATATATTCTTCTAGATTCCGAGGTCTTACATACGAACCAGAGTCCTTTTCCAAACGAAGCTGTAGCTTAATATTTAGACAACCGTTGGGTCAAGAAACTTTTTGAGAAGACACAAAACAAATTATGGATTATGAATATCGACTTCTAACCTGATGTATGAATATAAGAATAATTTTATTGCTAGCAATTACAGATAATTTAATTATCTGACATCACATTAAATATGCTAGCTATCATTTTTATTCATTTCCTTCTTGATTTAAGTCTTTTCATTTAATAAGTTTTTTTTCCTCGAACTGCATTTACATTATATAATTGCATTTAAATGATCTTCATTTCTCTTAAGACCCGGTCTCACCAAACAATGATGTCAAAGCGCTTGCACAGCGCTCAGAAGAAAGAAATCAATTTTATACTTTGAATTTCTTGTCATTTGTTAAAAAAAAAAATTAAACGTCACCACTAACATAATAATATTTTCATTTTCTACGTAATTTATGTGGTTTGGAATATGTTTGGGCCTGCAAACAAGGGCGAGTAACCACGCCAATCTTAACCAGTTTTTTTGCTTTGTTATTAGATCTACTACCAGTTTTAAAATGGTGAAAACGTGTGTTGTCGTAACATCATTTTCTAGATGTCTCTATGACGAGAACCATAGTCTTTGATAAAAAACAGATAGTGAAAAACAATTTAATGAAAAGTTTACAAATTAAACAAAACCACAAAATTAAGTCCTTTTACACATGTATAGAAATATAAACACACTGTGAAAACAATTTTAACTGAATTTTTTTCACACGTTTCCCTTGTTTTACAGCGCACACACGTCATTATAGCGTTATTGCGGCGTATACACGACGTTCGCACAGCGCTCTTACAGCGTCCAATACGTTCTCATGGCGCTTATGAAGTTGCTGCAGCCTCTGGTAACTGCCTTTTTAAGATGCAGTGAGAGCGCTGTGACGACGCTACTCTGGTATGTCAGGGCTTTGGAAGCGTACTACATACGGTCTAAACACCCCTGTATATTTCTTAACAGAAAGGGAATCATCTCATATACCTGAATATACAACAAGATTAAAGAAGGGTTAATAGAAGTTGTTACGCATGGGTAATTGTTATGTCAACAACAGTCAGGCAAAATAGAGACATCCGCGGGTGAATTAATACATATACTGTCTAACCTCCATGAGCGGCACTTCTAACGAGCGGCTACTTCTTTCGACCGGCAATAAAATTCCCCGCGCAGTTTTCTTCTTAATTTAACCTCCAACGAACGGCACCTCCGTCAAGCGGCAAGCGGCCACTTGTAAGAGTTACTTTTTCCCATGGCAACCTCTAGGAAGCGACACTGACGTTGCTCAGTGTAAAGAAAAGTTGGCCACGCATGTTTTCATTTATGGATGGTCACACCAATTGCATTGTATGACTGCCCTATTATACTTCATTTCCGCATTTGAGCGTTAGTTGTGATTGTCCGTTTTTATTGCAAAATAAATGGCAGAATTTTTCAACTTTGTTGGATTATTTTCACAAAGAACAGTACAACTTAATGTAGTTGACCCGACATAATCAGAAAATGACGTGTTTTGTCAATTATTTTATAAAACGTTGGCTGAAATAACGAATACAAACGTCACACAGGCAACCAATGTAGGTGCGCATGTTAAAACTTGTGGGTGTGGTAACCATGCACTATCTTATAGTTTTAACGTAATTTCACAGTACTTAAAATAATCCTCATGCAAAAACAAATAATTTAGATTTTATAATTAAAGTTCTAATAACGTAAAAGATAAACTATAGTAAAAGAAAAATAATACCATGCTCTCACTACTTGCTATAGTATACATAAATGTAACAAACTTCACTTAATACATTGACCATAATATATAATAAACCTACAAGGAACAACACCTCCCTAGAGCAACCAAAATTTATGTAGCCGCCTGATGTTGCTCTACAGAGGTTAGACAGTACAATATTGTTGTCATTTGTAATTGTTTTATTATTTCGTCGAAATAATGTCCAAGGTATAGGTATCTGCTTAAAGCAAACACGGTAACACGCTGCCAAGAAGAACCATAAATGAGTAGTAGTATTAATTTAAACGCATTTAAATACATTGTAATATTTATTATGCCAAGGGTACCATTACAACGGGTTCCTCTGGCATACCGGCCATACACATACACTCAACGATCAGCTTACAGAAGCTTAAGACACAACGACAAAGGTTCAGCACATTTTGTTGGATATGTAACTGGTGGAAATCTTCAAGCAGTAAACAGAAGTACAGACCACATCTTTAATTCCAATCCGTTTAGATCATAAATGTTTGTTTGTTTAGAAGAACCATGTGTATGCCATACATTTCAATAAGGTCAGCCGAGGTAGAGACCAACATCCTATTATCATGACCAGAGGTCGATGGACAGTAGAACGCGGGACCAATAAATGCGTTCTTTATCAGCAGTCGACACTATATAAAAGGTTAAAAAATTGTAGTGCCTTACTTGGATTTTTAGCATTGGTAGGGACATAATCTAACACTTGCTTAAATCTTTATACTTTCGTCATTCCACAGTTATTCATTACGATGTTTTCTTTCATTTTACAAATTTACTTTGACAAGTTTAAGTTTTTAATGTTTTAAAAGGTTATAGTTTACCGTTTTTACGTACATTATGATAATAATAATAATGGATAAAAATATAATAAAGTCACGTCACCTAAGTGTATTCTATTAACATAATAACGTCGCGGGAAACAATAAAGAGGATAATGAGGTTCCAATCTTATACCATCCATAATTTGTAAAGTAAAAAGCGAATATTCTATAATTAACATGAATAAATTAATGAGACCATTTTCCTTTCTAGAAATTATATTTTAATGTTCAAATAATGTTACATTAATTTTAATAACAGATAATCAGCCCTTTATTATAGGAATGTAATATTCTGACTATGTTTTAGCCAGTTAAACAGAATGCTTGATGGCATTACTTAAAAATATTTCAGCAACACAATATGATTTTAAACCACGCACTAATATATATAAAACAAAGCATATTGTTTAAAATGGTAATTGTAGACATATAAATTGCAATCAAATTACACTAATGAACTCTATGTATGTATGCATAAGTTTGATAAGTAACGTTAGTTTTTGCATTAAATATAAAATAAAACGGTCAATAAAACATGTAAATTTAAATATATTAGAATTTCAATAACATGATCGTGTATTTTATTTTTAACATTTGTCACCTCACGGTACAATAATAGATGAAGTCCGGGGATTTACATAACACACCACGAATTTCTTTTAAATAACATCTGCATCCACAATTTCTTTTTTGTTATGATTAAAATAGAAAATGAGTGAGCTGTTTAATAACAAAATGGAGAATTTATAATGAGTTGCCAGTTTAAATTTACCGATGTTACACATACGTGGACAAATTCATTAGAGATTTCAGAAAACAAAATATAAAGTAGAAAATAATATAAAAAAAACAAGATTCGTTTGCCACCAGCTCCGAAATGAAGATTGCTCTGTTGTTCCTGGCCGTGTTGCCGTTCGTCTTCTCCGCCCACGTGGTCGAGGAGAGATTCATTGAGGCCCTCCTTGGAGGATA
>Ga0224511_10003285_pt1 | contig 11537 bp, 10 predicted proteins | sample SF_May12_sed_USG_2_FD_169988 | JGI IMG/M metagenome (GOLD analysis project Ga0224511, IMG submission 169988) | Sediment microbial communities from San Francisco Bay, California, United States - SF_May12_sed_USGS_8_1 | ecosystem: Environmental > Aquatic > Marine > Sediment | place: USA...
GTTGCTGAAACTGATTGTGTTAACTATCAGTCATGCCGTCACTGCTGCCGTCGGGTAGCTTTTCGTAGACCGGTTTACTGTTTAGTCGTTGTGTCATGATTGGATTAGCAGTTTGTGTCAGTGTGCTGCTGGGCAGGCCTAACTGTTTTCGCCGATACTCCTATCTGTATCTCTATTTCGGCAACACCGTCCATTTAGCCTCAATCTAATAAGCTATTGACTCTGACGTCAATAGCCCTATCTTGGTACTGTTATGTTTGTCATGTCAAACAACCAAACAACTCTGATAAAACAGCTTGATTCTCTCGTTCATAACACCCGGAACCTTCCAACAGTCTTCCTCTCAAGAGTCTGTTCAACCAGAGAGTTATTTAGCCAGGAAACTGCCAAAATTTACCGCTGAGTCACTCTCAAATTTTTGCCCGTGTGGCGAGCTGTGTCCGCAGATGTTTTTCTGACTCATGACCATGTGCCAGTGGAAATAAAAGCATCGAAAGTTTGTATGACAGACTTCACACCATGAACTTCATTATACAAGAACATATTGTGATCCTGCCGCGTTTGAGCTAGTAAGAAAACCAAGGGCAGTTTTCATTCTTAATGCCCTATTTCAGCGTATTCCATCATATGGACTGGGTGTGTTACAGAAATATTTGCTAAACACCATCAGAAATTTGGCAGGATAAACTAACATAAACTAACACATGGTTAAATAGAACCAGAATATCTTTCCCTCTCTCTTTGACCGCCCATCCTTACTATATGCTCTGCAGAAGATTTCTCCTCGATATCCGCGAAATCAGTACTGTTCATGCACATATAGAGAGAAAACCCGGTATCTTACTGCTCTGTCATCCTGTAATACATCCCTGTATCTTTACAGAATCTCCGACTGGGCCAACTGATGCTCGAGGGATGGAGATTAATGCTGTACCGATCTCAGCGGCTGCCGATCTCACGAAATCTCCGGAGAAAGGTGAGTGGCCACGATCGCATGCGCACTGCACCAAACAAAGCTTTACATGGATTCCAGCCTCATAATTCCTTTGACGAACCTCAGAGGCTTTTGTTTCTTTGTAATAGACTGGAAACGACACTCAAATTGGTCACATTATGCATGTATCCTTCCCCTTGGGCTAATTCAGGCGCAGCGGTATGTCAAAGACCGCAACCCTAGTAGCTTTTGGGATTTACTGGATAACTTTTACTAATATACTCTCTCTTTTGGCTGGTGCTGCTGCATCCAAATTTGTTAGTCACTACTAAAATTTGCTAACAACTGGCTCGCTACATAGAAAACTATTGAATTTTGGCACTGGGAACTCATTATTTACTTATTGCTGAGACATATTGTTTCTATGTTTTACAGATGGAAAGTTTCATCCAGGAATGTATCCTTTCGTTCACCCAGCGGGCCTGATACCAAGAGGCACGAGCATGCCATTGATAAACCAGCAGGACGTAATGAGCCATCATGCCCTGCTCGCCCAGATGCAAATGCTCTCCTTCTATCAATTTTACGGACAGCAGAAGAAATTTGTCGCCGAGGCCGAAAACCGGGAAAGAATGGTGAGTGCAAAAGACCCATTAATATTCTATTCGTCGCGAATTTGGTCCCGATTACTAGAAGCAGACATCTTGTAGTAGGTGGAATCTAGTTGTGATCATCCCAGTTTGTCTTGTAAGATTACCTGGATCATGCTTCATCCCAGAAGGCCAAATTGCAATAGGATGGATGTCGTAAGGATGGTGGTCATGAAAAAACCTCACGTCACTGGCGACAAAAACGCAAAAGTACTTTACGAGGAAGGTTCCACTCTTGTATCATGGTTGTGGTACACAAATACGCTTTTCATACCAGGTGTGAGCATTAAATAGTTTCTATCGGGTACTAAAACACCTCGGTAAAAATGAGTTTGCTGAGCTAGCTAACAGGTTCTAGCGAACTATTACCACACGTAGAGGGAGTCATTATCGTTTTTACGCATCCACTGTTTGGCTTGATAGTTACACATTTCTTCTGATTAATCCAGCCCAGCTAATGAGTCGCTTTGCATCTAACTAGTTCAGAACATGTATCTGATAACACCATATGTCTGTGTACAAATTTGTGAGAACTGGAGTCACAAACCTATAGAATGATTGAGCGTTTAAATGGCCACTTAGGTCACCTATACGTAGTACTGCCTGATACAAACATGGCACAATTTCACCATCTGTATTCCATCAATTGATCTCTCAAAACATGTAAGTAATTTTTCTGAATAAAAACAAAACCTCATTTTATCATTAGTGTCTGTGGGTAATAGATAGGTTTTCTCTCCATTGTAAATTTGTGGTTGTCATGGCAACACCCAAAGCATTTGATTACCGAGTTAATATCATTGGTAAAGGAAACATCAATCACTTGAGATGATGTTTGGAAAGTATTGTGCGAACGTGAGAGGTTCTGAACAACGCTGGCTATGATGGTAATAGGGAGGGGCTTGGTTAATCCGATCGAATGTAGTGTAATGTCAGCTCCACCAGGTCTTTACAGCTAAACGCTGTGCATTCATTCATCAAACTACAGTTCTCTATGAAATGTAAGCATATGCAACCAGGCATGCAAAACAGGATAATAACCAAGCTAAAAATAGTCTGATCAATAAGTTGTGCAGCAAGGCCTTGCAATCGATTCCCCACTGCATACCGGTGATCCAAGCTGCACACGTTTGCCTTTGCAGCAGCAACTGGCCCCCTTGCAAACTACCACAATGCCCCAACACCTTCGGCATTGTCTTGTGCAGTCCTATAGGCTATAAAGGACCGGTGAACTGGGGTACAGTTAGCTTAGCAGATTGTGGTAGGAAAGGTATCAGTGACGCTCATTGTGGCCTGCGCTGTGACTGGTCACTCGCTAAGAGGTGGTAATGATAAGTTGTCTTGCCGCTGTACACAGTAATCTATTCTGACGCAATAAACTTGGATTTGTGTCAAAAATTCTATGCAAACATTGTGGATGTGGTAAACCTCGGCCTCTGCCATCAAAAACCCGACTAGTGAACTGATAACTCTTAGGATAACCACCTGCCGCCCATCCCTCATTCCTTTCCTCTCAGTTTGACATTTAGATGATACAGTAGCTAAAATGACTTTCGGCTTTATTATTCATTATCCAGGATCATCGCTGATGACTTAACTCGCATGGTGCCCGTAGCCCTAAATTGTGAGCTGTAGCGGCTAGTTTGTTTCCCTTATCATATTCTCTCCGCTCCAGAAGCTGTGGGAACAGGATCGAATGAAAGAAATGCAGGAAAAACAGATGGAAGCCCAGAAGCTCAACTTTCTTAAACAGAAACCGAAGGAAAAAGAGAGTGAGTTGTCGGGTTATCATATGGTGACTGACTATCCGGGTAGGAATTGTGTATCGGGAGATTTTATCCTCTTATGGCTAAACAGCATCACATGGAATGAAACTCGAAACTGCAATCCATAGATTGGAACCCCAAGCTGTTACCAACTGAGCTATCGCTGGCAGTTTGGGCTGGTTACTGTTTGTACCATGAGGGCATCATTGATTGATTCCTGAAACAACTGTCTCTTGATTATTCCTCTAGAGAATAGGTCAATGGCCAATGACTTCAGTCATTCGGTATGCATCTAAAATGCTGATTCTCGATTGTTTGAACTTGTGGATAGGACAGATTTTCCGCTCACATATTTAAGAGCTATGACACCATTTAGGTTGGAGAATGCCCTATCATGCTTGGACATAGGGCCTGATTTCTCACCGTTTCCAGCCCTACCGTTTGCACATGTGCCATCACTCCGAGACAAAATGAGATAATAAAAACTTATCTTGTCGCATGTGTTTGTAGGCGCAATTGCATCATCTGAAGTGAAACAGCATTTACGCACAGCATTGCTGAACAAAAGGAGACAAGGCCAGTCACAAACGGACATTCATGAGAGCGTTAATCGAGCTTGGTAAGCATCTCCCACCAACGGAATAGTAATAATCGTAATAATAATTTTAATAATAATTACAGATTATTCATATCACATCTATAAAGAAGCCAGATCTGTGAGGAAAATCCAGCCAAGATTCCACTGCCATGTACTGGTTGCAGTTCTGGGAAGCGCTGCGATTCACCAGTCATTTGAATTTTTAGTTTAAACTTGCGCAGTGGTAACCAATAACTCGAACGGGTAGCCAGTGCTTGGTATAAACTGGCAATAGTCTTTTCTGTTGGAGCCAAGCGTTCTGGAATCGGTAAAAATAGTTTTAACATTTCCAAAGTAATTCACCTGCATTCCTTTAAACCTTCTCAGGATATCGGAGCGTTATTTTCAACACCGTGTAATTGCATTTCAGCGGACAAAGTTAATCAAGATGTAGCTACGCTATAAATACTGCCTCGCTTTAACTGAAAACGCATCGGTTTCGGTCCGCAGGGTGCCTATGAGCTGGCGTTTTTGATTGGCTATGATTGTTCAGCTTCATGTTTGGTACATGTTACTCTTTTTGTTAAAAGTTATTCGAATTATCAGATTCAACAGAGTTTCCAATTGTCCTGTAGGCTTGAATGGTGACTGCAAACGCTGTTTATATTGTTCTGCACTTTTTCATTCTAGCTAGTGAATCTCCCAAACTTGAGGGTTGTGCTGGGACCTAAGAATCATTTGAGGATCTTGTACTCACAGTGGGAGCTCGGCATGTCCAGAGCTTGAACTCAGAATCTTTCGCTCTTGACCCAAACGATTCGGCCACTGACGCCTGCCACCGACATCTTGCCCATCGCAGCCATCTTGTCATTTGATTGGCTCATAATTAGCGATGACATCCCATTACAGGAAGAGATCTCAGTCAAGTCAGAGTCCCCCGTCCAGCGCACAGGCGAGCATGTCGCCGCCTTACCGAGTTGGCGGTCCTCTGCGACGCACTGCTGACGTTGAATTCCCCATACGCAAGACACTGTCCGAGCCGAACCTAAAGGTCAAGTCCATTAAGCACAAGCTGGCACAGGAGAGGAGGAACAGTCCACATCTCGTACGCCGCAGGCACCCTGACCAGTATAACAGTCCGCTATCAGGTAAATGCCGCTTCTATCGTGGTGCATAGTGCTCGTTATTATTTGGGTGCCGTTTGAAAACTCTCTGAAAAATATGCTTATCATAGCGCAAGGTAAAATATGCTTTTGTAATGTCTCAGTTCAATGGAGTTTGTTTGTGGTATGACTGTAATGGCTGCAAGTCAATGGTGCCGCGTAAATACATCATTTGTGTGTTTTACAGTTGATACAACAAATCAAAACGGTGTCGATCCGCCTGGATCCGGGTCACCCGTGAATCTGGGCTCTACATCAGCTATCGGCAAAGATAAAGCCCCTAAGAGGTCATTTGAGGTACGTTTAACGTCAATGTGTCTTCTGACTGCTCACTCCGCTCTGAACTAATGAGATGATGGCTTTAACTTGGGTTGAGGACTCATTGAATTCATTATAAAATGTCTAATGTCTTCATTTTGCGTCATCAGGAAGAAGATTTTGAATAATAAATTTGCACCAAATTAAACTGAACTGTATCAGCTCTCGAAATAGACTGAATTAAAAAGTTTTTTGCCAATTTAATCTTGACAGCGCGATTCAAATGTCAAACTTTATTTAAACTTTGTTTTGCATAAATTGATGCTAATTGGGTTTCATTTAATATTAGGATTCCATCTATCTGTTTGTTACTGTTGGGAACATTACCATTCTCTGAATTCAGTCGGCTATAAGATACTAGTAAGTAGGTTTTTCCAATAACAACCCTCCTCCCTTTTCATTCATTATCTTTCACAATATCGATAGCTGACATGGTTATTTTTGGGGTGCCATGTTATCCAGTGTAATGTATGCTGATACTCTAATTAAACAACCGCCTGGGCATGCTTCTATTCTCAACTCTGACATCAATGCGCTATTTCAAGCATCTGTAATTTGCGCACCAAGTTTTATAGACCGTGTAGAGTCGACCACACTCTCACTCGCTTGATATTACATGTAAAGAGACCAGATTTTGCTCCTCCTGTGTTTTTGCCATCAGTGTTTGTGTGGGTGTCTGGCCCACCAGCGCAGGTGAAACGTGTATGGCCCAGCGGGACAAAATACCCCTCCTTTCTCACCTCGGATAACCTAAATATCACCTTGTGTGCTGCTCTGCTCTGATGATGTCATATACCGATTGCTTCCCATTGGTCTTTTTTGTTTAGCGCTGCTAGCCTCGCGCGTTCCGATCGATTGACAATGGCCTGATTTTTTCAGGAGGCTTTATTAGCTCACAGCCAGCCAGTTCCAGAAAACCTATACATCTCCATGCCCAACATCTCACTAAATAAAGCACACAATCACAATGTAAGTACAAACTCCACTCAACTGACACCTGTGAGTGGAGTCTGAATGTTAAAAGCACAGATGCAATCATCTTGTTTTGTTTTGCGTGGATGGCATCACAAAGCCATTGGCTTATTTTAAGGGTGGTCCATGATTTGCCCCATACAGTACCAACTCTGTCGGTGGGCCTCTTGTATTTAGCATCGCGATCTGAATTTGCGAAAGAAAAAGCCCAAAATGATGCCCAAACTTGGAAGTGTTCCTGTACCGCCTGGTCCAAAGCTGAATGCGCTACCCACTAAGCCGCCCCTTCTCTCTGCGCACCGTATAACTGATGCTGTCCTGTACTTTGGTCCTCTAAAAATATCAGATCTATTGTTGTTTTGGTGACACACCTTGTTTCTTCTTTTAGAGTCCGTTAACCGAAGCCGATATAAGGGCCAGACATGCATCTAAATATGGCGTGCCACTCACAGCACAAATGATGCATCCTGGATTCCAACGACCAATCACAGGTAAGTTCTGAAATGAAGACCTCACCAATTGAAAAGGTTTTACTCGCAATTATCCAATGTTGTGAGGGAGCTGGGTGTCTCGATATTGAGATCTCCAACTTGTGAGCAGTGAAGTATCATGGATATGGTTGCAGGGATTTCAGAAGAAGAACTTTATATGCACGGGATGTCAGGACTCTCAGTGCGAAGGCTAGCTCATCCGTATCTTAGTAAACCAAATATACCACTGAATGGTGATCCTCCTACAGCCCACCAGGTGTGTATAACCTTTACACCTGTATGTTTCTTTTTCCGCACCAACCTTCAGGACTAATCTTGGGATAGCTCAACGGCAGAGAGCTGGGATCTCAACCGTGAAAACCTGGACTGCGATCAGTGGGCTCCTTTTTTTAAATATCAATTCCTCATTTTAATTCTAACTCAAAACAAGAGCAAGCCTCACCATGAGGCGGATCATTGATACTAACTCACTCAAGGTGCTCCATACTAAGTTGTAGCTGGTGAAAAAACAAGTGTCCACCCAAAATCTTCACCATAATGATGAGGATGTCATTTGAGAAGGCAAAGATGAATCGTAATTTGGAACAATTCTAGGGTGTCTACTGTGTTTATCGGAATGCTTGCTCTCAATTTTTCGCTAAGAGTTAATGACATTAGGTCATCATATCGATGATGAATTAACTTGTTTTAGCCGGCTCATCAGAGACACATGCGGCACACGAAACCACTGAGCCGCACTCAATCCGCACCCCTTCCCATAATGCACCCGGCAGCTGCCAGCATGCTGCTCGCCCCTCAGCAGACGATACTGGAGAACCAGGAGCTAGTCAAGCAATATCAGGACCAATTGGCCAAGGAACAACAGAAGAAGTCTGTCATCGGGGTGAGATTGAGTCTCCAGTGTTTTGTTTTGATAAGGGACTATTATAGTTCCCCTTGCGCATCTAACATACTCTCTGGCCACTGTCATGGTGATGTGTAGCTGTCCGGGCTTTGATTTTTGGTACTGCATAAGGCTTCTAAGCTTGGTGGTTCATGAGGGCTCTATGGTTGGTGTAGCGTCATCTTCAGGGATGTGTTTGCAGCAACTACGACAGACATTACTCCAGCGAAGCAGCACGAGTATAAAGGCACAGATGGAGCATGTTGATGAGGAGAGCGAGGCGAGACTCATTCAGGTAATATATCTCCTCCACTCCATCTTCCCCTCCGGTGACTGAGAGCTTCTCCACTCTCACCTCCTCTCTGGTGACTGAGAGTATGACACCCCCCACCACACTTCCACCTCCACTCTGGTGAATCAGAACTCCTCCACTCCCATCTCCCCTCTGGTGACTGAGAGCTCCTCCACTCCTTCACTCCCCACCTTCCATTTTTTGACTGGGAGCTCTTCCACTCCCACCTCCCCTCTGGTGACTGAGAGCATGGTAATCCCTTCCTTCCCGGGCATTACCATTCTCTGCGTCCACGTCATCACGGATCAATATTTGATTTCGCATCATTGAACAGCACTACTCTGCCCATCCACAGCTAATGTTTACCCTTTCCGGTCATGTTGGTCCACCCTTTATACACTTGCCAGTATTTGTATGGGCCAATGTTTTCTTTGTATTAATTTTTACCAATGTAAATAAGAGCCAATAATTGCTTGCTGGAGTTTGTGGGAAACACCAACGTCTTCTGGGATCCCGATGTATGGTGCCTTAAACCTAAACTTTATTTTACAGGAAATGCAGGAATCCCGCGAAGATCATTTTGATTCCCAGCAAAAGCATCTCCATTCGTCTCATGGCTCTTTATACGCTGCATCTCAGGTAATCGCTGCCTAAAGATTCTTTGCTGGCTATCCTTTTACTTCCTGTCATCTGTCATTTTCTCTTGAGCCTAGTTCTTGCTTTGCCAACTAACTGCTGATAGAGTAGGATGAGGTTACTACAGAGTTATCCGAGATCAATTCTCATGCGTAGAAGGATACCATTTTGCATAATCAAAGCGGCAGTGAGAAGCAATGGCGTAGGGGATAGCTGGATCGCTCAGTGATATGGCGCGGAGTATGCAACCCCAAGAACCTGCGTTTGGATCCCAATCACGTCGTTCCCACATTGTGACTGTGAACTGCTCACATATAACCTACTGCTCCAACAAGCCTCCAGTTGAAGAGGTTGATGAAATAGGATGGCCCAGTGCCGGAGTAGAACAATAAAAAAAGGTTTGGGTTGCAGCTGCATGATAGAATGGTGAGATGACGAAGAACTGGTCTCATTGAAGAATGCTTTGAACAGATGTTTGTCATGACCGAGACATTAGTGCGATCTTTTCAACTTTGATTCACTATTATGTTGCAGGCCGCTGGCAAGCCAGAAGAAACTTCTCGGCAGGGTGGCTGGACACGGTGCGCCGGTCCCAGATATCTCTCCAGAACTCACTCTAGTCCCCTTGTTGCCTTCGCCACTCCCTCCAACCAAGACATAGTAGAGGTTCGTATCTCACATTCTAGTTATCCATACACATACTATTGATAGAAAAACAGGTAAATGGCCTCCGGCCACAACAGACCGCTATAGAGATGACTGCTATTGTACCACTCCTAGATAAATTGCTTTCTATCATAGATAAATGAATAGTGTGGATTATATGTATTAGTTGTGTATGGTGTCTTTCTGGTTTCAAGGCTCGAACTATTTACCACTTTTCACAATAGCCTCTTGAATGCTTCAAGATCAACCAGCGCGTTATGGGCATCACAACTCATAGGTAGAATTTTCAAACAGCCCCAGACTGACTAGTATGAGTCTTAACATGCATAACATACATCAGATTCAGGAAATCTAAAGACTGATACAGATTATCGGGTCATACGGAGAGTGTTGATGCACTTCTCTTGTGACTTTTGATGCATTTGTTTTAGGCGCCTATGAACCTGGCCCAGAAGAATAATAAGCCTGATGCCACAGCCACTGGGCTTGTGTATGATGAGGCCATGCTTCGACATCACTGTCCTTGCGGTGACAACAGACTACACATCGAAAACCCGTCTCGTATTCAGGTTAGTCACTAACGCACCTTGTTTTTGTTATTACCAAGAGCTTTGCCAATACGTGTGTATAGGGGAGAAGTGTGTATATAGGGGAGAAGCAGTGGCTTAGTGGACATAAGGTCTTGAATAGTTTCTTCATCATGAGTTAACTGACTGAAGGGAGAAGTGGTGGCTAAGTGGGTAGTGTATTCAGCTTTGGACCAGGGGACCCAGGAATTGATGGCGTGCTGTGACCGAAGCCCGGCTTACTTGAATCCACAAAATTCAATCCGGTCTTGTTCTGGCCCGTTGACAACTGGTTCTGCACTATTTATAGCTCAGTTGATATGCTAATGATAACATTCTTAAGGAGTGTAGTGAACAGTAACTATGGTATCCATTCCACCATTGTGAAATCAACCTCTACCAACTTTACATGCTCCTGGCAACTGTCCTGCAAGACACGCTTGGGCTTGGTCAATGATGACAATATAACCCCAATATGTAGATAAGGAGCGCTCCATAACATCGCAACAGTGTCCACATACCTGGGTTTTTCCTCAATGTGGTGTGTGACTTGTAGAGCTCAATGAATTCCCACTTTTTACAGAGTATTTGGATGCGCCTGCAATCCTGTGGAATAGCAGAACGTTGCAAAAAGATTGATGGTAAAAAAGCGACTATAGAACAACTACAGCTGTGCCACTCTGAAAGCTATTCACTTTTCTTTGGGGTCAACGAATACAGACGCAAAAACCTCGGTACGTCATTCAACTGTTTATGCTAGGTTTGCATGCGTTGCGTACATCCAACTGTTTACACTGGGTTCATATACATAACATATATTGGGAGTGCCTGTCATCATAGCCAAGCACATTCCTTGGTTCGCGGAACCGAAGAGGAAATGGCAAACGGGTCTCCCACATCAGTGGCCTTTAATCTCCCCGGGTCACCTGACATTCACACTACTCTAGGACACATCATCACATTCCCAATCAATAAACCGAAATCTTGACTCTGTTCACCGCTGTCATCAGCTGTTGAGCTTTCTAGAAGAAGCAGTCATGGCTTAATGGTTAAAATACACGAATTGCCAGCAGTGGGTCATAGGTACAGATCCCAGAAAGCTCATTGGTGGTGGCAAGAAGGGCGCCCAACCCAGCATCTCCTTGAGCACAAACAAGGTCTCCCCATTAACCAGGAAGCAAACTCCACGACCCCGCACAAGGATTAATAATGTGGAGATAACTCCACGACTCCGCACAGGGATTAATATTGTGGAATATAAACCGAAGCAAAATTCAGCTGTGAGATTCGATGAGGGAATACAACAGAGGTTTTGGTAAGCCAGGTCGTTCTATTCTGTTGAGCATTCACGCCTCCATGGTGATTGTAACTGCGCATTTTGGCCAGCATTCATAATGGTCTTCAGCTCCCAATAGTTTATATAATAAAAGCTATTCTTGTCACTGAAGACTTGGATAATAGTTCCTTAAATTTTCGACTGTACAAGAAAACAAGAGAAATAGAAAATATTCTCTGGGGCATATCAATGATATGGTCATAAAGTTGGTCGATAACTAAATGTTCTCAGTGATCTACGGATTGTACAACTCAATAACTTTGTTACACCGTTGTTGCAGGCTTGAC
>Ga0224511_10003286_pt1 | contig 11536 bp, 8 predicted proteins | sample SF_May12_sed_USG_2_FD_169988 | JGI IMG/M metagenome (GOLD analysis project Ga0224511, IMG submission 169988) | Sediment microbial communities from San Francisco Bay, California, United States - SF_May12_sed_USGS_8_1 | ecosystem: Environmental > Aquatic > Marine > Sediment | place: USA...
ATGTTCTAAGTATGTTATAACATGACAGAAATTCTTAATGGCTAAGAGGAGGCTCGCTCACTGCGTTCGCTCCGCCCCCTCTTAACCATTAAGAATTTCTAAGTCATGTTATAACTAATACTTATAACAATCTATAAAATGGTATATACAATGGTTTATACAATGCCATTATAGATGTTGATGGTACGGAATAAATGACCATATACAAGGGTGTCAGAAATCGTACAATGATTTATACATATGGAGGGAATGCTGTTGAACTGTTGTATATATGTCAAACCACTGGAGGCACACAGTAAACAAACACTTGAACAACTACAAAACATCACGGAAAATATGCTACTTGAACAAAATAAAACACATACACCACTTCAACCAAAGTCGTATAAACGAAGGCCATAAATTACTGTTTATAAATATCTACTGGACGAAAATATGCGATTAAATTGCACAGTAAAACAAATCCTCTAAATACATTAAACACTCGCACAGTCGATAAGCCTGTGTGCAATATTTGTTTCGCTAACATGTTTTAAATCATAATATTTGCAAATATTTCATCAAATCAGTCTTCCTTGTTTTAAACGTCCTCGTGCTTGATCGTGTTTACATTGAGTGTGTTTCATTTCCTGTATGCTGTTCAGAAGCGATAGACACCCTGTGACTTGACAGTCGGTCGGCCGATCTGAAACTGTATAAAACAAACAAAAAATACAAACATCAATGAAGATAAATTGTACCAAAGGAAGAATTTGTTGTCGCTTAAAAACTTAAGAAACAATAAAAAAATCTGTCATAAACGTGTCATTTTAGTTAAGTTGCCTTTAGTTCTTCCTCTTCCTTCTTGAGCTGAGATGGTCAAACGCTCTATGAAGAATATTTGAATACTTGAAAAATATAATTTATTACTTATTATTTTATTATGATCTATAAACGCTGTATAATTTGCATTCGATTGGCTTCATCTTCTTAAATGTTAGGGAATGAAGGGTATTGTGGTTACATTTGATTCCGGAAATTCCAAACTGGCGAGCGATGACCCTGCTTTAACGCCCTGGTGCCCGGCTGATGACGTCATAGTGAGATCGATGTCGTCATAGTTATGGTCGTAGCCTCGGTTGGGATGGCCACTGTCCAGGTCGGTGTACTTCTCACTGTTCCCGGGGCTGTAGAAGTAGGTCTGTAACGAGAGAACGTTTTTGTTACCAAATGAATTTACACATGTGTTGTACGCCAAGGTGCACGTGATGTCGAACACATGCCATATAACCTGCGAAAATTGGTCTTTCATTTGCACACGGCTACGCCATGAAGATGAAAACTGTTCTCTTCCTAGTACATTTCCAGCACCAACAGAACTGTAAACGAAAGAATGGCATGCTGCTATTCTAGAGAATACGGATACCTTCATGAGAACTCAAACTACATCATAATAATAATAATAATAATAATAATAATAATAATAATAATAATAATAATAATAATAATAGAAATTACAGTACCAGGACAAACTCTTTTATTTAACATCCAATCTCCACGAGCAGATAATAATGGTATATTAAAACTAGAAATTAAACACGATACGTACGGGATTGCCGACCTGGTCTCTGACCACCCTGTGTTCCCGCCCCTGCAGGAAGGTGGTGGACGGACCCTCGTTCACGGAGACTGAGTCCCGGGAGCCGGCCGCTGTGTCCCAGCCGTAGTCCACTGGCAGCTCAAAGTTCGTGCGCTTGTACAGCCTGAAAGTGGGTGCAAGAAATGTTTGATTAATATATAAAATATAAATGTTTATGGTGTGCACTTAAACGACACACGCAAAGGTCAAGTATAGTCAAGTTTAATGTACTGTTATTGTTGTTTCATCGTTAAAAACACTCATCTAATCGCTACATACAAACACATTTCCAGTATAACTTGGGTTAAAAGTTAGTAAAAAAAGAACATGTTTACAGTTTTCCGGTGTACACATAATGCTAAAATATAGGTGTCGATTCATCACTCACAGCTCCTCGTCCTGTTTGTTCCTCCGACACAGACAACACGCCAAAACGATGACCAGAATCAACAACGCCCCACCGACACCGGCCGATATACCGATAATGTAGGGGGAGGACAGTTTCAGCCTTTCGGCTTTTTCCGAGCAGTCACTGCCATAGTACGAATGTTTGTCTGTCTCCTTGCACCTTGACAAAACAAGCACAGCATTTGTATGGGTATAGATGTATTGTGTGAACAAGATAAATTACTATTATGTACCTTGTGTGAAATATATATTATATAAATATTATATCAATTGTCATGTGCAACACGAAGGCTAATTGTAAAATGTATTTACCTGCATAGAGGTTTTCTTTCATCTGCATCATAGTAACACACACCGCCGTTTTCGCAAACAATTTCCTTCTTCTGGCACTTGGTCTGGCATTTCACTTTACCATCATTCGTCTCCTCACAGACATAGGCCGGGTCAAAACATACCTCGATGCCTTTGTACTTTTGGCAGACATCGCCAGAATGAATTGCTAAAAACGATGCAAATTATGATGTGTACAATACTTCATATCAACTTACCATCATGCAAATGCAATATTTAAAAACAAAAGTTGTTTTGCCTCAAACAACGGTGTTCATTTGTTTTATCTTACATTTATACTGCTGTTGTATAATCTTAAACACATTTAAAGGACACTCGCGTTTATAGTCCGGTATTAATATTAATATAGTGGGCATGTATTTGTTATGAATAACTTAACAAATATTGTATTTACAGTTATTAAAGGCGTCTTCAGTTTCTTCTTCGTCTAAGTCAAATGGTGTGCTAATGCCATTCAGCGTAATGTTCTTATTCTCTGACACACGAAATAGTTCCGTTGCAACGCCAGTCATGTTTTGATTTCCATAAAACTCCACTTCATAATGTATTATTATGCTTCCGTTTCTGAAAGAGTAATTGAAACAATCAAAGTTTAATTAAATACTAGTTCTAATAGATAAAAAATAAGAACGCGAACACATAACAGTAATACATAATGTAATTGTTTTCAGAAACATTTTTAATCAATGAATAACAGTTATAAGCATACCGAAATGATGTGACTTTGACGCCAGCAAATCCAGGAAGCGACCCATTTACAAATAATTTTGTCACCTGGAATAAAGTCGAATAAACTGTTTCTTTCATTAAAAAAACTTGCATAATTGTCTGTCATGGTTTACAATTTAGTTAGGTGTTTACACTAGTTTGAAATGAATAAATCGTATATTGAAAATATAAATACAAATATACGCATAAAATGTTTTAATTAAACAAATAAATGAATAGTTGCGAACCTCTTCCTCGAAGTCTTTTGCAAATCTACGAAACAACGAACTTGATTTGTCTTTTAGTGAGTCATTCCACTGCAGATCCGGATTGTCGATAGTCACAGAGAGAGGAACAAACAAGAACAGCTCGCCTGAAATGACCAACATGGGTGACTTTATAGTCCACCACCAGAGATAAACATCCGCCTGTGAGTACCAATCGTTGTTCAAATGTTAACTGATAAATGTAATAAAGTCGTTATTAACTTGGTGACAAACCTATCAATGTCGTCAAGATTTGGTTATGTGCACTTCAATGGTTCAAACGAGTCGTATCAGATGTCTAACGAAATAAACAAACTGCTGAACAATATATCCAGAATAGTCACTTAGATATGGTTCGAGTCCGTTGAATACAAGTACTTGTCAAGTTCATGTTAACAAAATTATTTATTTGTGTAAGATTTAACTTCGTTGTTGTTTCAAGACTGCTTAGGAATTCATTCCATTTAAAAAAAATTGTTTCTGTTTTTAATCAACACTGTCGAAATAGTTATAGACGTAGTGCGTGTAAGTTTATTAATTCTTCAAATATATTTTTCCATTAGATGTGTGCTTAGAGACATGAAGAATCGGGCTGAAATATGTGGTATTTTGATGTAAGACACACAAATGAGAAGCCGTGATGCGCTAATATATTCCTACCTGTTGGAAACGTGTTCTTCTCCGTGGTTGTTGTAGGGGTGGTGGTGGTGCTTGTCGTTGTTGGAGAAGTGGTGTTTGGTGCATCTGTTGAAGTCGTCGCATCAGACGTTGTCGTTGACTCGGGCGAAGTAGTGGTGTCTGGTGCATCAGTTGAGTTCGTTGCACCAGACGTTGTCGTTGATTCGGAAGTATTAGTGGTGTCTGTTGAATATGACGTGGTCGAGGTTAACGCTTCTGTAGTCTCCACGCTTGTCGTTGACGCTGAAGACTGTGAAGTTGTCGTCGACGCTGCGGTTGATGATAAAGATGTGACTGGATTCGCGGTTGTTATTGCTGTAGAAGTTATGGTTGGCAAAGAAGATGAGTCTGAAGTTCCTGTAACTGCTGTAGCGGATGCCGTGGTAGCACTTGAGTCTGTCGACGAAGGCGAGGATGCGGTTGTTTCGGAATCAGTTGACGATGATGCAGAAGTGACTGTCGTTGAATCGCTAGTTGCTGCGCTTATAGTAGATACAGATGATAATGGGTCCGTTGTTGTTGTTGATGATGATTCCACAGAAACATCCGCGGTTGTACCTGAAGGTGACACACTGGTGCTTGATTCATTCGTCGTGTTATTATCAGTAGGTTCTGGTGAAGTGATCGTCGTTCCTGGCAAGGTTGTTGTTTCTGATGAAGAATTATCGCCTGCCGTCGTGGTGTTATCTTCTGTGGTATTATCTAGACTAAGTGTTGTTGTTAATGGTTCGGTAATTGTTGTTGATTCTGTTGTTAATGAAGATGACGTTGAACCAGTCGTGCTTGAACCAGATGTGACACTGCCTGTCGGTGCAGCTGTTGTTGTTGTTGTTGTTGTTGCAGCTGATGTGGATGATGATATCGTTGATGGTGACGATGCGGAGTTTACAACGAGGAAGCGGGACGCTGTTGTGAGCAGCGCCAACGAAATAACAAACCGCTTTACTAAAATGAAATTTAAACAATTCGTGAATTAAGGAACGTTTTAAGTTTAAGGCAATTTGCCCCCCCCCCCCATTTTCAAACATGTACTCAGAAAGCGCATTGAAAATAGTATCTTTTAATATTGTCACAGATCAAAACAATCATAAAAAACATTACATTTCGGAAGCCATGCCTTTCTGTAGGGTGAATATTCAACAACATGTAATACTAACGAATTTACGATTATTACGTAAAACGTACCGTATACCAATTCTAAAATGGATCGAATACAGAAGAAAAATCTTTCACTCTTTTTATACGTAATTCCCTTGAAGTCCGGGCCGTGCTTTATCTTTGTAAAACGACACAACTTTCATAGATCTACATTCACGCAAGGGCATTAAAGGCTTACTAAGTGTGTTGTGCTTTTCAACGTAATAAATGATATATCTACGATATAGTTATCTAAAAATGCAGCAAATAGAAAAAAGTTCTAATTTATTTCTGTTTTACATCATTTATATATTGAACACAACTTTTGGCAGTAAGTAATAGGGGGTACTTCTTCTTTAACACAAAATAATATCCTCCATACGAAACATTTTCTTAACTGTTCAATATGTTAAAGGAAGTAAATGGTTCTTTTTTCATAGGAATACGAAAACAAAATAAGAAATAAATGCCTCTAATTAAGCATCTACGTTGGAAATAGGTTGATGCTTTGATGGAAAATATCTCTGAAATAATACGTAGCGATATAAATGTTTAGAATGTAAAATACATTTTTTTTAATGTAAAAAGAACAAAATATGTTTACCTGAAAACATTATTACAAGTTCCAGAAGTTTAATAGTTTTACTAATCCAACCAGCACACACAAGCAATATTCCCAGCCGTCCAGACCAATATGGGTTCGAATTCTAGATAAGGCTATTGACCAAGTCCCATTCAGACAATAAATATGCAACTGACTCAAGACTGGGCGCGGCTACATTGCGGGAGAGTTTTAATGGCCCTACTGATGTGGATTTATTGCACGATAGGCAGTGGGTCTTGCTTGGTCCTTATCAGAGAATGACGAACAATATCAATAGGCCAATCACTTTAATTTCCATGTTTAAACACGTGAATGGATCTGAAAGGCCAGATTCGGGTTTATGACATTGTTATAGGTACTTGTGAAGTCCTCGTGATGCGAGTTTCGGGTTTTGAAATATGTTTCCACGTAAATATAGAATCAATGGGGGAAAATAATTTATGTATGAGGTGTGTCCAGCGATTGACCTCATAGATGACGCATCCGGGTACATATCTCCCGGTCATTTGATTCTCTGTACGCCCGAATTTCGCTTTTCACGCATTTTTCTTTACATTGTTTTAACAATTTTAGCTCACCGTTGGCCCAATACTGGTCGCAGAAACTCATTTAAAAGGAACTGCCTTAAGAGTTCGCAAAAGATCTTAAACGGCTAAGCCTCTTAATGTCGTGATATTAAGCTTGCATTGTATGTGTTTAAAATGCATTATTATTCAGCTTACAGCATGCAATGCATTCCTTATTCTACTGATAAGCGCAGTTGGGAGCCCAAACTTGATAACAAAGAATTGCGATTCATATCCACATTAGAATGTTCACGCCTGTGTTTTATGAAGGAGTGTTTATCTTTTGTGCCATTTAAATAAGGTCTATAAATTAAAGTTTATGCCAACATAAAGTTTTTTATGTCATTGAGCAGTACTATCAAGAACGGAAATTACAGTGCGTTGCGTTTTACTTACGTCAACAATAATTTGCATATTCAGTAACCAATGATAGTTTAGAATTTTATCACGTGCTCGTCTTAGCCTATCAAATTCTATACAGTCTTTCTTACTAGGAATACCACAAGACGAGACACGTTTCTCAGAATAGCAATTTATTTTTCGAGAAAAGTGTATTACAAATATTGTTTGCAAGGCGAAATTTATAACAATCTTATTCTATTTTGGTAATATTTCAATTTGGACGAAGCAATTCAGGGCGGAACCACGGCATTTGTGCAAAGTATGTGCATTTTCGAAGGAATTCTAGGACTCGCTTTGTTCTTTGTTTACGCTCGCGTGTTGTGACGAGAGCGTCCGAGATGTAACGAGAGCGTTCGTGATCACGTGACATTACAAGATGGCGGCGCCCAGTAAACGGATTATGGTTTTTGGGCACTCTTTTGTAAAGCGGTTACGGGAATTCATTCGTGCTAATTCGGAAGATTTCTCTTTTCATATGAGGCTATACAATGAGGGCCCACCTCTCATTCAATACACAGGATTACCTGGAGCTACAACAACTTCGTTAAGGCAACATGTTGATGCGATCGTAGATTTTGAGCCGAACATAGTCATTTTAGTGATAGGAACCAATGACATCTACGATTATTCGCTCACACCACAGGCTGCGGCTAACAGAATTATGGACTTTGTAGACAGTCTACTGCAGGAATACGGAGTGGAACAAGTCATTCTTTTACAAACATTGCACCGCCATCAACCAACTGTGCACACTCGTTTTCCAGTTGATGTAGTTAGTTACAATCAAAGGGTAGATGAGATGAATTTGTACTTGGACCAGAATCTAAGCAATAGGACAAACAGTCATGCCTATCTATGGAGACTCAAAGGATTCTGGTCGCCAGACTGTGCCATCAAAAACTTTGCACGGGATGGTTGTCATCTCACAGATGCCGGCAACCGCAGGTTGTACAGCAATATAAGAGCTGCCGTGGTCGCCGCCCTGAGAGGTTCCATATGAAGTTTATACAGATACGTATATACATATATATTTTTTGTAGTTTATACATTCACCATGTTTTCAATTCAGTGATAATGATTTATTCCGGATATACATCCGAAGAACAATAAGAATTTCACTGCTTAGTCTTGTCTTGGCTTAGTTTATTTATAATACGAATTTTTAACTGGTGTGTAATCCCAGTCATCTGGCAACGAAAGGCCAATATCAATAATTATTGATGGTCAGAGATTGTATTTTATGACTAAACATGATTTAGTTTTACATATCATGTTGTTATTCATGTGATTTAGTTTATACATCACATGTTTTTAGTAGCAATCTTAAATGTGATGCAGTTTTTGTTTCACATTTTGTATTGTTTTTATCAATCTCTGTTGTCATGATTTAGTTTACATATCATGCAACCATTCAGGTGATTTAGTTTATACATCACTATTTGCGATTATTAATCTAAATTTGGAACGGGTTGATACATCCCATGTATTTTTACATTTAGAAACGTAGTAACCACTACTTTTGACATGATTAGTTTACATTCATGTCATCCAGGTGATGCATTTTATACATCACATGCATCATATCAATAAATTAATGTGATTTAGTTGTAATCACATTTCCAACAATTTATGTTTATTTTTGTATCGGCATACATAGTTATGTCACTACATTAACAAAATACGTATATATATAATTTATATACCCATATATTTTTTGTAGTTTATACATTCACCATGTTTTCAATTTAGTGATAATGATTTATTCCGGATATGCATCCGAAGAACAACATATCACTGCTTAGTCTTGTCTTGGCTTAGTTTAATTATAATACGAATTTTTAACTGGTATGTAATCCCAGTCATCTGGCATCGAAAGGCCAATATCAATAATTATTGATGGTCAGAGATTGTATTTTATGACTAAACATGATTTAGTTTTACATATCATGTTGTTATTCATGTGATTTAGTTTATACATCACATGTTTTTAGTAGCAATCTTAAATGTGATGCAGTTTTTGTTTCACATTTTGTATTGTTTTTATCAATCTCTGTTGTCATGATTTAGTTTACATATCATGCAACCATTCAGGTGATTTAGTTTATACATCACTATTTGCGATTATTAATCTAAATTTGGGACGGGTTGATACATCGCATGTATTTTTACATTTAGAAACATAGTAATCACTACTTTTGACATGATTAGTTTACATTCATGTCATCAAGTGATGCATTTTATACATCACATGCATCATATCAATCAATTAATGTGATTTAGTTGTAATCACATTTCCAACAATTTATGTTTATTTTTGTATCGGCATACATAGTTATGTCACTACATTAACATTATAGTCCAACGCTCTTTCAGATGGACCCCCCTCGCAAAAGAAGAAAGGTCGCAACCAAATCGAAATGCCCCAAAGATTGCTGCAGACCATCAGCCAACCTAGGGGGTAAAAAGGGGAAATCGAACAAAGGGCCAGGATCTCCCAACATTCCCATGGCGTCGCTAACACTTCCCAATCATATGAACTCGCATGACACAGTCAATGCAACAGGTCAAGTGGACGCCGAGCTTTTTCGGCAATAGCTGCTGCCAATACCCAACCAACAATTCTACAACAGACGGAACAGCCTCATGGATCTCATCAGTCTGCAATGAATGAACACTTAAGCGATACGGACAGCGATTCTGATAGTGAGGATTTGGACAGCCTCGTTAACAACCACACGGCTTCCTTGTTAATAGATCACGGCTTTCCGGGCCAGAGCTGCTCACATGGACAGAGAACCTACTCCTGTTCCAGCACACCTTCTCACGCTACTTTGAACAAGGATGTGTCACGCCTGTTAGACTCCTCCCTTGCTCCTTCAACTAAGACTAGCTATACAAATGCATTACAACATTACCGCTCTTTTCATGCAACATATGGTAGCTTGCCGGTAACCGAACTAATATATCAGTAGATGTGGTAGCGCTCTATCAATCTGTCAACTATCTTCCTTTTAATATAAAATCCACAAAGTTCCTCTCTGCTGAAGTAAAGTTTAAATTAAATGGACTCTGGCAAAAATGTGAACTAAAAATGTATTAAAAAGCCCTAATTCTCTTATAATCAAATAAGAATAACAACCATAAATAACAATTACTAAATTTATTCAACAACCATTCACTTTACAACTACACCAAAAATCATCAAAGTCCCTTCAAGTCTCAAAAATATTCTAAGTCCCAACAATTTACTAAAAATGCCTAAATTCTCATAAAATATCCTAATTCTTGCTTAAAACAATTTATTTAATGTTAAAAACAATTTATCTATTAGTTAAACTAAGTTTCCTAAGCTTAAAAACAATCTAAGACAAAAATTTAATAAACTTAGAAAAATGCGTCTGCTCTCTAAGAAAGCCAAAACCAGAGTCCTCGCATAGTTAGCGAGTGTAAGATTTACTATCTACGGAAAAACCCGAACGTTCAAGTAAGACCCGAACGTTCAATTTTGGGACCCGAACGTTCAGTTTAGGACCCGAACATTCAGAAAAATCTGGGTGATCGGGAGTTTCCGTGAAGCGGAAACGCCCGAATCGCTACGAAGTTTCAGACAGTTTCCGTAAACAATAGAATGTACTTCTCGGAAAAATAAGATGATAGGGACCTTTTCCTAACATCAACTGTAGCAATAATAATGCACAAAAGTTCAATATAAATGCATGGATATACAGATAAATAATAAATGTATCGTATAAGATCATAAAATGCATTAACTGCTTATTTTCTTAAATGTTACAAAGGTTTAAACACGAAAATTCTTGATAAAATGCTTCCTTAGCAACAGTAACTAAGCTTGTCAATCCCACAGTGCATTTATAAAATGGCTGCCTTGTAGCGGTAATATTAACAAATAGAAGAGTTCACGTAAATATTACTCATTTAAACGACATTAAATGAAAGTTAACTATGGATAAACCATGTTTACAATGTCATGTATCCTAACAATGCAGAATTTTGAGGTGTCTTTACGTATAACCCAGAAATACAATGTGTCATGTAATATCATAGTTGCACGTATTCGGACAGTAAATTCGGATTGTCAACAATTTTGTTACTTTGTTCATGGCATATTTAAACATGAATAATGTAATAGATTATCATCATTACTATATAATATGGATATTAATCGTCTCTAGTTTCAGGTAAGTGCCTATTATTCAGTCAAATACCTAATTATATTCAAGAGTCAATAATTTGATAAGTTGCACTCAACAATTTCTGTGTTAATGAATGTCTAAAACTGGGGTCCTACAACACCCCCCGCTCAAGGTTGAAGGTCCTCCTTCAACATAATTTGTACTCGCTCTTCATATTTGCAGGCAATTGGGCCCCACCCAATGCATCGTTTCTGTACTCAGTAGACATCAATGTACATTGCAGGTGTTCAATAACTTCTTATAAATAGCTGGTGGTGTCATTGCCAACTATATTGAAGCTGAAAAATGTTGGTCCCTTTAACCAAGCCCGATGACGATGATGATACGCATTCATGGCCCACACAGGGACATCCGTATCTCTGGCGAAGATGATGTTGATGAAGGATCACGGGCCACACAGGCGCATCCGTATCCGCTATGAATATGATGTTGATGAAGATCACGGGCCACACAGGCGCATCCGTAACCGCTATGAAGATGATGTTGATGAAAGATCACGGGCCACACAGGCGCATCCGTATCCGCTATGAAGATGATGTTGATGAAAGATCACGGGCCACACAGGCGCATCCGTATCCGCAATG
>Ga0224511_10003287_pt1 | contig 11536 bp, 7 predicted proteins | sample SF_May12_sed_USG_2_FD_169988 | JGI IMG/M metagenome (GOLD analysis project Ga0224511, IMG submission 169988) | Sediment microbial communities from San Francisco Bay, California, United States - SF_May12_sed_USGS_8_1 | ecosystem: Environmental > Aquatic > Marine > Sediment | place: USA...
ACGTACTATACATACAGAAAACTAAACACTTCACGTGATAGTCTATCGTCACGTGATCCTTGCTGGAGACAGAGCTTTAAGTAGCAACGCGTGACGTAATCGCTGTGAGGAGATTGTTTATTGACTTTCACAAATACATCTACAAATAAATTTAAACATGTACAAACTGGTTGTGGTTACAGACAACTATTATACTATCAGGATACGAAAATTTAGGAGGGTGGATTCGGAACCGCAAATCCTAAGTTGGATCCGGTATTTTCGGCTCTTTTGGGTACCCGTTACAGCCCTATTCTGCATAGATAGATAGATATACTTTTATTATCCTCCATTTCTGAAGAGCATGAACATATATACAGTGGAAAAATAAAAGGTATAACAATACATATACATATAATAAGCATGTTATGTTTTATCAAAATGCTTAGGATATCAATATCAGCAAGTTTGAACTTAGAGAAAAAAAACAGCAATCAAATAATTAATTGTGAATTTTAGATATATTTATGGTTTATTGTTAGAAAATAATGATATCTGAAAAAGTCTTAATATCTTTTATTTTTAATGAATAAAAATAATTAAAAGATATTAATTACTCAATGATGTAAAGAGAGGTGCGTGTTGAAAATGGAACCGTATCAGCAACTTTACTCGAATGTATACTATAGTTACACTTATGATTGCCAATCAGGGTTTCGGAATAAGGTTGACAACCTGTCGACTACGAATGTGTATATTGTTTTGTGTTTTTTGCAATAAAAGAGATGCCACAATTCTTTACACTGATGCTGAAAACAGCGCATTAGCTCATACATTAACTGAAAAGAGAATAGTTATATGTCACCAGTAAAAGTAGTTATTTTAGATCAAATCCTTTTATTTTATTTCCATACAAAAGACACAAAAATCAGGCGCATTCCAGTTCTCAATGATAAATGGTATTAAAAGAAAACGAGTGTTTGTTTTACTTTCAATAGCAACTGTCATTATGAAATTGTATAGTTTTTATTTAAAATGTCACGACAGCAACATTTTTTACATTATTGCTAAATTGTTGTTTGCGAACCTTTATTAAGAAAATGTCGGGGTATATGTGTATTGCATTTAATCTGATTTTTAAATTATTCAAATTGTGTTTGTTAAATCCAGAGCATGTTGCCTTATAACCAAAGGGTACTTTATAATTATGTCTCCAAACTATAAATTGGGGATACATATTTGTTTTTAGATCTGCTGTCTGTTTGTCCGTCCGTTCGTCCGTCCATCCGTCCGTCACGCTTTCGTGTCCGCTCTATATCGTTCGAAAGTTGGTGGGATTAACAAATAACTCTGCACAAATGTCTAGCATGATAAGTCGATATGCAGTGCGTATGTGTGACCAAGGTCGGTTCAAAGTCAAGTTCCACGAGACGATGTGCAGAGCGCATGTTTTACATAGGACACTTTAAGGTCAAGGTCATAGTTCAAGGTTAAACACACTATCGTGTCCGCTGTATATCATTTGAACCCCTGATGGGACTTACCCATAACTCTGCACATACGTTAAGTATGATGAGTCGATGTCCAGTGCGTATGTTTGACCAAGATCGGTTCATGGTCAAGGTCATACGTCAAAGTTTAACATTGTATGACTGTATTTCGTGTCCGTTCTATAACTCATGGAGGTTAGTTGACATTTTGAAATGACTTGGCACACATTAAAGTACCATGAGATAATGTCCTGAGCGCGCTTGACCAAGGTCACTTCAAGGTCAAGGTAATAGTTCAAGGTTAAACAAACTGTCGTGTCCGCTGTACAAATGTCATGTATGATAAGTCGATGTGCAGTGCGTATGTTTTACCATGGTCGGCTCAACGTCAAGGTGACGTTTCTAGTTCGTTTTAGTTTAATGCCGTTTTCAGCATTAATTACCTATAATCCTAGCAGTCAGTTGACCTAGTTAATTGTCAGAGAAAGCTTAGCTAATCTGAGTTAAACTAGTACCAAGGACACAGTCTTGAACCAGCAACTTAAACTAGCCCCCCTTGAGTCAGAGATGAAGGGAAATGGCCGTAGATATTTTTCAAGATCAAATCACTTACTAATTATGTTATTTAGAGTTGAGGGATCTACTCTCCATTGTTTAGTGTGAAGGTTTGTATTTAAATGTAAGGGTGTTGACACCGTTTTTAATATGAAAAATGAAAATTATACAACAAAAGCAACAGCATATTGTTGTTATCTCACACAACACAAAACGTTTAGTGGAAACGAAAGTAGGCTAACTATTCAGACGAACCAATACTGGACAATGGGTATAATATGAGAAGTATACTTGTTAAAAAACTAGTTATTTACCCAGTGAAATTATCTTCATGAAGAATCTTCCTCGAGCATGAACAAAGTAGATCTAAAATACAGAATACATTTTATGCAATGTTTCGGTATTTTTCTTACTACAAGGTTGACATTAAATCACCATGTTCCATGATAATTCAAAATAACATACTGACTACAAGTTAGCATAAACCCATGTTATGGTATAACAAATACGTTCTTATAAAAAACATGTTTTTACCGTTTGTATTTTTGTTAAGTAAATGCAAGCGTATACAGGTTAAACACGTTACAACATTTCTGTATTATAAATTCAACAGCATGAAAAGTTATTATTTCTAAGGATAACAACCTTTAGACGTATACATCAAATTTCTGATTAGTTTCTTTCAGCGTATAATGTGTCAATGCTATTATCGACAAATAAAAGGGAAATAACACGAACTTAATAAGACGAATACGTTTATAAGTAGCCTTTGTCATGAAAATGTGACTCGACTCTTTTAAAAGATTGTGCAAACGGTGTACATTAAAGAAACACACTTGACTTTCAACGTGTGTCTTAACAGCTTATGCCCTATTAATTTTGACCATCTTTTTGGTTGCTAAAATTCATATTATGTGGTAATTAGGAAATATTTTATTGTAAAAACGCCCAACAACGTTGTAGCTCAATTTATATTACCCATACAAAAAAGAAACTGGACATTTTGTTTTTAAATAAAGTGGTATTAAAGTTATGTTTGAAACGTATGTCCACTTTCTTTTTTCTTATGGTATGGCAATTTCTGAGTGTTTAATTAAATATATCCAAATAGTGCCTTTACCAAAATGCATTGTTATCAAACAAGTAAAATGTATTTTTATTCCTTAATCACCAACAATCAAAATCTTCTCGAATTAACCAAACCGTAGAAACAGACACTCGTATACTAGTATTTACGACAATATATGTTGTTAAAATAATTCCTTAAGCGTTTATATATTAAGTATAATTATTTAATGTTTCTCCAATTAATGTCAAAGCGGTAACTCAACTATGGTTAAATGAATCATTTTTGATTAATGAAGATGATAAAACACAGCCCATCATAATTGTTCTTTACGTCTTGTTATGCCGTGTGTGTTTAAAACTGGCCACATTGTCATAGTGTATCTATTGACCCAGTGTGCCTTGTCTTTAACATCTTTCCCGAGAACATCTCTTGAATTTATATTTTTGAGTATTATATACTACCACTATATTCATGTTGCAAACGATGTCTTATGCGAGAATTGTACATGTATACTATCAGGATATTCAAGTTGCGTAAGATATCTTATTCGAGTATTATATGCCAGCACTTAATTCGTATTGCAGACTATCTAAGGGCTTCAACCCTTGCAGTGGATTTTGAAGAAGTCCATGTTGCATTATCTTCCTTCTATTGGATGTGGTCTGCTACCATGTACTTATCTCAAAAGCAAACACAAATTAAAAGGGAAATTAAAAACAAACAATTGGGGATTTCAAAAATAATCATGTCATGGAAAAATTATATGTTTTAATTATACAATTTATTTACAAGACGAAAGATATATACTGTTTTCTAGGGTCCACACAACTATATTATTTACATCATTGTTTAAATATGTTTGACTGGTCCTCTGGGATCATGGTTTTGTATTTTGTTGGGCTTTAAAATAGAGTTCCGCTAAGGCGCTAGGTGGCGTCAGATATGTGGCATCATTCATAACCAATAATGAACAGCTTTATTGAACTTGAGGCTGCTTTTGTCACATGCAAGCTATTGTTTCGTGGAACAAAAATATCTACACTGTAAACCGTTTTTGCTGACCACAGTCTGTAAAGTAACCAGAATCATACATATATTCATCCGAGAGGAATGTATGGTATGTTGTGACAGTAAATGTCATCAACAAATGGTCGAGGCATTCCCTACATGCGGTCAACTGACCACAAGAGCAGAAAAGCTATGCGAGAAATCCTACATAATTATTCAAATAACTAAAACAAATTTTTTTTTTGAATGTCTGTTGCGTCTTGATTTTCTACGTGTTTTTGTGTTGTTCTGTGTGTTTGTTTTTGTATGGGACATTTTGTCATGGTGTTGTTAAACTTGACATATCTAGATTGTTTACACCATTTTTGCTTTGAACATCTCTTCAATTTATATAATAATTATTTAAAAAAACAATATGACAAATGAAAGCGTTAACGACTTTACAATTAATTTATTTTATTCTTAAAGTTATATTACCGTTGAACGAGAGCATTTAACCATACACCTTAGTTTTCATAAAATGTCACCTAAATCATAAGTATATCCTCATAAATGATAAACTGCAATACGATTTAGATCTGATTTCATCGAAACCCTGGGATGTAACTGGATATACATTCGCGAATATTTAAAATCCTAGCCGTTCGTAAAAGCTCTCGGGATCGATCGGTTTCAAACGGAGTTAACTCATTCGCATACGGAAACATTCGGAAATGCTATTTTTAGAAACGTATTGAGTTGAACTGTTAGGTATTGCTAATTTGAAATCTGACCCGACCATTTACGGAAATATTCGAAGAGCTTCGCGCCAAATTATAAATCTTATTTGACTATCCTGGTCAAATAAGAAAACGGATTTTTAGAATGGTCAGAAATGTTACGGAATGAGTTTCTCAGTTGACAAACTGTGTCAATGTTAGTTAAATTGTGCATTTTATAATAATAAGGTGTTTATTTGACAATGTATTTAGATGAATTTGGCCAGTAATAAATCTTTAATCATTTCAGGAGCTTGTTTTGATACAATTGTGTGATATAAAACATTTAATACAATACTTATTTAATTATTTATAAACCAATTACTGAAAACCCATTAAATATCGGCATGATCGTAAATGAATGTAGAAGAAACTGGTACAGTGCTCCAGAGTATAGGACACTCCAAGTCAAAGCATCGTTTTTAAGGCACAGATCTGTCATCATTAACTGTTTATCTTGCTATTAATTTAACCACATTGGTCTTATTAAGATAACTCCTTAAAATAACATATACGTTTTTTGCCCTGAGAAGTCCTTTCACATTTTTTTTAAATTTTGTTATTTTTATAATTCTGAACCATACACTGTTAAGGATGTGTTTTATTTTATATCCTACTTTATATGTTAATGTGATTAGTGTAAGAAAAAAATGTTATAATAAGTATATATTGTTATAATATTTGCAATTTAAAATATCATTATAAATGCTAGCACTTATAAATGTACAATATACTTCTGTATTGCTCGTCCCAGGTTGTTATCATTGTAATGTATTAGATTTTGGCCTACTTGCCTAATTCTCATGGCGACAATGTAAATACAAACTAAATTGGATAGGTTTCTATACCTAGGTTTCTAAAGAGACATGCTGACGAATCATTGATTATACATGTAGTTGTCAACGTATCTTATTGAGGTAAACTAATTTGCTCATAAACACGACAATTTCACGTGAAATCACAAAGTAAGAAATTGAAATGTAGGTATTTGCTCTTGGTTTTCTATTACTTTAAAATGCACTATTTTCAGATATTGTCTACAACGCATACATGTTAATTGCTTTTTTAAAATAAGCATATCATGGCTCCAATTAACGTTGCTTTTAAACTGGCATTGTATAAGCGCAATGTAAACGTTGATTAAATGATCGAATCCTAAATCAGACGGAGATGTGGAGTTAAGTTAGGAAGAGTAATCCCATACTATAATTATATTAGGCACAATGACGTTTCTTGTTGGTACATCAGCGACCAAAGAAATAAACTATTTACACTGTTCTAAGCCACATAGTAAATTGCATTTTCCCTGCTTGCGTACTATATATCAATACAATGTGAACGAAAACTAGATTTATAAGTCAGGGAATTAAACACGATTTTATAGTTTTACAGTCCATGACACACAATCATTATGTAAGTCAAAAAATGAAATCTCTCTGACGTCCTCAATATGCCATTCACAAATGCTTAAACATTGACCTCATCTAAGGGTGTTGCAACAGATTTTGACAAAATGTTTTATGAATCTAACAACTATGTTGTGTAATAGAGACAATACAACATCAAAGACAATTTTGCTAGAATGTCACGTTATTACAGGATGGTAATGTGTAGACAGCTGACTGTCAAGTTTTGCGTTGTGTCCGCAGATATAAGGCGCAAGGCAATCCCTTTCTTCAACTATTGAGGTAGATTACAGCCAATATATTCTATTAATTTTGTCTGCTAAAACATGTTACGAGTTGTTAAAATTTCCACAATATATTTTGGTGCACACGTAACAACCTTTGGCACATACAAACCCATAAATAATACATAACAAAACACATATTTCATCTCCATAAGATACTTAAAACATAAACATTTAGCTGTACTTCCTTATTCATTGGCATTATAAAACTGATATTTCTACAGAACGCATTCTATAACATTTTAAAATAGAAATGTTTTATGTCGCGTTTCATAGGCGACATACAACATATTACGGTGGCTGTTGCACTTAAAGTAGCCTGCATTGGGTATTCTTGTTTTACATTGTCATTTCAGAATTAAGTTTGATTTTCGAGGAAAGTTCTCGACAACCCTAACCATATTGTCAGTGTATAATCTCTCGATGGCGTGTTTCCCCCCAATAAAAACCTTTATATCACTTATCTCTTTATTGCAAGAGGGTGTGTGTAAAACCGAAGAAACACGAGATGCGTTGTTTGTACAGTTTTCTCAATGAGCAATGGAAGTACAATATAATCGAAAACAATATAAGTATTTTTAGTTCATATAACGTGTTACATTACTAAAGGTTGTAAACTAAACAAACTTTAGCGTTGTCACATAACGGGGTTTATATCAGCACCGCTCGATTACAGTCATTGCAACAAATTTAAAGAAGAAATCGATTGTATGCCATTACCGTTGTAACAAGGTTTGACGTACATAATCATATTCTTGTAAATTTACATGGCTGTATTTAAAGAACATTACTCTGTAATGCGTGGAACACCACTAATTACACAAAACGTGTCTTGTTTATCTCTATTTTATGATTGTTACATTGATAATATTATAATGGCTAAATGGGCAATTATTGTAATAATTAGATTACTTTGTTTAGAAAATGTGTCTTGTAAGGATATAGATATATAATGATGGTACCGATATGTATACTAAATAAATTAACATTGCAAAAGGAATTGCAAAATGTGTTGTACGTGTTTTTGTGCGTTCTGTGTGTTAGTTTTTGTACGGGCCGTTTTGTCATGGTGCCCCTATTATTGACATATCTACATTGTTTACAACATTCTTTCTTTGAACATCTCTTCAATTAATATTTTATAATATCAACAACAACAAAACAAAATATCACATAAAAACTCTTGCCGGAGCCAGGAATAGAACCCGGGACATCATGCACCCAAAGCGAATGCGTTACCACTGCCACAGCGAGTCAACTGAGAATATCGATTGTACTCAAGCTATTAACTGTTTCGACGCAATGGGTCGAAACGTAAATAAACAAAGCCGAATTTGCGGGCCACACACTTTTAACAAATTCATTTTTCTGTATTTTCATACTTGCATGCATATCTATGTTTGGCAGTTTTTCATATATACGGGAGTTGGTTTCCATGCTTAAATATAGTTAAAATGTAAGATTCTGACCTAAACGATACAGGCATAGCATCTTTAATAGGATACGGCATCAAATCTGACATGTGTTCGCATTAAGTTAAGGAAGAAATCATTTTTTAAACGTAAGACGATTACCACCAAAATTATTCGCGAGCCTTCTTTCCACCGTTGTCTACAGTACATAGACCTTGCCTCGGGAGATGTCTTATTGATTGTGTCTAATTTATCGCATATTTTAAAAAGTGAAAGAAATCAAACTACATATTTAAAGAATATTTCTGTTTGAATCAATTCCTGTGACTTTACATCATTAAACAAAACACTAATTTAGTATTTATCAACCACTTACTGTAATAACATAAAAGTACCTGCATGAATGTAAATGAATGAAGAAGCAACTGGTACATTGCTCCAGAGTAATTTCCCTTTCATCAGTTTAATTGACAAACTCCAGGATAAAGCATCTGATTAAGGCATACATCTGTCACCATTAGTTGTATATTTTGCTCGTTATTTCACAACTCCTTATTAAGGACATTCGTCAAACTCGTCTTTTTTATGCCTTAAGATCTTTTCCCACATTTTTACAAGTTTTTCATGTTATTGTTTACTTTTATAAACAATTCTTAGGTATTCGTCTTGTTTTATATACCACTTTTAATGTAAATGTACTTGAAGTACTATGTAATGTGTAATAATTGTTTATTATAAATGTTGCTACAAATACTATATACTAGATAATTGCCTCCCCATGATGTTTTAATTGTAACTGTTTTTGTATTGACCTACTTGCGTACTTCTCATAACGGAACTGGGAATGTATAAACTAATTGGATAGGTTTGTAGACCAGTGTTTACGAAAAGACATGCCGTCCACCTATTGATTATATATTTTTCAACTTACATGTATCTGATTAAGGTTTCCTCTTACCCGACAATAAACTAATTTGTTCAGGGACACCACATTCTAATGTGAAATCTCAGAATACGTAGTTGAATAGTATGTGTTTTTTCTTTGTCTTCAATGACCTTACATGTTTCCTGGGCGTAATTAAAACAGTGTTTGCCCCGTGAATACAGCGTTGAACAATTGATGTAGAGACAAAATGCATATATTTCTAAATATATCCAAGAACAGGCAAAATACACGAATTACAATTAACTGGCATTCTATTTACACAGAAGAGACCGTAAATGAATTATCTAACCCAAAGTCAGAGGAAAACGGAGGGCAAATCTAGAATAAGTAGATCATTCACATTTCCTAAAATACAATTATACACAAAGGCTTTCTTTCTTTCCATTAACGATATTATAAATAAAACATTTTCCAGTTTAATGCCATATAGTACAATACAGCATGTACTTCTTGTGCATGATCAAGTCAATGCTAATGAACATGCCTTTACAATTTTCAGAAACAATTTTGATGGCACTAAAATTTGATAAAAAATCAAACCATAAAAACACCATGTCCTCGACAAATGCTATAACAAATTACACATTGACTTCGTCTACGGGCGTTGCACTCGAATTACCACATCATCAACCTGTTAATGCACTTAACACCTGTTGGTGTAAGAGACATAATAAAACATCAAATTGAAGAAATGTCTTCAAAGAACGTCTCGTTATCACGTTATCTTTAGATCGTTCGTTGTAAGATGGATTTAAGTCAATTATTGCGTAGTGTTGGCAGAACTAGGACGAACGCCAACTTTTTCTTTAAAATAATTCAGCACAGTATTATACTTGCATTACATTATTCTTGAGCCTTGATACATTTTAGTAATTATGCTGTTATGAACATTTGCATATGGCTTTGTTGTTAGCAAATGTGAATCTGATCGTAGTAGAACGTAGTGACCTGTAGTAAACAACTGATGAAAGGTAAACCATAGTCGCTTCTAGGGATGGGACGATATGGCGATATATCGATACAATATCGATACGTCGGGCCACGATACGTATCGTGGCCCAGCGCGTTATATCGCGATACGACCCTGACATTCGTAATCAGGGTAAGTCACTGCGTTGTCACTGTATTTTATGAAACTGTCATACCATACATGTAAATACTGAAGTTATTTAATAGAATGACGTCTAAAACAAGAGTCATTATTTTCAAATAATTACATAGAACATAACTTCAACTGTGCAGTTTTTTTGGAACTTAACAAAACGATTTGTTGTTATCTAATTCTTTTGTGAACCTTTTTGCTAATGCAGTTGCGGATCCAGGATTTGACCATAAGGGGCTGGGGCGTGGACGTTGTCAATGGGTGGAGGGGGTCAGAAAAATTATTTTAAGTGTTTACGGTTGAAGTATAAGTAATGTTTAGCTTGTTTTTACCCTATTTCTATTAAAAGTATACTTTAAAAATGGAACGCGAGCGAAGCGAGCGAAAAAAAGGAAATTTAGCGTTTGGAGCATAAACAAACATAGGTCCGCGGCCGTTAGGGGGGTGGGCGCCGGGTGCACCCCCTGGACCAGCTAGTGCAATATGTTTGTTTGTAAAACTAATGGAATAATTCCTCTGTTGTGTTTATCTTCAATGTGATCATAAATAAAAGAATGTGACTATTGTGAGTGTTTGTATTTTTACAATAACTACCCGTATTGTATCGTAAATAATCATATCGCCTCCTTTCGTATCGATACGTATCGTATCGAGAGTTGACTGTATCGTCTCATCCCTAGTCGCTTCAATAAGATGTTGAAATGTTGTAGATACGAGTCATTGTATATTTAGATAACAATAAGAACGTATAGCTAGATTGCAAAGAATTTAAATGTTTTGGCAAGCTTTGACTTTGAAACAGCCAAAGACGTAGTTCGGTTAAACTTTACGATCAGTCGCCGCTTGCGGTGTACGTACGTGAGTGTGTGCATGTGTGTGTGTTCGCGCGCGGGGCTTTGTATGCTTTCGGAATGTATAATATACAAGTATATTGTGACTTCCGCCTCACCGTTAACGCTGTGTCTGTAATCTTACCTGCCTGGTGATTGGTGTTAATTTTTATGTCACCATAAGAAAATGACCAACACCAATTCAAAAACAGTGAGCAGAACAAAAGAGAACAACACACCACTAAACCGACAAAGCAAACACACATTGAACATAAAATATTTGCATATACTTCAGATGTTAATGTTTATATTGATAGTATATCGATCAATGCTTTTAAGTAACATAAACTTCAAATGGTTAACAAGCATCAAGTCAATATTTGATAACTGCGGATTCTCCTACATATTCAATAACCAATTCACCGTAAATGTTGAAAACATAAGCAACATCATAACACAAACTTTAAAAGACCAAAATAATCAACAATGGCGAGAAAGTCTAAACATTTCGAATAAAGGAAGGTTGTATGGTGAGCTTAAACAAAACTTAGAACTTAGTCCATATTTTTTAAAAATTCCTTTACAATATGCGCTTCCAATTTACAAACTAATCAGCTGCAATTTTAGATTCCCAATTGAGGTCCTTGCTTGGCAAGGGATACCATATAACCAACGTAAATGCCACTTATGTAGTACA
>Ga0224511_10003288_pt1 | contig 11534 bp, 3 predicted proteins | sample SF_May12_sed_USG_2_FD_169988 | JGI IMG/M metagenome (GOLD analysis project Ga0224511, IMG submission 169988) | Sediment microbial communities from San Francisco Bay, California, United States - SF_May12_sed_USGS_8_1 | ecosystem: Environmental > Aquatic > Marine > Sediment | place: USA...
TATCAAATTCCCGCCTGTCAGGAATGGTCTTCTGTCTAAAGCCCCGTGTATGCCCGCCGCCCCCCCGGGCGGGCAAAATATTGACAGGTGCATAATACTTGGTTGCTCGCCGCCATTGTGAGATAATCGGCCTGACAGCCTAATAATGGCCTGAGGGCCGGAAGCTCGAAGGACATTATTAGGCTGGAAGGCCGATTATCTCATAATGGCGGCGAGCAACCAAGTTATTATGCACTTTTAATGTGTTCATCTCAGCGTTAGTTTTATTTCAGGCATCATGTACAATTTAAAGGTTGTTGGTTAGAACTGGATCCAGATACAACATAGTATTATCGTGTTCAGTTGAATCAAGTGTCCATGTATGACGTCTAAAGTTCACTTAACTATTTTAATAAAGAATAGTCGTTATTACAATCGCTCGTGAGTTTATCTTGTGTTGTAAATAGGGATGCTTAATGACACAAGACAGCTGTTTTTTAAGTCAATGAGATCATTCCAAACAGGTTAAAACACATGTAAGACATTATTACCGAAAATATTACACGTGACGGCCAAAGTTAATTTAAAACTAAATTAAAAAAAAATAGTTAAGTGTAACAGTTGATTTTGTTGTTTCTTCGAACATTGTTGTATAAGCTTGTTTTGAAAGTTAACACAACGTTTAATTTACATACAAAAGTTGTAATCAAGTTGCTTCAGTCGGAAAACAACCAATTATTACACACACCGTGGCCTTTTTGTAATCATTAAACAAATAATTTGAACCAGTGTGTTGCACATACAATGAACGAACCCCCAGAAGTTTTCACATGAATATGACTGTTGAAAAAAAGACAACTTAGTGACAAATACGTTTTTGATTAATTTTTAACATTTAGCTTTTAACTTTAAATGGTCTAGCTATGTTTTCCATGGAGCGTGGTAAATGTTTTGAATTTTAATCATGGTTCAATTTGTAAAATGTTGTTTAATATGCTTTTTTAGACAGGAGCATTTCAAGTTTTATAAACGTAATGCCGTGTGCGATTGTACGCGCACATGAGATGGAGGTGATATAAACATTTGCAACTCATTAACAGAACACTACATATGACATTGATAAAATCATTGCTCTTTTATTTTAGGTTTTGTCATTTTGCTGGTTACTTCGTTGACCTCAGGTATGTGACTGATGCTACTTTATTTTTTTAAGTGTATACTTTAACGGTAATACAACATAATGTGCTTTTTACGATGCAGTTTTTGTTTAAATAAAGAGCTAGGTTAACTAACCATGGGATTTTGCCTACCATTTTGGTGCAAAGTAATTGATTTTTTTCTTGTTTTCGGCTTTTACTTCTACCCTTCAATTCTTCAAAGATATGAGGGTATTGCAGGATCATTTAAGTCTATTTAAACTAAGTTGTTAATTTATCGTCTTTTATATTGTCGATTTAGAATTTGATTTATTTTTTCGTTTTACAGGTTTCCTGCTATCAAACACCACAGCAGGTACGAATGTAATATAGCATTATTATAAATATTTCTTGTTAGATGCAGTACATTACCAATTTGGCTTGGCATATACTATTGTTGTTCAATTGTTGTATTTAATCATTATTTAACTGGTTGACTATGTAAACTAAATATCCACTTTCATTCTGTATCGCCGGTTAGGGCATTTGTAAAGGTGAACGTTTTTATTATGTAGTATGAAGTTACTTACCCTTTCGTATAGTCGAGGGCGCGGGTTTGATTACCGGCTCGAACCCACACTTTTTTTTTGTTTTGTTTTTTGCATATTTATATTGCAGTATTGAGATAAAGTTTTATTTTCCGTTAGAAGTGTATACAATATTTAGAAACATAGTTTTTTCAGCTCATATCTCACACGAAGCAGCTTTAATGATACACCTGTAATTTAGATTCTAAACAGACTAAAGCAAACAAATAATATTAAGAAATTATTTAAAAATGATATGTTTTGCATCGTCCATTTCCTGAGTTCTTGATTCCATCAATGTTGCTTTTATACGTAGGAGAGACGTGTGTAGACCAGGACAACAACTGCCAGTTCTTAAACGAAACGTTTGGTTTCTGTAGCGACCATCAGAAGGCGACGCAGCATTGTCAACACTACTGTGGACTCTGTCCTCAACCAGGTATTTTGTGTTCACGATATTTAATAACTACAGTTAAAAGGAAATACAAATATAGATATAAACGAGCATGAATTATTTTGTTATAACGTAGACTATGATTAAATTCAATTCGTTTATTTTCTTATACGGCCATCGGTCCATAGATACACATATATACACATAATTACATACATATATATATTAAACTAACACGTCATTATTATACGAGTACAGTTTAATACACATGCTACTATAAATAGTAACTTTTTATGTACAGTTTCCACAATCATTATTGCCTCGCTCCGGAGAGTACATTTGTATTATCAAATTTCGGCTCCAGGAACCTTATCATTACATTATCTGACATGGCAAAGCGTACGCTGTCGTCTCTTGCAACATTAACATAGGTTTTGTCAAATAAGCATTTTTCTTTGACACTGTTTACAAGCAGGTAAATACGCAGAAAAAACGTGCAACATCATCATCGATTCTTGAATCAAATGCAAAATAACATTTTTAATCGGTAATTTCTTTATTTGTTCATTAAGTTGATGGCGGCTGGTCCGGCTGGGGTGGTTGGAGCAACTGTGACGTAACATGTGGAGACGGAGCCCGGTCACGTGACCGGACTTGTACAAACCCCGCACCGGCGTTCGGCGGCATGACCTGTCAAGGAGCAAGCCAGGATAAAGGTAGCTGCCATCTGGAAACATGTCCCGGTAATTATGAATTTAGTACACTTTTTATACGCAAACTATTTGGCATTAGGTTAATCTAATCAAATGATGAACATATATTTTCTACAACATTTTGACAAGTAGACGATAATAGCATGAATTAACCGTAAACTAAGTAAGCCATGTTTCAGAATGACATGCTTCGTTTATTATTCTGGCAAACAAATTACTCAGATCAGCATGTAAACTTTTAAATACTATAAAAATTCCTTACACTTAGTGCATGGCGGCTACGGTAGTTGGAGCGACTGGGGCCAATGCAGCTCCACGTGCGGGGTCGGCCTCCAGAGACGAGACAGACACTGCGATAGTCCGTGGCCTTCCCAAAACGGCAACCCTTGCTTCGATGAAAGTATCAACTATCAGATCTGTGTCGGTACTGGGTGTGAAGGTACGGTTAGCTATCGTGTTCTGTTGTGTTTAAACAAAAGGGTAAACTAATGCTAAAATATGCAATAGCGAGGGTGGTATTTAAATGCATATACACATGTATTAGATAAGCCGCCAGTATCATAACAGCGTTATACAGTAAAGACCGCTTATAAGGAACCCGCTTATATTAAACTTCCGGTTATAAGAAACTGATTTCCATTCCCCAACCCAGTGGCGGATCCACTAAAGTATAATTTTTGAGCATGTATTGGCCATATTTCTATTAAAATTTGGTTTTAAACGAATAGCGAGCCAAGTGAGTGAAAAGAAATTGAGGAGCGTTTAGGACATACAAATATCATATGTCTGCGGCCGTTTGGAGGGGGTAGGGGAGTTGCCGGAAACGCCCCATTGGATCCGCTAGTGTAATATTTTCTAAGAACTTATTCAGTGTACGATTATATAAGTCAATCTGAACACCTCGGACAGTGGGCTTACACCACACCATCTGCACGATCGCCGATTAGGCGGAATTGGCCAAGTAGTTCCAATTGTTATATAAGTGTGGAGTTTTGCTTTTAAAAGGAAGTAATAACATAAGTTAAATAATAATATTAAGGTTTAATTATAGACATTTATGTTGATTAACTATTTATGATGTATTTATTTATTATTTAGAGTGTAAATCTGGTACAATGGTCACAAATTATAAGTTAAGATTATTCAGTATTAATATTTCTAATTATATCTGTCCCATTGGCGATATAGCCCAGGGCAAGATATCAACCGCTGTTGGTAGCCCATTAGATTTTTGTACATAGTTTATGTTAAGCGAAGGGCAGTGGACATCACTGTTGTGTTTCTTTCTTTGAATTAAAGGTATAATTTAGATCAAAACCATTGTACCTGAGACTAATAAGTTTTATTTCGAAGTGTAATTGTTTTGAATTATATATCAGTTATTCTTATTTTATGTGTGTTTGTGTTTCATTCAAAATAAAATGTAAAAAGTCTCAGTGTCTTTCCTCTCTGTCATCCCAATGACGTAAGAACCCAGTGATGAACGGAAATACTGCTACATAAGGAACAAATTTTCATGGTCTCGATTAGTTCCTTATAAGCGGATGTTACTGTAACAGTAAAAGAATGACATTACATAACAACGGTCATAAAATTACGAAACTTTAAATAGATCTATAAGTTTATTCTTGAAGCGACTCTGATGCTATTGTAGCCAGTTGGTCGGACTGGACATCGTGGAGCACCTGCAGCGTGACGTGCGGGTCTGGTATCCGGCACCGTAGGAGGACATGTAACAACCACATGGTGGACCTCCTCACCGCGGCCGGAAACTGCTCCGGGGACCCCGTTATATACGAAACTTGCGAGAATAACATCTGTATACGTAAAAGCATTTTTGTTACATTTTTGGCGATTCTAAAAATGTTGTTTCAAAGATGCTAGGTCTGTATCAGCCTTATAATCGGTCAAAAATCTTGCAATATGTTTAAGTTGCTATGTCTGTATCTTTTAGGTCAGACTTGTTTACATCTTACATTTAAACCATACTTACGCAGTGAAACATAATCCCGTAAATATGAGAAACTGCCCAATAAAGTTATTAATGCATGTCAAAAATTACAGAAAAAATGATTTTGTTGCAAATGAGTGGCCCGCAAATTTGGCTTTGTTTATTTACGTTTCGACCCATTACATCGAAACAGTTAAATAGCTTGACCACAATCGATACTCTCAGTTGACTCGGTGGTGCAGTGGTAACGCATCCGCTTTGGGTGCAAGAGGTCCTGCGTTCAATTCCCGGCTCCGGCAATATTTTTTATGTCGCCTGACTAGGCTACAAATAGGGATTACTTTGGTCGGCGGTGTCGTCGTCGTCGGCGGTATCGTCCCGATTTCCTTGTCCGGAGCGTAACTTCATAGGTCCAAATGACTCTAAACTTGGTATGCATGCTTCTGGCAATTACTTGAAGTGTGGTGCACAAGAACTGTAACTCTACATTGTTCCGTTTTTAATAATTCCCAATGAATTGATTTTATAGAGCATTTCTTGTCCGGAGCATAACTTTGCCACCATGGGTTCAAATATCTCCAAACTTGGCATGCATGTTTCTGGCAATGACTAAAAGTGCATTAAACAAGAACCGTAACTCTACCTTGTTCTGTTTTTTAATTATTCCCCGTTAATTGATTTTATAGAGCATTTTTGTCCGGAGCATAACTTTGTCACCATTGGTGTTCAAATGACTCCTAACTTGGTATGCATATTTCTTGCAATGACTTGTAGGGCTGTGCATAACTCTACCTTGTTCAGTTTTCGAATTATTCCTCTTTGATTTTATTTCTTGTCATTATTCCCCTTTCATTGATTTTTAGTGCATTTATTGCCAAGGGCATACCTTGTTGTACAAGTTTCTTGCAATGAGACATAGTGCAGAGTTGAAAACCCATAACACTGCATTGGATATTTTAGAGTTATTCCCCATATATTAGTTTTGCTTTCATTCACAATTAAAAGGTTATTTTATATATGAATTTTGTGCAAATACATTGCTAAAAACTGTTAAACTAAAAACTAATTAACATTTTATGTCGACTAAAACGTTTTTGTCAGGCGACACATCCGACTCGCGGAGTTCTAGTTATGTTTGGGTTTTCCTTTTGTTGTTGATGTGAGTTTACCTTTTGTCAAAAAACACATCATTTTTCACAAAAGTGTGCAATTCCTTTTGTAAGTTAATTTATTTAGTATACTTAACATATTGCAAGATTTGTGACCGATTTAAGGGTATATAGATACAGACCTAGCCTCTTTAAGTATACTAAATAAATTAACATTGCTAAAAAATTGGTAATTCCTAATGGCATTAGCATTGTACGCATTTTTCGACGCAGGTATTTAGGCTCGCGCTTTTTACACAGTGATTAAATTGTGCCTTGGCCAATAAAAACGTTGTAAGAGAAGCTCATTACATATTCGTAAACTTAAAGTGTAAGAACAAGCTCTGCAATTGATAAAAAAACAACAACAACAGCTTCCACGCTAGTACACGTAGTCGTTCAAATGTCTAATGGTACCAATACAAGAAATAGAATCATTAGTCACTGTGGACAAATAATCTCAATAGTAAGTTGGTCTTCCTAATAAAGGTGTATAAATGTGCGTTTAAAAGGCAGAAAGAATACGTCTACCCCTAAAATGGGCTATATTATAGTTTTCATAACTGAATGATGCCATTTGTTTGTTGGTGTTTGGTGTTAAATCAACAGAAGGCCAAAATTTGTACGCATGGTACCAGGCTGTTCTAGCAGGGAGATCACGTGATTTTCCCTAAGGTTACAATCGTAAACTTTAAAGAGATTTCACTGCGGTCTGGTCGTGTAACACACTTAAAAAGAATTTTTTTTAAAGAGTTTTTTCTTGTTGTCGACATGTGTATGGCATATCAGTCTATTTTGTGTTCTTTGTGTTACACGACCAGGCCTCATGTGTATACATTAAATGATTAGTTATGACTATGAACATGCGTTTGTTTATAATTATGGGGTTGGCTGTGTGCTTGTATTTTATATATGCGGGAAGTGTGTTATTAACGTTCAATTTCCAAACTTTTTTTCAGCAATTATAGACAAAAGAGCCTTTGGGACATACACTCTGCACTACGAGTTTCTTTATGATTATACATCTGGTGGAAGAAAATTGATCCAAGATTTTAACCACGTGCCAGCGTCATTGACAGTAGAATTGGCTGGAATGTATGCTTTTACACTTTCATTTTGCCCATATAATCAACAAGACAGTAAAGTTCAAATTTGTCGTAACAATGACGTAGTTAGCAGTCAAAATGTCACTGTTCAAACAGCCACATGTGTTTACATGCAATCATTAGCGCAGGTGTCCGCTGGTGACCATTTGTCAGTGTACGTAGATACACTGAGACCTTTTGCTGAATACAGGTATACATACATATCTTTCAATTATACTGGAAACGCTACACTTAATGCAGCGTTAGTCCATGCTTAAAATAAGTCAGTCATAGGTAAATATTTAAATATTTTTTATCCAGTTGAGAATCACCCAGCAAACCATAACACGTGTAACATACATGCATTCTAAAACACAATGTTACAAGAAAGCGTAGATTTCAAATATTTACGCTAGTACAAATGACACAAAGCTTAAAAGCTTTCAATATAAATTCATTTTCTGATAATATTGTTGTTAATGAAAAAAATACATATTTAAAACAAAAAATGGAGACAATAATCCAAGTTTCATTTTCTTTATAGACGTGTTAAAATATAAAGACTTAACTTGATTTACACTATGATTAAATTCCAGTCTATTACTGACGAACGCCTAACATGTAAACGTTTGAGCTTATTACTGATGAAAACAAAAATGTTTTATAGAAATAGTGTTTTATTGTATGTTTGTTTGTTTGTTTGTTTAAAGTGTTTTTGCTGTGAGATATCCGAGCTTTGATGTTATGATCAGTTGCCTGTTAGTGCCTTTTACGACATCACCTTTAACGGGCGTATGTTACTCCGACTCCCGGTGCCCTTGTTTATTTTTACACTATAAATATGTTAACAATAAAAGAGGAAGAAAATGCTGAGCTAAATCATGAACCCGCGCCTCGAGAAAAACGAGACTGGCTCTGATCCACTGAGACACTAAAGGCTTGGTCACACTAGCCGTAGTAAGCCGTAGTGTGATTTAACCGTGGTAGACCGTAGTAGAACGTACATAAACGTACCGATCGTACTAAACCGTAGTTAACCGTAGTTAAACGTAGTAATGACCGTACTTCGAATGAATAATTGACCGTAGAAAGATTAATATGTTTGGACTTGTTAAAAAATGGCTACGGACAACTACGACTGAATAAACGTACTGTTACCGTAGTTCGAACGTAGTTGGCCGTATTTCGCCGTACTTAAACGAACCATCTCCGTATTAAGCCGTAGTGAGTAAACGCGCAAACTATAATTTCTACGGCTAGACTACGGGTAACACTACGGTCTACTACGGTCTACTACGGGCAAGCTACGTTAAAAATGAGTATTTTAATTTATTTAATACAAATCGACCAAGTGTGTTATTCAAATGTTAGATGTAGCTTTTACCTTATGTAATTGAAACAGTAGTTGACATAAGTACGCGAAAAAACTGAATTAATTGGTCGTTATTTAAATTAACACAAAAGAAGGTCAGTATTTTCAGGTACTTCAACCCTAGTTAACCGTAGTAAGTCTACGTTTAAGTACGTGTAACTACGTGTTAGTACGTTCAAAGCGGACTACGTGTAACTACGTGCAAAATCGTAGATGTGACCACCCCTTAAATCACAATGACTGAGAGTGGATATATACAGATAGCTTATGAAGTTGCCATTCAATGTGGAATGTTTTGGACTCTGTTCAGTCAGAAGTGATCTAGAGAAATCTAATTCGTTAAACACTTAAAAGAATATTCGATTAAATAATGATAAAAAATCATTTCTTAATAAGCATTAAAGACAGTACATTTTTCTAGTAAATGATTTTTTTCCATAAGTTCTTCAAATGACAATTATCGCACGCAGCAGCTATAAGGCTATATTTATGTAAATAATATAATATTCATTTTTTAATATTATATTATCTACATTAATATAGCCTTAAAGCTGATGCGTGCGATAATTGTCATTTATGAAAAAAATATATAATATAGTTATAGATTAATAATAATTTTAATGATCTACATTTTAAGTTTGTTATTGTTGGTTGTTCAATTTTATAATGCCATTGTATCTTTTCTTTGGTTGTCTTGCCCATTGACAGACCCCCTCCCCCGAAAAAATACACACACACAAAAACACAACAACAACAACAACAACAAACAACAACACACATATATCTTAGTGTGCACACATTTTATACATGTACACATGTAGGTTCAGCAGGTATTCTGCTTTCTATTACAAGTCATTTTTTCCCAGGCATGTTATATGCCTTGACTGAACACTATACGTAGTAATTATAAATTTGGGTTTTAGTTACGTGCCACCGAAATGCTAATTTTCACAGACCGACATTGTTTAATTATCTTCTTGCGACATGAATAAATAATGCGATATACCAGTATATCACTTTTATTTACATACCGATTTAAATAATGCAAAGTTTGAAAACTACTTTTCTTACAATGTCTGGTGCAGAGACGGCGTAGATCTAATTCTAGCTAGAACGACATTTGTAACAAAGTAAAGAAGGAAAGAAAAGTTATTATTTTATTTGTTATTTGATGTTAATTTCATTTACCATTTAACAAAATTGTAACTAAATGCTAATATACGAGTATATGTTTTAAATGTGTTATAACAGAATGTGTATTGCAGTTACCATAGGAAATATATTCTCTGCAAAATTAATGGTTGTATTAACACAATGTTAAAAATGCTGTTTTTATTAGCAATAGCGTTGTACATTTCTATTAATAAATTTATCAAATACAGTAAAATATATGCATTGTAAAACATGTTTATGTAAAATATAAGATTAATTTATTTGCTGTAGTTTTATGTTTGTGTTACATTGGTGTTTACTGTACATGAAATATATAATCGGGGATTGTTACTTCAAATTTCAATACATGAATTCACATGTGTTATATTATAATTATATTTGTAAAACGTCTTCACATGCTCAATAATACATTGTATTCTGGAATTAAATAAAATTATTATTAATCTGAAATTCCCTTTCTTTTTTCTTATGTTGCCAAATGAATCAGAAATGAACTTTACATGATATTATTTCATATTATTAGATCTTCAAATAATCAGCTAATAATCCAAACTTACTATACACAAATAAATTGGATTAAAGGATCACAATAACATTTCTGTCATCGATCGCGACGGTCAAAGCTGTGTAGTTTTCGATGTAATCCCAGGGGTAAAAAGTTCAAATGATTGCAAAGAGGCCCGACACATAAACTAGAGGGTACATTGGATCGAAAACTCACAGCCATGCATACATTCATTGCTGACCATAATTCATATATTTGGTTAACTTTAACTAAAACAATACAATATGACGTTCACCACAAAGTAGTTGTTAACAATAGAACAGATGGTAATGCTTGTAGTTAAATATATTGTTTTTCATATTAATAATCAGGTTAATGGATTCATCAATTGGTGATTAAAATATTTGCAAAGATGGCGGCATTATTTTACATCAAATTTAATCAGGATGAGCATATTATACCCGGTATTTGTAACGTCTTTAAATAAATGCTAATTAATGGAAATCAGATTCTTTAATCTATTGTCTTTTAGTTATGGTTAATTTTATACAACGAAATTTACATAAAATATTTGCTTTACCTTGGTTAAATTCAATTACATATGCCAAACTGTAATTAAAATAAATTACTATTATGAATTTTAATTAATTAATGGATAACTTATTTATATAATAACCTGATGAATGTTAACTTCATGTTTCTTTACCATGCGTTGTAGGCCTATATTTAAACATAATTTATATAGTAAAAAGAGTACTGATAGTCGATGCCTGTTTTGCTGGTTTTTTTGTGTGTTTGTCAATTTGCGCATGCACAAATATTTCTGTAGAGGCGATAAATGCCTAACAATATGCTTTGGCCACAACCCTATAATTTGAATGTCGTTTGATCAATTTGCTTTCCTTTTCTTTGTCCGGTCGTAAATTCCAATTGTATACCATTAACACTGCGCTTTTATGTCGGCTGTAAGAAAAGTTTTCCGTCTTTAGTTTTGTAAAATTCTTCCAAATACTACATACATTCCAACATGTAGGGTTTTCTAACCATAAATATAGTCAACAGTTTCGAATTTAGTAATATTTGTATTCATGCGTATTATTATGTATCAATGGAGGTGCAATTAATGTTTTCGGGTGTAAATTATTAAATTAAATATTTTTGTCATAAATGATTTCTAGTGTATGTTATTTAGAAATTTAACTAATACAACAAGCAACGTACTGCTCGGTGACAATAACTGTCAATATTTCGAAAGTTAATTATTGCAACGTTACACATTCTTCAAATAGTCAGAATAAAAGCCTCTCTGATGTCATTATTCATAAAACAATTCAGCTATGGATCACCCTTATCTCGATCCCCGATAAAACCTGTTTATTATATTGACCAGTGTTCTGTGGAGATCTTTCCTTTTTATCCTTTTTTGTGGTCTATAGTATTCGCGTTCAATAAATATTTTAATTAAACAATGACCTGCCGAGGGTAAGGGAA
>Ga0224511_10003289_pt1 | contig 11533 bp, 3 predicted proteins | sample SF_May12_sed_USG_2_FD_169988 | JGI IMG/M metagenome (GOLD analysis project Ga0224511, IMG submission 169988) | Sediment microbial communities from San Francisco Bay, California, United States - SF_May12_sed_USGS_8_1 | ecosystem: Environmental > Aquatic > Marine > Sediment | place: USA...
AAAGTATGCCGGGGTACAAAACAACGTCAGCGTCATGGAGACACCGGCATAACAATTATATTTTTCACTGTAGTGAAAAATATAGACGAACAGTGGAATATAAGTTTATTCCACCGTAAAGCATAAACGAAAAATGTATATCCTTCATAGTCCATTACAAAGGTCTTACTTTAAGTCGTTGACCGAGAAACATTACGTTCGAGAATACGTATTTATGTTGATTTGCTCCATAAAGAATAAAAATGTGTCTTCATCCATATTAAAATTTCTCCTAAAGTGTCTGTACATTAAGCGACACAATCCATTACTATAAAGACATAAATCTAATAGTTACTAAGCGACAGAGTCTTGTCACGTAAAAATGCGAGCGTATAAGTAGTCGGAGTATTTGTATGAATTATTTAATAACACAGTACTCTTGATCAAGGTTAATATGACAATAAAATAGTATAGCAAGGTGTGGTTATAGATAGTTCCACACATTTTCAAGCTCTTCCCCAAGCGGCATATTTTCTTTAGTCTTGTGATAAGGTTTAGCACAAACAGGAAGTATGCTTTCTTTTGTGTTTTCTAGGTCCGATTGTCAGCTGACAATATAATCCTAATCTATTGGATTGAAATTGAAGATGTGCAGTTATAAATGATCATGATTGACTGTTGTGGAACTGTCCATTAAGATACCAGTATGCAAGAAACGATATATACCAGCGAGGAAATGTTTTACCTATTATACACATCATATAACATTACAACATGCAAACAAGATAAATCACTGACATCAACTCAATGTAAAAGGTGTTATAGTTTCCTAACGTAGTCATTAAGTGACAAAGAGATACGGAAGAGATACAAAGTGAGTAAACACTATCTAACCTATACTAAACCTGAATAAAGCAATTCAACAATTCTAGTTAAAGTATATAACATTACAATTCTAAGAATAATTAATTAATTTGACCGAGCGAATTAGAACGATAACAGAAATCATAACATTTATTCATATTGAACTGCTCACCACTGGAGTGTGATTAATTCTGCCCGAAGTAACAAAATTAGAGCCATTTTTTAAGGTACACCTCTTGATAAAGTTACAGGTCAAATATAAATGCTTTCATAAAAGCTTTCATAATATTTCCAAAAGGTGTTTAGAGTTATTGACCCACAGAGTATTGGACTTCATGATAATATGTTAAAATGTTCCGGAATATAAATCTATGTAAAATTGTCCCCACTTGCATAATGTGTCTGTAGGGAGCCATTTAGCCAGTGTGCTCTTAAACTTGACCCTCGCTCTGACAATAAGACAGAACATGTTGTATTTACATATTGTATTAAAATTACATGCATAAAAATCTAAGACTATAGTTTGCTGATATTAAACTTATGTTTCTACAATATAATTTAGTGGTTTCGTTGACATTATATTAAGCCGCAAACTTTGATGAGTTTAAATGTTTTTTGTTCAAAGATATGTCAATAACAACTTAAGTACATGCATTTGTTTCAGACAACACGACACGTATTTTATTTCGCTCAAGTATTTACCTCAAGAAGAAAAGAAAGGCGACCATCATTTGAAAGGTTTCATCTGCTTTTAGCGAGACATTGTCTTAAGTTCTATCAGTGCGTATAAAGCTCTTGATTCCTTTCCGCTAATTGGACGACCGTCTTGTACAAATGAGTTGCTATCAATTCCCTTGGTAGAAACTTGGTAAACGAGGAATAAAACAATATGTACACATGTCTCTAGATTTCAGCGATGACAAAACTGTCCTAGATAATTATGGTAATCTGCCTGTAATTTGAGGAAAAAAACAGTTATATGCAAATAATATTGAAAACATTGTGTTTGACATGTCATTTTGTAACGTCTTTGTGTCCGTAAAAAATATTTGACTAAGTGTTGCACTCATGTAAACATGCCGTTTTAAATATCATTGGTACACATGTATATGTACTAACAAATAAGTTCAAATTTCCATAGGCTTTACTTAGATACTTGCAAATAGTTCCAATGCAAAGTGCCATTTTATAAAATTCAATTATTATAATGTTGACCTTTGTCTGTTACATGTTTTCTTTCTGTAAATATCTTTAACTTATACTGTGTATAACTTTCAAAACTACTGTGATTTAATCGATTTAGAAAATCAAAATCTTTCACGATTGAAACAATGTTTGTGATTTCTTTTTTAACCTCCAATATGATTAAAGAGCTATTGCACGTGCTACACCTTATTTTCATATCTGTTTCTTGGCATTTACATTAACAGATGTGAAGTAACAGATGGCATGCAGACTGACATAACAGATGAAACTTCAGGTCAAACAAGTGGATACTGTCTCCTTTTAGTATAGCTTTGTACAATAAAATAAATATGGCATGCAAATATTCAATATAACCTAATGATTTGTTGTACACTCATCACCATGCAATTTGTGGGCAACATTTTCTGTTGTTTATCTAAAACAAAATGACCTCACCAAACCAAAACTCTATCAAGGGAATTTAAAGAAGCTCGTGTGTAACCCTTGTATCAGACAGACAAACTAAGAGCGGTATTAGCAGTTGATTTCCATAGGGCTGAAGCTACTAAATACGGATGAAACCGCAGCGGTTCTGGGCATCTTTGGTTAACAAGGCAGACGAGTGTTTGATGAACAGTTTCGGCTATTTTTAAGGGAGAGAGGCAAGACTAAATTGCCAAAAGCAGCCCAAAATAGTCATTGTTTTATGTTAAAAAACAAGCAATCATATTGAAATAAAAAGGTAAAATATTGTTACGTTACTTCAAAAGTACCATTTTTTAGTAATAAATCATAAAATTAATTGTTAATTAACCACTGAATAGCAATTACAATGGCAATGAGAACATACCTTTCACATTTAGCCGTATTTAACTTTATGCATTAACTGAGTACATCTTAGACTTTCAAAAGTAAAACATCAAAAGTTTGTCCAAAAATGACAAATCAATTTTGGTTCAAAATTTTGTTTAGTCCCTACTTTTTAACATTTTTTCTGGACAAACTATTAATGTTATACTTATAAAACTCTTTTTTGCCTGCTTTTGGCCATTTAGCCCTGCCTCTACCCATTAAACTTAGCAAAAATGGCTTTATGATATTAATTGCATTATACCATCATATTGTGTCTGCAAAAAAGCAAAACCATGTTTTGTTTTTAGAAAAAATACTTTATTTACAGTGCTGCTAAAGCGCAGTCGTTGTTGTTTAATCATACGCGGTGATTAAAAAGGTTTTGTTCCTAATAACAGTATGCACCGTTCCGCAAAATTTCAAACTCCGCCCAATGCGGTAGATTTGCTTTGATTTTGTGAAGTCTTGTGAAGGGATCTTTCTTTTGTGTTTTCTAGGTCAGATTGTCATTGACATTACATTTCTGATATATTGGATTAAAATTGACCATGCACTGTTATAAACGATCATGACTGCCAGTTGCGGAACGGTCCATTGCTGCCATAGATGGACTCAACGTACATGTACTTAACATTATTTATATACATATAGCGATAATTAAAGAACAAATTAGTCTTGCAATTACACTAGACGTTTGGTTAATAGTTATAGATTGTACAACAATGTTATAACAACAATGTCACGAACTAAAACAGGGAAGAAAAAACTTCCCTTTTCCCAAAAAAGGGAACCTTTTTGCATAATAATATGAACCAAGTTGTTTAAGCAAAAGCTTTCGATACTGAAATATTTTCAATATACAAACCTCGTTATGTTGTATGCATAAATGACAGGTTATAACTTAGGTAATCAAATGTATTACTTTTTGATAAATCATTTTAAAATATATTTATCGAACAAATTATTGTCTGAGAAAGAGATGTTTATCGTAGCAGGTAAACTTTTAATATGATCATGTAAAATGATTACGAGAAAATTTAACACCGGGACTATCTGTCGATCTATTCTGCAATTGTCTGCTGTCAAATATGTTAAGAGTTTTTGTTAATCGCGTGAATAGCAGTGATGACAATTGGCAATCTATACTAGTTTCCATTTTAGTTATAGTTTTGCTGACTCTATCAAAATGGACGGTAGATAGTAAAAAGGTAATTTAATAACCAGTAAATTTGGGAGTAATATTCATGAAAATAATTATAAGTGACATTCTGTAAAACACATGATTTAATGTTTCTGTTTTTCAAAGTCTACAACAGTTGACATTTTTCACGTGCCATTTGTCAAGTCACGTCATACAAACATGTGTAATTGTCAAAAGTGATCTGAGTGATTACCAAAGTATATTTACATGAACCTATTTGCCAATAAACATTTAAAGATTCTAGTCACATTCCTGGAAGGTTTGTCAAACTGGCCAAGCAATTTAGAAGGGAATTATGCAGAAATAATAATAAATTAAACTGATTATATCAAGAGCGGTTATACATGTAGGTCTGTCGTCAGTAGCATAATTAGGCCTACACTTAAACCAAATGTCAAGATAATTATTCAGATAAATATGAAAGCTTTCAGAAATAAATTTTTAAATGTATCCTTTTGAAGGCTCGTTTAAGGCTCATGACTCCGGGGCTAGTTTGCCTAAGTGGCAAATGGACAGTTCCGCATTTGTCAGTCATGATCATTTATAACTGTACATGGTCCATTTTAATCCAATGGATTATGGTTATATCTGACCTAATAAATACAAAATAAAGCGTACTTCCTGACCGTAATAAACTGTATCACACGAACAAAGAAATACTACACAAATGGGAGGAGATTGACGAGTTGCGGAACTATGTATTGTAAAACGTTTTGATAAGGACTGCTAGACATAAATACATGTTCTATATAAATAATTCGAGTTTATGGTTTCAGGCAAGAACATTTTAAAATAGTTCGCATTATAAAATATATGTCAAATTAACCCCATTGTCATCATCTGTACAACTTTGATAGATGGAATTAATACATCTAGCTAATATTATTTAATACTATAAATATCTTGGGCCTCCCAGTCTCTGACAAGATGCATTTAAGGATTTATTTTTACTTTTAACAATATTTAAAAGAAAGGGATTTGAACATGAAAAATGACTATTTGGAGCTGATTTGGACATTTAGCTCTGGCTCTCCTCCTTAAAGCAGCTGACCTCCAGATGCTCAAAAAAAATAAATAATAATAAAATGGTACTTATTGGTCAAGTTATGTTCAGTGGAGAAATCTATTATTACTGACCCCTTAATTTAGTTGATAAATCGTTGGTAAAACATTGTTTTTCTGTGCATAATCTACTGCGTTACTAACGTAGTAGCCGTTATGTATAGTAGAAATATCCCGATTGCAGAAAAGCGAATTGTCTGTTTTCAAAGTAAACAAGTGAAAATATGTAGTTTTTTTTTAATCTAACAACTATTAAATATATTTGAAGATATATTTTGAAAAAAAATGTAACTAATGATTTATTAGTATAACTATTCTGGAGGACAGCTGCTTTAATGCGATAGATGAACATTTGCCTAATACTTGACATTACTTAAACGAGGTGAACTTTTTATTGCAAGATGATGATTAATTTGAGTTAATAGTTTTCCTATCTCAAAAGCTATCTACAAATTAGAGAATTGAATACAGGGTTGTATTCTCAGTGAAAGAACAACAGAAAATGTTTAATTGAACAAATATCAAATATTCAGGTCAAAATTCAATTGGATGCACAAGGAAAAGCTTTCAGGTTGCACATTACTGACATTAGTTTCTCATGCGCAAACATATCTGACTTGCCACATATCTCATTACGGTTTGAAAATTAACTGACTCATTTGTGACATTTGCCATTCACATTCAATTCCATGATAGTTTTACTCATGGCATCCTCTAAGTGTTACAATTGTTTTTCCAGCGTAACTTTTTAATACATACATGTGTTTAACATAGGCATGTAAACTAAACTTTACAAAAACTGACTACAAAAAAGTATGCAAAATCGTTTCTTGCCTACATGTTACCCTTATTTCAGTTTAAAAGTCCTTAGGTGGCAGTAACTGGCATGAGTAAAAGCGGTCACTGCATACTTAAATGTTTATAAACAATACAATTAGGCAACAGGAACTTCCTTTTCTGTTAATTTTATAAGGAAAACTTTATCAGTTGCAGCCATTCAATGCACAACCTAGCCAGATTCTGTTGATCACATGGTACACAACACAGGTATCAGTGACGTAGCTGTAAATCTTTCCTATATTAAGATATGCCCTAGTCTAAGGCTACGTTATCAGGAAACAATGTTTAACTAGACGCCCGAGTACTCATAATGATGTACACATCCCAATAGTTTGGTGTTATACCGTATTAATAACTACGATTTTAAACAAACAAAACCGTCAGCGCTTAAATAAGTAAGTGAAATCGGTAAATAAAATTAAAATAAAAAACAAAATAATAAATCGAGCCGTTTTGCGCGAGGCAGCATTGAAGAGAATTTGGTCCAGTCCTATAGAACATGCTTACATGACTACAGATAAAAACAACAGATTTAACGTAACAAGAAGTCTCTCTAAATTGTCTCAATTATGGATTATACCAAGACACATGCGAATTTGTAAACGCACCTCAGGAGAATAAACATGACATATGACATGTTGCCTTTAATTAAAACGCGCACATAATGTCCAATAACAAAATATGTCTTTCGAGATACGTAGAATTTTTTTCGTGGCTGTTTATTGACAAATAAAATTAATCTAGCTAATGAAATGGATATTATTTTTACCATTGTGCAATAAACAGCAAAACAACAAACGTGAAACTACTTCAATATTATTAGGTTACTGACAAATTCATATTTAGCGTTTGAAGAGTCAACTATACGAGGTTTCATTATGACAAAAATATTCTTCTTGCGTTTTTAATCTTTGGAGAATAGTACATTTTATTAACGTTTAACCACGTTGGCAGATCCCAAAACGTATACATTTGTAAAATACAAGTCCAATACAGACAAAGCGGGATTGGAATATAATTATATAATTATACCAAATTATAGTTTGTTATGACTTCGTCATAATTAAGTGATATTTGAAGTTAATTTTGCGGTTATGGGTTTTATACACTAACAGTGAAATTGACCAGGTGAATCATTTCGTATACTTTCAGATTATTGATGTTTAGCGGTTAGAAAAGTAAGTGTGTATATTAAAGATTTAACAGATGGCAAAGCGGAAGTCGACGAAAGGTCATCGTTGCTGTCCAATACGAGTTTTCTCCGTTACACTAATTCGAACAATCACAAAACGTGCAAAGGTTCCTTCTGTTCTTATTGAGAGATTTTGCAATTAATCTGGGAACAGGTGAAAGTCCTCTGAAAGCATAGTGGTTCAATTCGTTCTTCTAAAGCGATTGATTCCGGTGTTCCAGCTGAACGACTGTCTTGTACATATGTGTAGCTTTTAATTCCTTTGTTAGAACAGATTAATCTGAGAAAAAGGTAGTCCTCAGGAAGCATAGCCTGAATGGGTAAAATACATGTAGCAGCCTCGGTTTTATTGAAGCGTTCCTTTTTTCTGTGTTGCATACGGCAGTTGGGTTTCTCCTAGTTGCGCCAAACGTACTTTATATTCTTTAAACGAAACTTAACATATATTGCAATAAATAATGTTTAAATTGCAGCAATGTTCTCCTAGCTAAAACAGAAAGAAAAGTACTTGTACGAGACTAATTCATTATAGAAATTAATACTAAGTTGTCAGAGATGAACAAAAGAAAATGTTTCATTAAACGGAAACAAGATACCGTTGTCAATTCAATTTGAAATAAATAAGTTAAGGCTTGACAGGAAATCATTACTGTAATCAATTGATAATAAGAAACATATTTTAATTGACTTAATACATTTATGATAACGATTTGAAGAAATAACTGATTATCATTATCATTCACACGCCAGAGCAAGACAATTCTACTGATTTAAATATGCAACAATGTTATAAGCGTTAAGAATAGGCAAAAATCTAACTTTTTATAATAATCGACTTTGTTGTGTGTGTTTATTATTGAACGGGCCTAATTGTCATGGTGCCCTTACACAATGTAAACTTGACATGTCTACATTACTTACAACATTCTTTCTTTGAACATCTCTTTAATTTGTTTTATAAGTGTGCAATAAAGTTTCTCGTACACGCGTTTCCCTTAACTGTTACTTAAGTAGAACATGCGTGAGTGACTGGCAGAAGCAGTACAATATATGAACCGTTCCGCAACATTTCAAGCTCCGCCCGATGCGGTAGGTTTTCTTTGATATTGTGAAGGCTTGTGAAGGGGTGTTTCTTTTGTGTTTTCTAAGTCTGATTGTCACCTGACAATATCATTCTAATCTATTGGATTAAAATTGACCATGTAGTATTATAAATGACCATGATTGACAGTTGCGGATCTGTCCATTGTGGGTACCCGTCGACATGCTAAGCTATCGTGGAAATGTGTACGTTTAACATCCGCCGTAATATGTTTTAACAGTGTTAATATCGGTGGACGCAAACAGAAAAAGAATCATAAAAACAAATCATGAATCTTATAATGTAAATAATACTGATCCGCAAAAGATGTGTATTTTACTTTCTAAGGTTTCGTCTTTTCTAGACTAATAGCACGTAAGGAAAAACATAAAAAGTTTACTTATAAAACAAACGCGTCTGTTGAGCAATTGCACCAGACGCCGCTTCAAATGCATTTTTCGGTTAGACATCAATAGAATATGTATTTATGGGATCAACTGTAACCGGGAAAACTTTTAAATACTTATATAGAATAATATCATTTACATTTCAGTGAGATAAAGCTTTCGACACAGTCATGTTCTTAGAATATAATCTCCTCCTAATAAATGCAATTTAATTTCTCATAAAATTAACGTGTCATTAATTTTATTGGCAAAAAGGATTGCTTCGGATAATTCTCAGAGTTATTGACAAAGTGGTTTTAACCCCATAGGCAAATTGATTAACACAATTACTGCACAACTGATTTAAGGAGGAGTTCTATTTTTAATATCGATTATGTACAATGACAGTAACCTTTTGATGTTCAAACAACAAGCAATCATGTTAAAATTAAATAAGTAATATATTGTTTAGTTATTCAAAAAGTACCATTTTCTTGCCATAAACCACATTAATAATTTATAATTAGTCAAAAAAATACCCTAAACAATAGATTTACCGGGGACCAGCAGAACTCTTACTATACTTAGAATATAAAGTTCACACTTAGCCGTATTGAACTTTATGAATTAACGGAGGACATCTTATAGTTTTATGGGTGAAACATTAACAGTTAGTCCAAAAATACATGCCAGTTTTTATTTAAAATGACATCAGTTGTTTACATCATACTGTCACTTTCACTTTCATTGCGAACCATAACTAATTGTTAATCGTTTTTTAATTAACTGTTCTTAAATATAGCTTCCGTGATTATTATTATTGTGAAAAAAAGGTTTATCAGAACAAGTAATGAACTTCGACTTTGTAAAATACGTGTAATGGCGAATAAAGCTTGTTCAAGTGAAAGCCATTTGTCACCGGAACCATCAAATGTCTACAGACCCATTTTGTACTTGTCTGTCAAATCTGCAAAGTGCTAGCTACTGATTGCGAGAACAGCTGTGATGGCAATCTGCTATACGTTGTGATGACTGTATCAAAACACGTAGCCATCATTTCTCTCTAATATTGGCAAGTTAACTGTTTAAGTAGTTTTTGCTTGGTTCAATAAGTTGATGTTATCAATGTGACTTTTATAAAATCAAATATAAATAAAGTTCCTGTCTTCTAATTCGCTATTGCAATTCTTAGTCGGCACAGGAAAAACAAAGACATAGTTAATAATTGGCGAGTTACACATTAAACAGAAAGGAAAGAAGATAATTAAAACCGACAATTCTATGACAAAGGTTTCAGTGTTTCTGTTTGGCTTTGTCTGTTCAAACTGTTGATTTGCTTGCACCGCATTAATGGTGGACTACTGGTATACAATACAAGGGGCATTAGCTCTATGTCGTGCACCTAAGAAAGAAAAGGTAATTGGTTAAAAAGTTTTGTAAGTATACACTACTTTAAAAGGCCGTAAGACAATTGTTTGTCGAATACCAAAATTGGCACATGCATGTGTTTCACCTTTGACATCAATTTAATATCAAAAGTGGTATAATTAACTAATGTTGCTACTGAGATTCAGACGAGTCGGTAAAGATAATAAAATTTGTAAAACATAACCGATTAATAAACAGACGAAAACAATTAAATACTTTAAGTAAAGTTATATCAAAGTAATACTTCTAAAACTTTTATTACATTTGGTCAAACTAATTAAAAGAGGACGTCTTTAAAAATTCTTCGTATATATGATAGGTCAAATGCTTTCATTACGAGGATTTGAAAATGTTTTATATGAATGTCTGAAAAAATAGTTTTGACGCCTAAGTCGTGAACGATTGCTGTCCTGGGGGGTCAAAACCTGTTAATAATTTAATTACTCTTTAATGGAGACATCAAGACGACAATACATTCCGAAATTGAATCATTTAAATGTATGGATTCAGACAAGAAGTTGTTAAATTGTTCAGCCATATAAATCTTTGTAAAATTGTCCCCGCTGGCATAATGTGTGCATTTTTGGAATACTGAAGGAAGACCACTAAAAAGTGTTCTTACTAAATATGACAGCTTGTGTCCTAGTTCCGCTATATATATCTCTGTAAAGTTGAACCCACTGACATTATTTGAACGACTTGGAAATACTGATAGAAAGTCACTACTTACAAAAATAAAACATAAAACTTTTGTCCTTGGGGTTTCTGACATAATGATTGTTTGGATTTCCAAAATAACAAGAAATGTTTTCAGTGTCTTATGCAGAGGGCAGATATTTTTTAATCAAACCAGTAGAGAACCAGTGTAACGTACAAAGAATCTAGGTTTCGTAGTTAGTTTGTATTAAGATATATATATATTAATCTTTATTCAATATTTCGTTCATTCCCTTGTTCAAGACTGTCTTTAATAAAGACAACTACTGGCAACCAAGTGCCGGCACAGGATTAAATCATGAATGTAAATTACTGTCAGCACTAAAGATGACAAAACATATGAACTACAAAAATATAGCATATCTGAGAATATTTCTAGACAGTCATTATCTTGTAACAAAAGCCAAGAAGACAAAACTGTTATAGTCATCTGTAAAAATATAAAAACACAATGACAAAATGGCCTTCCTAAAATATTTTTAAGGACATTCATAGCCGTACTTCTCATCATTAAAAGTTGTATGAAACATAATTATAATGCTAGGACATTGCTTTTATAGGCTTATCATAGACTGTATAAACACCGTAAGAAACATCTAATAATCGTCAGGTGTAATTTCATTTTTCTTGTCAAGACCGTGTCATGGCAAAAAATATATTTATTTTGTTGTATTTTGAACATAATTACCTGCATTAAAATCTTCTTAACACCTCTTGATTTGCCTTAGTTATACCGTTAATATTAC
>Ga0224511_10003290_pt1 | contig 11533 bp, 6 predicted proteins | sample SF_May12_sed_USG_2_FD_169988 | JGI IMG/M metagenome (GOLD analysis project Ga0224511, IMG submission 169988) | Sediment microbial communities from San Francisco Bay, California, United States - SF_May12_sed_USGS_8_1 | ecosystem: Environmental > Aquatic > Marine > Sediment | place: USA...
CGCATCAGTTAGAGCTGTGAGCTCCTCTTCTGAGCCTAATATATAGATTTTTATGCATTACATTAGGTTAATTTTGTTTTACATGAATAACATTTTAAGGGCAAAATTGTTTTAAAATGGCCTACAGGAGAAAATGTTTCAGTAGGCCAAAAAACAAAATCCGAGATGGCCTGGCCAAATACAAGCGATTTTATGCATTTTATAAATGTATATTATTTTATTAGATTAATTTAGATGTATGTTATGAATTTTATGTATTATATGAGTAGTTTCAATGCAGAGCAAGGGTCTCTAAACTTTGCGATATCCTGATGGATATTTTTAACTAGAGAAGACAATTCCCAATCCGGTGACGGGACAAATCCAAATTATTTGCGGTTTAAAAAATGTGCAGAGTTATCCTCTCCAACAAGAATGATACCTACCCGCCGGTATTTCGATTCGTTTCAATTTACACCAAGGCGGGCAGATATCCCGTTGCATAAAAGTAACTAACCTTTGAAGTCAGATTCGAACCGAGTTATATCTGTTTCAGTAACAACGGGAAACAGCTCTCTCCAATAATCCGTCCAGGTTTGATTTTCGTTGAGACCGAAATCATCCTCATCTCCAACCTCACCTGCAAGGAATACAGGTCAGTAGGTTTCTATACCCAATTTCAAAGTCTCACAGAATGCTAGACATGACCTTATCAATTCCCTACACAACATTAATAGGATCCTCAGTTTTCACTCAAGACAAGCAAAGGCCAAAGAACATGAATAATATTGATAAAGGAACAGGGGGCATCTCAAAGTAGAGTGCTAGGTTCACAAACGTTAGAACCTGGATTCAGATCCGGGTCATGGCAGGCTCCCGTAGTGAGTATGGGCTTCCCACATTTATTCTGGCGCAAAACAAAAACCAAGCCTCACGATGAGGTAGAGCGCTCATTGCTAAGCCATAACTGGTGAATAAACGGTATCTAATCCGGGAGCTTCACCATGCTGGGGGAGACATCATAAGAGAAACAAAATCCACAAAGGAAAGGATCCATTAGGCCCACTGTTGTCATTATATCCCAGAAGTTCACTTATTCCTTATGCAGTCAGTAGCTAGTCGGTTTGTAAGCCTTTCACGAGTCACACATGTACACTTTTAGTCAGTAGTTTGTTGATTCAAACATGAATCATGCAATCCATTTTATTTGCCTAGACAAAAAAGCGGATTTGGTGACTCATTGTAAAGCATCGCCAACGCCAGGAGACCGAAGGACTGGGCAATGATAAAGCAGACAAGTCTATCCATCAGTAACCCAATCAATCTTTACCTGACTGTTAGTGGGAAGTGAGGGTTAACACCCAGGGTTCAATATATTCAGTTGGGATCAACGAGTACAACTAACCAGCAAATAATGCTAAATTTTGCACAGCAGCATTCAGTATGTAGAAAAGTCAAAGGGGTTATGACACGGTCGATGGTAGACACACTTTCTGAGTTGTGTTCCCCATTCTTAAAGAGAGGCAACTCTGCATTCATTGCAGCGATAGCGAATGGTCTTTTTCCATAAACCGAATATCGGTCACTCAAATAACTATGGCCCAAATAATAATAAAATGCGATCTTATTACTAAAACCTGGTAATCTAGTGATCTTCACCCCCTTATAACATTGAGTAGATTGGAGAAAACCTAAGTTATAAGAAGTGCTTTGCCGGTTTTCCCTAGCCCTGAATAGAGGCCTATATAGACTTGTGTAACTACAAGTCTAGTGTGCACCTGCAAAAGGATTTTCCAAACATCAGCGCGTAAGCCGAGAAATGAGCGCAAACACCAACAGCTCTGTGTTAATTTGCTATCTCGAGGCCAATTCTGGTGCGTCGACGGTCTGAAAAGTACTTCGCCGAGGGCTCTAAGTATGTGCATTAGATAGGGCTATATCTAAGCTTCCATTTGGACTGGGTATTGGGCCCATTTCTTCATGGTAGGCTTCAGAATCTGAAAACAAGTGAAGTCACTTTTGCCCATGTCATAACCCCTTTAAGTACTTTCGGATTTACAATGAATTGTAAAGCTTCCCTTTCCCATGCTAAGCATGCTATGACAAAAGGTTCAGTTCAGAATTCAACTTGGTCTTTCATTATCTGTGTCTTTGGTAATTCAGTTACCAGGGACTAGAATCATTTATTACTACATGCGAGCATAATGCTTTGATATGTACATGTATGTAAATAACAATATAGAAACTGAAGAGTGGCCATTGGAAGCTCTCGACCCGATAAGGTTTTAATCAGATAATGGTTCATATTATCTACTAATGATACTCAAGGAAATCAGCTATGAAGTACTCACTGCGCATTTATCTACCTTTCAAGGATGCAAGACATTCCAGCAGTTACACAATAATTTTGTGTCCCTATCACCGAACAGCTGTCAGTAGTGGTGCAGAAATTCGTCTAAGGAGTCTATTCGAATCCATATTTCCCCTGAGAGCCTTTCCAATTACAACTGTGTGCCCCACAGAGACGGTAACTCTATGGGGCACAGCAGTTAGCACTTAGCACCGGCATATTACACTCAGCTAGATAATGTTGCTTTAGATCTGATGAGCCCAAACCATTGCCATCAGAGGGTGTTTCAGGCGCACTAAGTTCATTATGCTCGAGACAGCATAATATAAATATCTACCCACCTGTTTTATCATAAGCTTTCCTCTTGTTTTTATCACTTAGTACGGAGTAGAACTTTGAGAGCACTTTAAACTTTTCACCAGCATCTTTCTTGTCTTTCTCATCCACTTTATCGGGATGAATAGTCAGCGAAAGCTTGTAATATGCTTTCTTTACTGTAAAAGAAAGTTTTGCATTCAGCGATAAATGTAACCTCGGCTCCCTATGAAGCTATTTCCCCCAGTTGTTTACTTATAAATGGTTTTCCAGGATGAAGTGGCATGAAGAGTGCTAAAAATGAGGTTTAACTGTCTGAGATTGGAAGGGTAGTTTTATATCTAAGCCACTAATTAATTTGACTTCACAAGACCATCTCAGTGAGTGATGGCGAACTAACGAGACTAAACCTTTTAATATAGCTGGTCACCAGTTACTATGATGAAAAGTAACGGACATTCCTAGTAGCTAGTAGTTACTAAGCGCAACTAACAGACACCTAAGCTCTATTCACAAATGAACGATCTTCTAGGTTTTGTATGCTGAATTACATCATTAGGAGCGATGTGAACTTTGGGGTCGACTGATGATTGTGTGAGAGTGTGACAAATCAAACCAGCCGATAGGCTAGTCTTATCGATAGGCTAGTGTTATCGATAGGCTAGTGTTATTGGAAGAGGGTAAAAATCAGGCTAGAGCAGTAAAGCTTGTTTGTTATGATTGAGCGGCTCACTAACCAGTTATTAACTTAGTGAGTGAATTAGACTCATAGTGATGGTCATACATAAAAATGGCTCTGTTCTCAATGCACAGCTGATTGCAATAGGTGGTCATGAAATGGGTTGTAATGCTGACCTTTGTATTTCCTCTTGAGTTTTGATTCGTAGACAATGATTTGGCAAATAACAAAGCCAATAAGTAACTGAATAGGATTAAGAATTTAAGGTATTGACCTCAAATTCAGACACATTTTGACTCTAGCTTAAAGTGAGTGTCGATCACTCAGTTAGTCGGTAGACTGAGTAGTCAGTGGGTCCAAGTGATTAAGAATGAGAACAATCAGAACACACTAGTCTAGACCAGTAAACAAGTTCGAGTTAACACAGTCCCACTCACAGCCGCCCTCTCTGCCAGTCAAACTCAGAGACATCCATTGAGCACCACATGACCAAACAAATGCTGAGTCAGAGTGTACCATGTGTATTGTGCTTTTGTTATGTAGACTATATTGCAGACTCAACAGAGCTCATCATCACTCAAAATCAATCAATTTATCATCATGCAATGCCAACACTGTACTGCAGGTAACACTAACTGACTAACACACAGCTAGGAGTGTGGCCGGGGCGTTACCTGGTATTCTTTTAAGTTTTTTCTCCACCAGCCAAACTCAGAGAAATCCACTGACTGACTCTGAGCACCACATGACCAAACCAATGCCGAGTCAGAGTGTACTATCTATCTGTATTGTGCTTTGCCTTTTGTCATGTACTGATGTAGACTATATTGCAGACTCAGCAAAGCTGCCTACATCACCACTCAAATTCAATCAATTCATCATCATGCAACGCCAGCAGTGTAAGTGTAACTAACTTACAAGTTACACTTACAGTTACACTGAATTGCAGGTAACACACTGACTAACTCACTGATTAACAACACTAACTAAGTCAAGTGACTAAATAGTAACTAAGTTAGTAACTCAATGACTTACACTTACAGCAGCTATGAGTGTGGCCGGCGCACTACCTGGTATTCTTTTTTCTTTTATGTGTTACCTTGAGAGTCTGTTGACGTTCTGGGGACTCCTAAAACGCTGTATACATCTGCAGTCCCAAACAAAAGCTCAAAATCGTCAATCAAACCCATCGCAGTTTCAGGTCAGACTTGCTTGGCGAGCAGTTCCCGCGATTGTGACATCAGCTAGGAGAGAAACTATACCGGATATATGAAATGTAGTATGAACGCTATGACTATAGGTCGCTTGGAAAAGTCTTAACCAATGAACATACATCTAATGGTTAATTTGTCAAATAGTGGGGACGCTGTGGGTGTATTTATTCTATGTAGTGCGTAGCTAGTTACTCCGACGTCTGTATCTGCATCTTGACATCATCAAGTGCTAGACAGTGGCGCTTGAAGACAGGTGATTAATCTTTTTAGATTAAGCATCGCCGGATCCCATCCCACTGACGACAATTCAGTAGACAATGGATCTTAATTAGAACTTCGGATATCCGGATTTTCCATAGCCGTTTTCCATGACAATTGTCCAATCATTGTATACAAATAGTTGCTAACCTACCCATCTGACAATAATTCAGTCACTCACTCCTGGAGCGCTATTTCGGGATTGATTCAATGATTTTAATGGGATATAGTACGGTACTCATCAAATGTGTGAATAGCGTTGGTGAGACTAAATTGGACATTCTTATGGCAGTACAATTGCGAAAGCTACAGTATTCAGTTACAAAATGTAACAGCATTATTGAGTTCAAACCACAAACACCACAATTGATAAACCGTTGTATAACCTGAAACTGAGACCATTGGGATGAATCTGCTCTAATGATCTTGTATTCATCATTGGGTTCAGTGGCTAGCACAGAAATATTTGGAATCAGTGTCTTGGTCGGTGATCGTAATTATTATAAGCATAACTGAGTACTGTGGCGAGGGAACGGAGTGGTTTTAGGATCACTCTAAAACCAGGGTTAGGAGTATCAATTTGTAAAGAGTAGTAGTTACTTTTGTAATATCGAATATAAGTTAATCTTTACGTTTTTGAAAAAGTCATGAAATACATATTCTTTACAATTTTAAAGGAATTTATTATTCATTACTTTTGTAACTAAATAAGTGAATATAGTGTCACTTTCTCACAATCCCATTCCAATTGCACTCTGGAAACGATATAGTTCGCAGGTTTTCTACCACACAGATATTACTCGCTGTGCTCATTGGGGTGATCTCCCTCAGTGAATAAATAAAACCCAAGTGAACACAAATCCTGACAGAAATATGGCCTAACCTTGATATTCTCCATAGCACTCATCATGACATCATGACTGCGACAGCAATCGACAACACCAATCCAGGATTGAAATATAAAACGTTTATCACTTAGAACCCACAGTCATGAGTCGACCTCTCTTCCCTGTGGATGCATCACACGGGTGCGCTGCTTTGTCAGGCCTCAACATAGTTCCTTCATAGCAGATTCCATGCAGATTTCATGGCACGTCACCTAATTAATGTGAGTTTTATGAGGTATACCTGTGTATGGAGACCTAGTTACTGACACCCAATAAATCAGAGGAGCAATTACTCGTACGTATGTACACACCGTGTGACTGCATGTGAATATTACTCACATCATCATGGATAATCAAAGCAATGTAAAGTCGCTCAGTAAACACTGCAGTGCAACCAACAGTGCTCATACGTATAGATTCATGGATTGAAAAAAGGCAAATCAGGAGTTATATACCTGATTTTTGACGTGATTCTGCTGTGGGTTGAACAACTGGTTTGGCTCGTATATACTGCCAAATTTCATTGAGATGATGTTTCATCAAGATCCGTAGATCATTATTCTTTTTTAGGTAATCATTTTTTATGAAAATGTCATATTGGCCCTGTGGTAGTAAACGCGTTGACCCGTTGAGAAGCATTGGAGATGCATGAACTGGCTTTAGAGGTGCTCAACATGACTAGTTTGAAGCCCAGTAATTTTCCCCGGTGGATAGGGACATCCGAATTCCGAACCCTAAGGGAGTAAGGGGGAAAAAGCTGCCGCCTGAAACTATCAGAAAATCTCGGGCGCTATCACCTACATGACTTGACTCTTTGGGGGGTGTCATGGGGTCACGGTGAGGTCATATCATAGGAGTATGGGCGATTCTGTCAATAAACGATAAATATGAATTACCTATTGTGTTGCCTGGTTTTCTCGTTATCGGGCTAGAGAAATGAAAATATTCACATAATTATGGATATTCAAAATGTAAAACAGATCTCTTTGATTGTGATCATTAATGACTTTTGAGTCGCTAGGTTTCGAGATTAGTAAGCAATATGGCCGCGAAAACAAAATTTGAGAGAATGGCAAGTCCTCGGCTTTTACTTGTTCTCTCAACGTTGGTTTACTCATCGTCTGCTCAGCTCTCTGTTCCCAAAGAGTCCCCGGCAACGTGCGCTGTTGAGACAGATACTACTGATGCCGAATATTTCGATGTCATCAAAATGAGATGTGAAGTTTGCCCCGTCAACACCCAGATGGATTCCTCAGGTTTGCTCGCGCTCGAAGTCGATTGGTCTTAATTTACATTAGATTTTTTAAAATATTTATCATAAACTTGAAGGTTATGGTTACTCACTGCATCAATGACAGACTTCTTCCTGTTGGAACTCATCTTTCCCTTAGAAGTGAATGGGTGTTGAGCCCATGCCCGGTATTATTCAACTTCAAGTAAACTCGGACTGGTCCCGGTTTTGACTTTGAGGGTACCAATTGAATTGATACAACTTTGACCAGAATATCTTTACATTTCCTGACTATCCCCACTCAAGGAGATGGGAATCTTTCTTCTTTAGGTTACAACTGTGTTTGTAAGCCAGGCTACATATATACAAGAAACTTTGGAGGTGGTGAAGTAACTTGTGCTAAATGCCCTGGGGCGAACCAAGTAAGAACCAACGTCTTAGGGGAAATAAGTAAACAATATTTCTGATAAATTTATACCAATAAGTTTTTATGCTAGAAGGTGTACGTAAAGCTGTGGTGGTCAGAACTCTGTACTGAAGTTCAGCTGTGCTTGAGTCATGTTTGAAAAGTCGACCGTCACTAATTACAACCTATAAATCTTCCCTGCCTCGAACTGGATTTATCAGTGGGCCTCTGTTTAATCCCCAGACTGTTTCTCTTGATGGATACGAATGTTTGGAAAGCGATGAGCCAGCCCCAGTGCTTCCATGCAAATTTGATGAGATTCACGGTAATCAATGTCTTAACTCAATGGCTGCTGATCCACTATAACCACTCTTATGTCAATCTTAGCACTGTGAAAGAATGCTCTCTTCTGTGCATGTTTGTCTGTAGCCATCCAGTATTAACTGTTTACATGAACTGATTTCAAACCAGGTTGCATCTGCTGATGGTTGGAGTTGTGTTACTTGTGACTCGGGGGTTACACTGGGTGAATGCAATGCATGCGGTAACCCCGCCTCAACCATTCAAGGTAAAAAAAAACCCTGGAGTGTGATTTCAGTTCATTAACCAACACCCTACCCTGTAGTTTACCAAGAACCGGCCCGTAGCTAGATAATCTATAGATTTGAGTGCTTTACCCCTTGGTTTAGGGTAGCCAGTTTCATAAACCATTCTTGAGTGTGGCTATATATAATAAGTAGAGAAAGACTATGTTGTGATCACTATAGCGTGCATGCATTTTCTGTTGCTTGGTTTTTTTACATGATTGTGTGTCGACTAAATCCTCTCGGTGATCATTGGCGATAGACCCTTTTTCAACTAAGATAGCACGTATGGAGCGCATCTAATGATGGTCTACGAGACATCGCTTATTTGAAGAGGTTTCACGAATATCTGTTGTGTATTGCTGAACTACCAGTTGCTAGCATAGTTGACAATCAGGCTGCACTGTGAAACTGCAGACCAACTGAATACGATAGAATTGACGAAAAAAGTGAAAGATACTGTGTGGAAATCTGGTTCATTGATCGCATATTCAACGAGAGACTTCGTCGACTAACCATGTTCAAACTGAGCGTATGTTATATGATTTTACACACTTTCGAATCCAGAGTCCATGTTATGATTACTGTAAATAATTGTTAACATAAATATGTTCAGTTGATCGGGAGCAGGATGGAACAAAAAAAAGCCAGTCACAGTGCTTGGTATGTGCCATGGGAACTCTTCCTGCAGCTGATGGAATGCGGTAAGTTTGTTTTGTACAATTTTCAATAATAATGACTGGAGACTAACCAAGCAGCCTCACAGATTATCTTGTATAGTTTTTATTTCAACTGTTCCACGCGTGCCCTTAGTTATTCATTCTATTTGACAGACCTGCTAAGCTTGAAACTTATTCTGGTGCGTTAGGAGCAGATGATTATGTGGGCAGGATTTAATATCACCGGGGTGGCCCAGCATAACCAGAAATTTAACTATTGACCTGTATCCGGGCCAGGTTCCCCGGCGATTGAGCTATTGAACTATTTCTCATGGCACCAATATAACAGGCGTAATTTATGCAACATTCCCTGGTAATGTGGAAATTTAATTTTGAGTTTTGCATCGCTAATACCATAGTTTGTTTCTATGTTTGGATTTTTGCTCAATATAAGTAGGAAGATAGTATGAAGTGACCTCATTTTTCTGTCACACTTTATGGTTTTTCCACCTTTGAAGGTGTGAGCGATGTGACCACATTCGGGATACTGGACCGTCTAGTAACTGTGCTTGTTCAACACCAATCTACACTTTAATTGGTGGTTACTGCTTCAAAAATAATGATGACGTGCCACAGGCAGCAGATGTCTCCTATGATGTAATGCTGTCGGTGAGTGATAGTGGTGGTTATTTTGATAGTATCGCAAATATTCCAACAATTCTGTTTTACGTCACTGTTGCTTTTGTGCGGTTGTTGACAAAAGTATTTTTATGTTTATTCCCCTTGAATTGGTCAGATTGGCATTTCAATAATCTATAACTAGTTCTACCATGGCTACCACCGCTGTAACCATCACAATCAACCGTGACAGTCAACTGTAAGTTGATTGAAAATCGGTGTTAAGATAATATTTATGTCTCACAGAACTAAAGGGGTTATGTTGTCTATCACTTTTTATGGCACGTTTTTATTAAACGTTCAGTTATAGTATGTTCTGGGTGAACTCACAATCTATACTGCATCACAATTAAGTGGCACGAAAGTAGGCTTTGGGCGTTTTCAGCGCATTTTCTTTTACTTTCTAACTATTCTTGCAGGAAAGTGAACAGTTTGCTGTCTCAGCTTATATGAAGGAGCACTTGGTAGCTTCATATCTTCTGTGTAAAGTGAGTGCCCATAACATTACGAAAATACATCCTCAACTTTATACTTAACATGACATATTTTACATGTCTTTCTTAAACCTATTTTTTTCAATTTTCAACGTATGATCTCCATACGTATGGGTTAATAATCACAGCACTGTCAGAGTTTGAGAAAAGACCCTTTCTCCCTAATGTAGTTATTCATGATTTCACCGACTGTTTGCCAACAGCATCATCTGATATTGACTGGTTGATTGCAGCGTACATGATTTGTGGACTTATAAAACCAGTATTCTCGTATCTGTGATGTAACAGGCAAAACCGGTTCTGCTAGGTTGAGATTTAGATCAAAAAGACATGTACTAGGGTCGGGTATTTATCAGAACGGCCTGTGCTGGGGTCAGGTCTAGACCAGAAAGACCTGTATTAGGGTCGGATATTTATCAGAATGGTTTATAATAGGGTCGAATCTAGAACAAAAATCTGTTTATAGGATTTGAATACTGAATGTCGTTCTTCTGTTAGATTCATCTCAATAGCACTTCCTGTGAGCAGCTGGTCAATCTCTGTGTATCAAACTATGCATCATTGAATCAGAAAGTCTGCAAACTTTATCTGCAAGACATGACCTCCAAGAGAACCATTCGACTACTGGAGCGAGAAAACTGGGGGTGGGTAGACTTACATAGCTATTGTCGATTCATCTGCCTCTAGTCCACATTTACTACTTGTTTAATCACCTACTTGTAGCCTGGGAATAGGAAGAAAGTGGCATGCGTTCACTTAGCCAATATCTGTGTGATGTCAATGTATTATCGAGCACCAGCGCAGTCTTATATAAAGAGATTTGGCAGCCCATGTCGACTATATGATGCCGCATTGCTAGCTTACAAGACTCAAACCGAGAAAAGTGTCGAGCCAATAAATCTCGACCATCCAAACTGGTCTGAATTCAAAAATTTTCAGTTTGCTGTTCTTTGTTTTGTGTTCAGTTTTCCTGTTTGTGTTATGAAACCTTTAGATTGACAGGTTGAGATTCATGTTGAAGGCCTATGTATCCGTTGTTATAATGATGTTATCCATTACGCATCGGCCATTGGCAGAGGTGTACAAATTGATTGAAAGAATCAAGTTGATTTCAATTCGAGTAAAGCTGTAGCAAATCTTAACAAAATAACCATTAAGTCTGAATTGAATTTGAAGGTGTGGTAGGCAGAGAGTCGGGATCAATTTGAGTATTTTTTCTTGTCTACTTTTACACATACACCCATTGGCAAGGCTTGGTTATGCATATCATATGTAGTCATATGAGATCACACTTGTTATTGCAGGCCACAGCATCTGCCATGGTTGTACTATGCTGGTCAAGCGTCTTCTGTTCTTGATGATACTGATATTCCTACCAAATTCAGTCTGACTGCCAATCACATTGACAATAAAATCCGCCTTATGGTGAGTAAGCATATATGTCTTATAGCAAGATATACTGCATTTGTGCTACCCTAGATTTGTACCCGAGCTGTCTATAGTCATATCCGAGTCTTCCATGTAGAAATGCCTGAGGCGCTTAAGATCTGCCAAACAATAATGATGTAACAAGCTATGTCTTGCCATTTTTGACCGCAGTATGTCAACAACAGCCATGTGAAATAAAAAAACTGGAAAATCTATTCAAATGAGCAACGCACAAACTCCTAAAGCTGCTGTTCCGAAGCGTGCTCATCTTACCAAATCTCTTCTTTTGTTTATGCAGGTTGCCATGTACACTCTAAATGGTACATATTTGGGTCTACACGACGTCAGAAATGGCCGCTTGCAACTCTGCA
>Ga0224511_10003291_pt1 | contig 11530 bp, 10 predicted proteins | sample SF_May12_sed_USG_2_FD_169988 | JGI IMG/M metagenome (GOLD analysis project Ga0224511, IMG submission 169988) | Sediment microbial communities from San Francisco Bay, California, United States - SF_May12_sed_USGS_8_1 | ecosystem: Environmental > Aquatic > Marine > Sediment | place: USA...
CAGGAATAAGGAAGAGTTCGAATAAATACATATACGGCATACAGTGATCATATGATGACTACAATTCATAAAAGTATGTGTCATCATGCCATAATTCTTTCTTCAAGTTTTAGCCAATCGTATATTGTTAACTTCTTCCGTATTTACATAAATGCAAGTTCAAACAAATTGAACTATCAAAATTAAGTACAAGTAAATATATTAGAAAAGCCTAATACATCATTATTTCAGACGTATCATGATACATGTATAAGGGCAAATAAAATGTTTTCCAAAGGATATCAGTTAAATTGTAGTTATTGTATTACGTAATTAAGGTGTTAAACTCATTGAAAAGCAGCCGTCTTATACTTATCGCCAATAATTGATTTACTATGCTGTTGTTGTTGTTGTTTTTCTACATTGTCGGAAAACATACATACATCAGACATGTCCTATTTACATGTTTCATATTAAGTTGTTTTGTTGTGGGTTTTTTAAACAGAGAGATAACCGTAGCATTTTTCTTTTCTTTTTTTAAATAAATGAATAAATTCTTGGCTGTTTATCTACATAGTAGGAAATATATTGACATCTATACCACCTAAGTAAACACAGTGCCTCCTTTTCATTATAGATTTATATTGTTCATTACCTACGGATAAATATGACAAAATATAATTGTTTGTGTTGTACTAACTGCTTTAAAACATGGATAGTGGGTAAGTGGATATGACATACGAGACAAAAACATTACTGAATTTGAAGACCAGTATTTGCATAATGTCCGTGCGATTTATCCTTAGATATTTAAATCATAATGAATAACATAATCACACTTATTCAATGTGTGTATTCTAATTTGTAAACTCACTATCACCCTTCAGTATGATAAAAGCTTATTTGATTCGACCGTTCAGAATTTCATTTTGCACTGGTTCGATTTCTTATAATTAAGAGCTTTTAATAAATATTACGATTTAATTTATGCTAGAGTAAGATCTAACAAGGATGTATGTATATCTACACATCTGTTTACTACTAAGTTAACTATTCCCAATAAGCACCATGTATAAAACAACACATTTTCTATCCCATACAAACATTCAGGTATACATTCATAAAACATATGCAAACATACTCTAGAATAATATTGTTCAGTACTGTTGTTCATTACCCTTTAAGAAGATATCTTTTGTTTTTAAGTGCTTCCTGTTTACTGCCATTTAGAATGACAAAGTAAGTGTGTTATCTGTCGTAAGTTTCAAAAGTATTTGACATCCATATTTGTTTAAGGCAGCCAACATGGTATAAATACAAGAGAACGTTTCAAATATTTCACATCTATCTTCTGTACATTCAATACATGTATTATGATGCTTACGTTTTAAAATGAAAGAAACAGGGACTTATTGTGTTGCATTGTCTTCTACTGCATTGGTTGTTTGTGTGATTCTAATAATTACAAATGGCATCGTTTCTTTAAATGCAGCCAGTGAATCGTGTAGCTCCTGTAGGACACCATATCCAGGGGAGTGGGGTTCTTGGGGTACCTGGGTCCACTGGGGAAGCTGGGGATGTGAATCGATTTTGGGTTTTCTTCATTTGTGGGCTCCCTGGGAGAACTGGAGTGGGTGCAGTCGCACCTGTGGAGGAGGAACTAAAACACGGTACAGATACCGATGTTGTGATAAGGGAAAATCACAGAACTGTATAGAATACAGCAATTGTCCGGAACTTTGTCTGAACTCGGGAACATTTGATACGCAGTGTTATTGTACAGATGAGTTTTTCGGAACGTGTTGTGAAGAAGGTAAGCCGAAACACTGTTTTGTTATGTATATATTGTTAATTGCCTGGGCTAGTCTGTTTGACAAGGAAAGTGTGTGTTCTAAGATAAGCAAATACAATATAACATTGACCATTGAAATCAGTTGCGGAAAATTATTATAGAAGTAGATGATATTTGATTGTCATCGGTATTTGTCAGAAACTACGTTGTAAGTGCATGTATACTCTCAATCATATACATTTTAAAGGTTGCTATGATATTTTTTATTCAATACATGTGATTTTAAATTAATTTATGGATAACATATATGAATCACATATTTATTACCTCTTTAATTGTACTTAATTGCCTGATATTACAAAAAATACAAGTTTGAAGGTAGGTTTATCACAAAATGACCTTTGAAAGCAGTTGCATAATTTTTTATACAAGTAGAATGTAGATGCTATTTGAGGGTCATCGGAATTTGTCAGAGACTACATTGTAAGTGCATGTATACTGTCAATATTGCAGTCTGATCATTGAAAATAGAAATATGTAGTGTCCAACTTATAAACAAAATCTCCATAATAAAGCATATACCCAAGATAATATTTGCTAGATTTGACAAATGGTGCCCACAAACCAAGAATTTGTTTTATACATCGTTCAAATCATTTTTATGTCCATTGCACGGACAAATAGTTTAACTATGGTGGCTGATTGATGCCATGTCGTATAAACGTGTTTTCGGGGGGGGACGCGAAAGGTCGCCACGCGAAAACCCGCCAAAAGGTGATTTTGTCGGTTTTTGCATGGCCATCTTTCGCCTCTCCAGGCAAAGATACGACAAACAGTAGCCGAAAACGCAACACATGTAATGTCGCGTACTTTCGTGTGGCGGGGCGAAGTACTTTCGTGTGGCGGGGCGAAAGGTCGCCATGCGAAAACACGAAAAAATCACCATTTGGCGGTGGCGCCTTTTCGCTTTTTAGCCCCGAAAACACGATTATACGACATGACACAAATCAGCCACCATAGTTAACCCCAGTGTTCATGCATTGAACAACTTGTTCATGTATTTTGTCGTATTTAATTTTAAGTCATAGATTCAAATGAAGTTTTCTTGAATGGGGTTCATGCATTAGCAATATATTTGTATAAATACTTTCCGACACCACAATCTGAGCTTTAGTCTTTTTAACCCGGTAAGCGCTGCTACAGGTAGAAGCATTGGAGTGAAATCAGTGAACAGAATCCAAATTTAATGGTCGATTGTACTGGCGCTGTAATCTTGAAAATAAAATAAGTGTGTTTTAAGAATACCGACATTAGAACAACACGACTATATGTAGGAGAGGGAGCTTCAGCTAGGTTGATTATTATTTCAAGCCGAAAATAGTATGTTTATAAAAAATAATTAGCCCGTACCTATATACCATTTGTTCAAGTGGTTACCCGAAAATCTCTTCTTGTTTTGTTAATGCTAAGGTAAGGCCGACATATGGCACAACCGTGTCTTTTTTATTTAAAATAACACTTCTATGTGTAAAACAATATCGTACATATCTGGATAATCCTAGGTCGATATATGTACCGGTACCTTTAACAAACAATCTTATGGTGTCAATGTGGAGGTAATCATTTTAAGGCTATGAATATTTTATTGACGACTAATACAACGCATGTGATGTGATGTGATGGTGCACATCCGAGAAGTGTAACAGATGACAGAATGGTAGACATGGTGAAATAAATATTGTTTATCTAAGGCTTGGTGTAAATGGAAATATAATAATATTGACCTATCAACAGACCGCCCCCTTCCCTGCCTCTCGAAATTAACATATCGCGTGACGGAAATATTAATATAAAATGAAAGACATACTGCTCCATTAAAATATCGCTATATATATTATATATTAAACGACAGACACTTACATATATTCATTGATCGGGAAAGACTGAAATCAATCAAAACGTTTCGGCATAAGCATTTAAATGATTGAAATCTAGGATAATTTTTTATAGTACAGGGTATGTTGTGTCGCATTCAGTTGCTACAGTTGTAGCACAATATTTTTTCAGGCCTTTGATTGTTTTACGTCTAAGTTATCGCTGTCGTTTTTAGAACAATCTGCACGACAGTGTTTAAAATGTCAAAAGAGAAATATATATTTGTTAACTTTCTGACATGAGTGTATCGTTTTAGTTTTGAAAACCTTGTAAATCAAAAACCAAGCAACCTGCAAAGCGGAACATTTGAAACGAAAACTTTTTAAAACGATATTGATAAGTTGCAAGTTGACTTATGTCTCCGTATGTGGGAAAGTCTTGAAAAAAATAAAAGTAAAGAATAGAACCTAAAAAAGTATTTTTGTTGATTTTTTGTCGACCTTCAAATTGTAAGTTTGGTTTTTGTTATGTTCAAGGCATAAACATTACCATGAATATTTCATTTGTGACTCTGATGCAGAGAATTTCTTTTGTTATAGACGACCACCTGTGCATATTTGTATAAAAACGTATTTGCGTAACTCATCTTCTATGTGCACTACATATAATAATTGATACCGCACTTGAACTTGATTGCCTGTAGAACATGAATAAGGAAGTGTTCGAATAAAACATATAAGGCAAACAGTGATCATATGCTGACAACAATTCACAAAATTCTGTGTCATCAGGCTATAGATTCTTTCTTCAAATATTTAACCAATCGTTTATTTGTAATTTCTTCCGTGTTTAGATAAATGCAAGTTCAAACAAATTGAACTTTCAAAATAAGGTACAACGAAATATATTAGAAAATCATAATGCATCAGTATTTCAGACGTATCTTAATATAAGGGCAAATGTTTACTTAAAGGAGATTCGTTAAAATGTACATATTTGTAATAAGGGTATTAAACGCATGAAAAGGCACCCGTGGTATAACCGCCAAAAATGCATGGTAAACACGGTGGGTAATGAGAGTTTATTGTAATTAACAACAATACATAAAATAATTTTACAATATGGTGTTTGTTTTGCACTGTCGGACAACATATTGATTTCAAAAGTGTCCTATAAACAGTGCTTTATTAAGAAAACCGTAGCATGTTATCCAAATTATCTACATACATGCATCATGACATTAATCGGCAAACCTTGTAAATAGACACTATGTCCCATTTTTAGCTCACCTGAGCACAAAATGCGCATGGTGAGCTTTTGTGGTCAGTGGCTGTCCGTCGTTCGTTGTCGCCCGTCGTCCGTCGTGCGTCGTCCGTCAACATTTGATGTTTACACTCTAGAGGCCACGTTTGCAACCAGATTTTTTTGAAAATTCATCAGAATGTTTGCTTTGACAATACCTAGGCCAAGTTCGAATACGTATGGGTCATGTCGGGTCAAACACTAGGTCACCAGGTCAAATCTTATGAAACACTCTAGAGGCCAGAACTGCGACCCGATTTTGATGAAACTTGGTCAGAATGTTTGTTTTGATAATATCCAGGCCAAGTTTGAAAATATGTCATATCTGGATCAGAATATTTGTCTTAGCAATTTATAGGCCAAGTTCGAATATGGGTCATGTTGGATTAACAAGTAGGTCACCAGGTCAAATCTTAGAAAAGTCTTGTTAACACTCTACAAGCCACATTTGTGACCGGATCTTTATCAAACTTGGTCAGAAGGTTTGTCTTGAAAGTGTCTAGGCCAATTTGAAATATGAGTCATGAAGGGTAAACAAATTAGCTCAAATAATAGACAATTATTATGTATACTATTGTGTATACCAGTAAAGCAAAGGCCTTCAAATTTGGACCACTTGTACAACTTGTACAACTTAGTGTGTGGAATTGAACTTTGACATTTTATAACATTAAACTTGACCCTTTGACCTTCTTTTACAATTTAAAGCTTTAGCCTTCAGATTTAGACCTCCCATGAGTCGCCTGTTGTACATAAAGCAATGAAAAAAAGGAAACTCTTAAACAAATTCTGTCTCAGGTGAGCGTTCCAAGGCCCTCTGGGTCCTCTTGTTTAAAGTTTAATTTTATTTATATGATAAGTATGAACAAGAATTACGATGTGTTGTTTTGTACATACTGCTTTATACACGGATAGTGGATACGTGGATATGCTATAACTTCTTTTTGAATACCAGTATTTGCATATTGTCCGCGTGAGTTCGCCTCAGATAATCAAAACATAATAAATTACATGATCACACTTATCGATTACTGAATTTGAATAGAAATGTCTCTCTTGATATTTGTAAATTGCACGATTTTTATAATAACCCTCTTCCCTGTGCAGTCACTTAAGTAGGATTCAAGACCATTTAGGCTCGTTTTTTATGAACATACTTTCACGTTGTACATTGAATCAGCGTTGTTTGTATTGTATATGGAAACTCTTATTGATATATTTATTTTTAGACCTTTACTTTCACGGCACGTTGGTTGTGGTCATTTGTTACAGCGGTTTTGTACATTGCATTTAACATGAAACTATTTATCAGAAGTTGTAATTGCAAATACTGTTTTTGGTGGGGAATACTAAATGTCGTTTGTCCTAACGTTGCAATAACATTAGGAAATCCTAGTTTTCGTAAAGTGATTGTAGGAAGATAAATTACGGGCATGTGTTTGTATTAAAGAAAAGCCATTTTCTTTTAAATAAATTCATGTTAGACAATATACATTTATTTACTGCATGATAAAGGGACTCCACTGAGGTATGGTTGTGTAACACACTTAAAAAGAAAGTTTTCGAAAACCTATATGTTCTTGTTACCAACGTATTAAGTGTATCAAAACATTTTTGCGGTACCTTAATATGGTCTCTATTAATTTGGCAAGTCAGTTTAAACTTGGAATGTATTTGTAGAATAGAGAAAAGCGCTACTAAAGCTTGTAAAGGTCACCAGATATAATACAAGTGTTAAACTAATTGCCAGCCAATTAAAGACATATTACGGTACAACAAGATATATTTATATGACCTACTCACGTCGACAACAAGAATAGCATTAAAACATTATTTCGAAAAATTTATTTTGAAGTTTGTAACACGACCAGACCTAAGTGCAGTCCCTTTGATGGTAACCTTATTGAAATAACAGATTGGAGTCATTTTCATTATTACATTTCTTATGATTGGCCTAAACCAACACCAAACAAATGTCTATTTTCTGCAAAAAGTATTACCAATTTTGGAATATTAAATTAATATTTTATGTTGTAACCTGTTTGTTTAAGATGCAAACGACGCGTATGTCATTCTCTCTTATTAAAACATATTATATTTGATTTCTCGTGCACTTTTTATAAAAATCGACTGATATGGCTACTCATCGTTCAACAGAATACGCTTTTTACACTAACATCAAATGGTATTTCAGAGCTAAGATTACGCAAACAAAATAATGTATTTTAGACCAGAAAGGCCGATCAAAAAACACAGCTTTTGTTTTTAGATTAATGTCTCTATATTGATTTCTTAATGTTGTGCTAGACCTATATATATTTATACCGTAAAATCTAGGCCAGTGATGTGTTTTGTAAATACTTACCGGCATGTTAACATATGAACCTGACTTCACGTACATGTACACTGATTCATACAGATCAACATTATTCCCTGATGAATAAAACTATCCTTTAATTTACATAAGATTTTTTATGCTAAATTTTGTAGTTTTCTTTTTCATGATAATTGCAATAAACAACCTTGCTGTATGAGACTCATTGTGTTAACACCAAAATGGATGCATTCTTACCCTATGTCCATGTGGAAACTCACACGTGGAGGTCAACCGTTCTAATCTCTATCAAGAATGCTATAGTACTAAGGGCACGTGGACATGATTCTTGTTCTATATCGTGTGTTGCATTGATCAATGTAGGCCACTATTAACCATACATATATTGCATTGAACTCGTACTAAGCTATTGTTCCCATATAACTTTTTTTAGGTAATCGATGTGCTAAGTGTCAGTGTGCTTGTTAAAGTTCCAACCATATATGATTCTTTTAAATACTGTTTAATAGCGATGCAGTTGTTTAGAACCTTTAAAATATACACATATATTTTCATATCTAAATCGTTTACGTTTACACAAACCAAAGAAAACATAAACTGTAATTATAAAATGCAGTGTTGCTTATTTATGCTTTTTGATGCCTTCAAAGCATTTTGAATTTTCTAAGTGCTTCCTGATAACTGTCATTTAGAGAGACAAATTAAGTAGGTTATCTGTCTTATTAAAAGTGTTCGACGTCCCCATATGCAATTCACTTAGTATAAATAAAAGAGAACGCTTCAAACACAATTTAGAACTTCTCCTGCACTATATACATGCTTAAGTTGCAAACTGAAAGAAACAAAAACTTCTGCATTTGCATTGTCTTCTACTGCATTTATAAGCTGTGTGATAATAATAATTACAAATGACATCGGTTATTTAAATGCTGTCGGTGAAACGTGCAGCTCCTGTAGAACAATACACCCAGGGGAGTGGGGTTCTTGGAATACCTGGACTCCCTGGGGAAATTGGGGATGTCATTGGTTGGGATTGCATCATTATCACTATTGGGATAATTGGGCTCCCTGGGAAAACTGGAGTGGATGCAGTCGAACCTGTGGTGGAGGGATTAGAACACGGAATAGATACCGGTGTTGCAATTGGGGTGAATCTCAGAAGTGCAGAGAATCAAGCAATTGTCCGGAAGTGTGTCTGAACTCGGGAACATTTGATACACAGTGTCGTTGCACCGATGTGTTTTTCGGAGAGTGTTGTGAAGGAGGTACGGCAAAACAATTTTTGTTAGGTATATTTGTTAATTGCCTGTGCTAGTCTGTTTGAGTGGGAACTGAGATTTCTAATAAACTGAAGAAAGGGAAGCCCTCAGGAAACAAGGCCTGAGATAAGCAAACTAAAAATCACGGTGACCATTGAAAGCATATGCGGAAACGATAAGATGAAACATTAATCTTTTTAATGTTGATTTTAGAAACAGAAAATGGCACATAGAAATTACGCTTACTTTATATCAGTTTGTTCACAACGTTGCATGCTTACTGTACACTGTGTGTGCATAACGCATGATACTCTGCTCTACAATATATGGGATTGTGCATTTGCAGATTAGTATTAGTGCACATGGATGCAAATTGTAATTGCAAGATAACTTTTTTCCCAAATTTAATTTAACTTTGCATTTGTGTATGCTAAATTATTGGGTTTTTTTGCAAACAAATATAACATGGGAGTAAATATTTTTGTTTAATACCATTACATATGAAAAAAGACAAACTTTAAATTATATTTTACAGTTACTATTATTTCACCGTCGGTAAAGTCCAACTATGTGTAAAATAAAACTTTACATATTAACTCATTACCGTGGCATTGTTTCACGCTTACGAATTGCAAGGGTAGAGATGTTAACCGTAACTAATATAAAACTCAAGTGGTTATGTGTTGATTTTACTCTTATGTTTTGCTTTTGTATGGTTATGTCTTGTCTTATAGTGCGTAGCATTGTTTCTGTGGACATTACTTACGAACGAGGTTGGGTCCTCTTCGAATACCAAGTTTGTAAATTTATGACTGATTTAATTAAAATTATGTAAACTTTAAACATGATTCGTGCTATATAAATACCTGATTAAACACGTTGGATGTGTCATTGTTGTAAAGATGAGTACTATTTTACCCTAATAAAACAAAATTTTGAGGTACAAAGTAAGTATACAAGTAACTGTAGATACTGTTGGAGGGTCATCGGAATTTGTCAGTGAATACATTGTAAGTTCAGGTATACTTTCAATCAAATACATTTTACAGGTTGCTGTGAGATTTATTTCTTGTTCAATATGTGATTTAAAGTTAATTAATGAATAACATATGTGAATCACATATTACCTACCTCAATAATTGTACTTGCCTATTATTTAGAGAAAAATATATGAGTGGACGGGGGCGGAGTTTGATAATTGCCCCTCCAAAGAGATAAAATGCCCGAGACCATTTTACCTCTAGCCGGGAAATTATCAACCTCCGCCCCCGGCCACCCATTCCTTGTTCTGTATAATACATGTGTCAACCTAAAATAATGTCGAAATGTTTTTAAACTATGCAAGAAAATTTCACAATGATCAAAATGTCAGAAATCTCACTCACCACGATGACGAAGATGAGACATGTTCGATGCAAAATGTTGTCCTTGAGGAAAACAAGAGTTTAAATGCACCTTGTTTTCCCTGTGAACACTTTTGGAAAAAATCCTATTTAACGATTCAGACAGCTTTTCAGTCCGAATACAATTCGAGCTAGATGACTCCTATCGTTCATGTTTGTTATTTATTTTTGTAAACAGACATGAAATGAATATGGCACTTTTTATCTAAGAAATACAATGCATTGTTTACTTACAATTATGTGTATATTCTCATGAAATTCATAAAAAAAGGTTTTTTATAACTGACAGCGATTTGTTATTGTTTACATTGTTTAAATGATGACGTCATTTATGACGGTTACAATTCAAAATACTCTTCCGGCTTGTGTAAAATGCGATGTTACTAGTACCATTTGTTTTCTTTTCCAATAACATCTATCTTTCATCTCAAAATGAATATTTCTTTGATGAGCACCCATCGATAGGCGGCCATTTTCCTGTCAGAAATGCAACTAATGACGTAACTCAAAACCAAGAACTGCACGTGCTTCTTTTCCAAGGGCTTTTATCGCATAATTGCGATAATTGTGATAAAATCTGCCGAGGTCGAGTAATAATATGTTTTCAACGTAAGTTTGTTACTATATATAGTAACATATGTATTATATAACAAGCATGTAGGTATGATTATTATCAGAACTCAGTCTGAGCATAGCAAATATAAAAATTGTAGTGTCCGAAAATATAAATAACTTCATAATAAAGCATGTATTTAAGATAGCATTACAATTTTGCTAGATTTGACACGTGTTGCTCACATACTAAGAAATTTTTCAATTCACCGTTCAAATATTAATAATGGAGGAAATCATTTTCTTGTCCATGAGACGGAAAAACGATAATTCCAGTTTTCATGCATTTAACAACTTGTTTGTGTATTTTGTCGTATTTTATTTTCAAGTCAGAGATTCTAAAGAGGATTCTTAAATGGGATTTATGCATTAGTAATATATTTATATAAATACTTTCAGACACCACATTCCGTGTTATAGTCTTTCAACGCGGGAAACGCTGCTAGAAGTATTGGGGGTAAAATCAGTGAATATAATACATTAATCACCAATTGTACTGCTGCTGTGATTTTTAAAATGGAATACGTGTATTTCGAGAATACCGACATTACCTACAGCCGAATAGGAGTATTTTCATATAAAATAATTAGAAAACAAACTTACCTAACTACCATTTTAGTGGTTACCCGAAAATCACTTCTTGTTTTGTTAGGGCTAAGGTATGACCGTCATATGGCACATTCGAGTCTTTTTTATTTAACACTTCTATGGGGAAAGCAATGTCGTAAATATCTAGATAATGATAGGTCGATATATGTACCGGTACCTTCCACAAACAATGGTGTCTGTGTGGAGGTTATCATGATAAGGCTATGAAACTTGTATTGACGACTTACACAACGTATGTGATGTGATGTGATGTGATGTGATAGTGCACATCCGATAAATATAATAGATGACGGAATGGTAGACATGGAGAAATGAATATTGTTTATATAAGGCTTGGTGGAAATAGAAATCATATTGGCCTATC
>Ga0224511_10003292_pt1 | contig 11530 bp, 5 predicted proteins | sample SF_May12_sed_USG_2_FD_169988 | JGI IMG/M metagenome (GOLD analysis project Ga0224511, IMG submission 169988) | Sediment microbial communities from San Francisco Bay, California, United States - SF_May12_sed_USGS_8_1 | ecosystem: Environmental > Aquatic > Marine > Sediment | place: USA...
AATACGCTGACCAAATGCCCCAGGAGAAAAATAAAAAAAACAAAAAAATTATTTTACAGGACTCTGATTGTCAATAGAAAATGGGTATTTGAAATTTCAACTAACAAACAAGTTTCTTGACTGGAAGTCCACCCCTCTTATTGAAGACTGTTGATATTCATGTATAGATCCTTTCTTTTATAGAAAATCTGCCTCAAAAGCTAGGTCTGCTGAGCATGAGGCTATTTTGAGTAATACAAGGAGGAAATGGGATGAAGTGCTCTGGAAAAATGGATTAAGTAATCATTCAATAGTTGTCAGTCGAGATGTCTGGAGCATTCACTGATGCTCAGTCAGATGCCAATTGTGTTTAAGGTTAATGGGTTGTTTACACAAGTTTTCCGCCTGAGTTAGTAATTTTTAAGGTTATCACAACTGTTAGCTACTTATTGAGTATATCTCGATGATTATTGGCTATTTTCTGCCTCTTTTAGCTAATATAGTAACCACCTACCCACCCTTGAACTGCTATGTTTGCTGTGTGTGATATATGAAAGGCATGTATTCCTCTTAAAAGCTTGCCAACTGCACTAATTCTGTCATATAATGAATGGAATCTGAACGCGATTGAATGCACTGAATTGTAATACCCCAAAGTTTTTGCGCTACTTATATGTGAGAATGGAGCTATACCCATGCTACTTCTTGTTACTGTGCTACCTGAAAATGTCATCCATTTGCTAGACTCCCAATCAAGGAATAACATGGCCACAGTAATTTCATAACACTTCAGGTATCTACAAAAGCAAAACCCATTTAGGGTGCGTTCGGCAGCTCGTATCAATTCATTGCATTAACTACCCTGCGGAATTGATGCGAAGGCATTCGGGAGTGGGGAGACCCTTTAAGCTTGCATAGTCAGAAATCGAGCAACGGTGGCACGATAAAAGTATTCTCACTGCTACATAAACTATGTCTCTCACTAAACCCTGGAATCTTTTTTCCAAATTCACAAAGCTGCCCATATGCTAGGAATGTGAATTGCAAAAGCCTTATGATTCACAAATCCCTAATTAGACATAGTGTGGCAGACCCTAAATATTTAGGCCAGATGACTGTAATATTAATAGATCAATTGTTGCCCAAGAGGGCATAACTCCTCAAACACGGTAACTTTTTATTTAACTTGCCGAGCGATGAAGAATGTGTTTGATGATTTTTGCTAATTGCATGATGATTGCTCGTTCAAGCCCTTAATTCAAGCCTGAAAAGTCATTTCATAATTATATAATCGCAGCCGGCATAGTCAGCGAGAGCGTTATTATATTAATGACATGATTGCAGATCAATGATGGCCGCCACAAACCGACTCTGCTTTATGCTTTATGAACTGGACCCCCCCCTCCATTGAGCCTCGTTTAGTTTAATTCATCATGACATTATAAAGGTGGTTGTTTTTCTTGTACAACTTCTTTGCTGTAATGGTGAAGCTGTTGGGTAAGAAACTTGATATGAAAGTAATTTTGCATACTTTATAGAGATATTTCTCAGCTCATAAATTTGCACGTTGGTCTTATTCTACAAAAAGGTCATTGATTGTGACAGGAAGTGCATACGACCGTGATTCGCTTTTGGCCCATGACCCATCTCTTACCGTTTTAACAAGCCTCAGGATAAGGACACCCACTAATAAGATGGTCAAGTGCCCGAGAAGAGAAAAACTGGTGTCTCCCTGCGTGTTAACGGAGGCGCTGACTGAGGCACCCACACGCACTGGGACGCGAAATATAAACACCATCTGTCCTTTGGGTCTGGAATGCAGCTCCACACTGAATTATCAGCGCTGTCTCCAGGCAGCATGACATAAAATGAAAGAATCAGGCCTTATGAGAAAAGCCAGGAGTAAACAGAGGTGGAAATCGGTGCGACTCTGAGTGGTTAGAGGGCTCACCACAGGGGCTAAAGGTCCGGGGTTTAAAGCACCTTGTGCGCAGGATTTCCCAAAAGCTCTCTATGCTAATCAGGCAGGGATGGGTAGGTGGCTCTCTTGAGAGCTGGGAGAGATGAACGGTGGGGAGAAACAGAATTGGCACCCCACCTCAGCTACACCATTGATGGTACCAATTGACTCTCTAACAACCATGCACTTCCCACAGGGCCATTAGACAAAGAACAGGTTTTACCTTTCTTAAACGGAGACCGAAAAAGCCATTATATTTTGCAACGACCTCATCTAAACAGGGTCACAGGTTCACACGCTGCATTCTTGTTTGCATATATTTGGAGAATAATTCACTGCTGCTTCGGTCCTCAAAGCAGTTAGAGCTGTTAGGCGGCGTTACTCCTTGAGTCATGAGAAGCTTTTGATGGAATTTCATGCCTTGTATACAGGCCTGGGAGGACCAAAGGCTACACCCACAGCTGAAACAATGGCTAAGAGTGGTGTGGTACCCTTTTATAAAAGCGTCTTTAATCTCGCGATTATTAGTAAGAAGAGCTGCAATCAACAGAGATGCTTATAGATCAACCTAGATGACATCAGCTCTATAAAAAATAAAAATCGGATGTCTAAAAGTTTAAATAGAGAGAAAACAGTGCATGGGTGAAAGGCCTCTGTATTTTGCCCTGACAATACAATTAGAGTGGTCTCATCTGTTTTGTATTTACCAACATACCTTTTCTTTTTTTTCTTTCAGCCATCGTTTGTCCACGGTTGGACTTCGGCCTTCCTTCTCAGCGTCCATAGGTTCTGTGGTGCCATTGAGGGGATTGAGTCATTTTCTGTCACGCTTGGCTCAAGACGAGTTCGCAGAGTGTGGTCAGTCAGACAAAAATCCCTTGAAATACTTGGAATTGAACCCGGGCCATGGGGAAGACAGACAGTGAGATTCATTCATTTCCCCACTGAGCTATCATGACTGACTAACGTATCTGAGAAGAAGTTATATTTTTTGTACTTTCCTAACAATTTAAAACAATACACAACCTCAAAATTTCACAGTTTACACCAGATATACAAATACAGGTATACCGTTATGGAGTTGGTGGATTAGGACAAAACGTATTATTGAATTACGAATGACACTCCGCTGCTTCATCCTATCAATCAGCCATGACTTCCACAACCTTTTGTTTTTGAGTGGTCAACTCGACAGCGATAAACTTGAACAGGACGGTCTCATTCGTAATTCCTAATAAAAATGGACCTAATTTCATTAGGCCTAGCATAATGAATACACACACCATTATTCGTGTGAACTGATTGACCAATCAAATAGAAGCGTGATGCATATAGAATATTGATGGCAATGCATTGTACGCTCTGTTTCTCTATTCAGAAGCTCAGTCAATAGAGGAATCGACGTGGTTGTAACATTCATAACCAACACAGCTGGGAACATCAACGGTAAGTGAAATCACCTTACATTATCCTCCTAAATAAGGCAACAAACGCTTGATTGTAGGTGTTGATAGAATAAGACAGCACTTTTCTCGTACCCCTTATGCATGCCGAGAGAATATATTCTTTACCAAACTGCAAAATGATATTTCTGGCCTTTCAAAATGTAGTCAACACGTACCAGTAAACGTTTGTTATGAAATCTTTGGATACATGAAGCTGGTTCTGCTCTTATTATAAATCAAAATGCTTTACTAGCAATTGCCCTTACTAAGTATTATTAATAATTAAAAGCTGAACATAATGCTAACAGACGTATTTATAAGTGGGTTACAGCGTGTCATACGTCGTATTTCACTTTATAACTCCACATTACGGCCAACCTATTAGCAGCGGACTCCCGCTAATCGAATGCACCTCTTGTCTTCTCAGTGTCATACCACACAACCTTTGCGAAGAGAGGGGGAGAGCCTACATCCGATTACAGGAGCTTAGAACGTATTAAGCCAACTCGGAGACCCTTGGCCAGCTTTTACCAATATTAAAAGCCAGGCTAGTGGTCGTCAAGTGCTCCCGGTATCCATTATCTGCGGAGAGGAAGAAGTGATGTGATTGATAATGGTGAAAATGATATTGCTGCTGCTACTATTCACTCCTCTTATCCTCGCTAATGGGTAAGTACAAGTATAAGATCATGAGTATGTGCAAGTAACAGATAATGGGTACAAGTATGACATAATATCATTTTATTCTGTGTGGATAGCATCACTAAGCCAGGATGGTACGTGGGATGCTCAGTGCGCTATCCAATAAGCCCACCGCGCTGTTCACTAAGCCCAATGTAGTATCCGCTGAGCCCAGTGTGCTATGCACTATGCCATCCCTCCACCCAATATACTACCCTTACTGGATTCCACACCAGTTAAGCTTAACGAGCGAGGCTGTGTCAGTTATTAAAACTACTGGTTATTAGCTTCATCCTCCAGTTTCTGGCTATGCGTTTCTCCTGCCTGAAGAGCCGAACATCTATAGGCCTAAACTAAATATATATATATACACTGGTATCAGTGGGTTTTCTGTTCGAATGTGAGTTGGCCATGAGCAAGCCAACTTACGCTTCACACTACCCACATCCCCAGGCTGTTATTGGGCTTGCCAGTCAACCCCCCCCCCTATACTAGTCATTAATGAGGGGGCTCCATGTACTTCTTATGCATAGCTAGATTGCTATCCTTCTCAACTCTCTGTTCAAAACACTCCGCGTTCCATTTCAATGGTCACTTTCATAGCCGATCTGAAAAGACATAGTAATTGGTATAGGCGTGAAATATGCTATAAACTGTTATTAGTAAACAAGTTTCCTATAGTTTAATCTACATAAAGGTAGCCCCGAAATGCTAAGTTCCCTCCAACTGTATTTTCTTTTCGTGTGACCTTATTTAACTCACTTATGGACATGCCTTGACTAACACTGAGAAGGCCTAAGTATACTAAGCGAGTCTGTATGCAGATTGTATCCCATGAGATAACACTTTCAGTGACACAAACAGTTAATACGGGCCCGGCATAGGTGTAATACTCATGCGTGTGTACTAGACCTCACTTCCATGTACCAGTTTTTGAGCACCAGGGCTTTCATCAAAATGTCAATCCCGGTGGCGTGTCAAATGGCGAAGTTCTTGGCATTGCACCAAGATCCCAAAGCTAATGTGCCTCCTACTTTTAGCTCGGGTGGCAAACCGATGACATTACCAGTATGTGTTAGCAACTGCTGATGTAGATAGCCATATATTCAGTCTCAGAGAAATATCGTCAGTATCACCGAGGCGTTCAGAACTAAAGGGTTTAGGTTCACTATCAAACTCAATGATCTGGTAATTTCTTACCATTGAAAGTCAGAGGAAAAGTGATTGAAAATAGATTGAAGTTCTGACTCAATTAGTCCTGATGTATTCACATACAGAATCCTTGTCTTCTGGGTAATGACGGACTCAATGTCAGATGATAGTTGTGTGTGGCTCTGCTGTGAATTACACCACGAAGGAAGAGACTGTCCTAACCACACACATGATGCTCTGTGAACTGATCACTAAATAGGTAATGCACCTGACTTCGAACCAGTGGCCACTGGTTTGGGTATCACTTCTCAACCTCAGCAGTGATTATGACGCTGAACCGAAGAGGTGCCTTTAATAATCTTTTCCATGGAGCACGAGAGTGCAAGTAAAAAATCCCTAATGATGCACCCTGGAAATCTCTGAGGTACTCTGCATACCCCTGTTACTGATCAGGCTACCTGCAGGGTACCTGCATATCCCTGATACAGGCCAGCATATGAAAGAAAAAGACAGAGTGCTAATAGCCTTGGGCTTGAACAGATTTGACCCGTGCAATCCATTGTTCCTGGAACATACCAAACACATTGTTAAATCTCTTGCTGTCACCTAATTCATAAATACATGCAATTACTAGCTCAGGAATTAGTCAATATAGATCTTTGTTTTCATTCTGGTAACAATGATTGATTCCCACCCATGCTTGGTTTGTCAACCTCTCTTTTCGCTATAGAATCCGCTGGTTATTAGAGCATGGAGTTGGTCTTCTAGCGAGAAGGTAACTCTATGGGTACGCAGTTGGTAAATTTATTCAATACCCGGCGCCTAATGCTACGATATGCCAGTGCTAGGTTTGCACCAAAATTAGCCTATTTTAGCCTATTTGCCAGCATGAGGGTAGTGTTGAAGTCAGATTAATAAATAATTATCTAGTAAAAAGAAAATTAGTTCTAAATGAGATGATTAATTGCTGTGAATGATAATTTGTTACCATACACATCAAGCACTCGCTAACCAGTGCTTTGGTTAGCTCTGTTTTATTATACAACTCTTACATAATCACACCCTGTCTGCGCAGAAATTGCAGTACAATCTCAATTCAAAGAAAGGCTAATGACTCAAGGTTTTGTCCTTTAAATGGAGAGTCTATTTCACTAAAAAAAGAAGCTGACTGCTGTCACAGCTTAAGCTGCAGATTCCTCTGAATTGAGGTGTAAAAGGGCCTACCACACGAGAGAAAATTCAACCAGAATTAGCGGATCCTGTAATGCAACAATCGTATTGCAAATTGATAATAGCTGTTTCATACGAAGCTTGCAGTTCTAGCAAGCTAAATAAAATCGAGTGCACAAGTAAATAGATGGATAGTTTCTGTGGTATGCATTACTCGTGGGTACCACTTAAAACAGCAAAATTTAGATTAGAATGAGCTATAAATACAAGCCAAGGTTACATGTACGCTTAGAAATCTCCAGTACCCCAGAGAGATGGTTAGCGAATCTCAACACCCTGGAGTGTTCTTTGACCGCAATCACCTCACAAAAACCAGTCAGCAGTACTATACTCACTGAAAAAAGTAGCTGCTCTCAAGTTTTTCTTGTTAGCGTAGAGTTAGTTACCTTCTCTATGGGACTTGTGGGTGTAAGCAGAAAGTCTCCTAAAGACACGCACCGGCCGGTATCGAGTCAAATAAACTCAGTAGGTCAACTTCTGCACGACTCCTGATAGCTGTTCTGTCATGGAGACATGAAACTATTTACTATTTTTAAAAAATTGATGCAAACAGACCTAATAAACAGGATAGAATTCTCTATCCAGTATGAGACTTTTCCTTAACCTGTCTGTGACATGCACGGAAGCTTATACCAAGGAAGACTACATTCTAGAATAGGTGTTTGGTTGTTTAATGATGGCTGGGATGTTTTATGGCCATTTTTGCCCCTAAGCACACATCTTGCAATTATTGCACCAAGCAAGCCTGGCAAGTCCTGAGTACAGTTGGAGCCATGCAATTACTTTCAATGCTCACTACCGGTGGAAAACTGGTGTTTAGATTTCACGCCAATAATTCCATTTCATGCTAATGTAATGGGTGCTGTGGGATGATGCTGAGGTGGTTTCTCGTTGCCTTCCACGGGGTCCCTGTTAGGGTTGACTTTCTTAACTCGTGAGTCTATGGAGAATCTATAACATAGAACGCTGCCAACCATGGAGAGATGTTTAGTTCCCTGAGATATTGGTATGGGACTGCCTCAGATGCTATACATTTCCGCATACCGAGTTGACAATCTATGGGCGGACCTCCTTTATTTAATGTGGTAGTCCAAATCTGACAGGAGAAAAAGCATGAAGTGACACACATACTTGGGATCGAACCCGAGTCACCTGGTCCAAAGCCGAATGCACTTATCATTAAGCTAACGTTTCCATGCCACTTCTTATGCAAATAGAGCACGATCACCGATGCTGGTGTATTATAAAACGGAGTTTAAGCTTGATGGTACCAGAGATTAATCTAATTAGCTCAGCGGTGGTATGGTTTGATTTGTTGGTATACAGACATGGATAAGCCAAGTAGTCTTTAGTAAAAACTCACCGCCTTACTAGAGGCTTAATTACCCCATTCATATCGAATGAAGAAACCAATGATTTTTAAGTATACCCAAATTAGACATATCCGTTTGAATTTGAAAAGTCAGCTAAGTTCTTACACACTGTTTATTCAACTGTGTGATCTTTTTCATTGCACAACACAATAAACTATTAGTGACTCGTATGAAGCCGTTTCGAAAGCTGAGCATTGTCATCCATGACTCTCCATTGGTCGATTGATGCAGAGGGCATGGCAAGGTTATCATGGAGAGGTCATCCCTCACAGTCTGCCCCAAGGAACTGGCAGGCGAGGGATAATCTGATGATCAGTGAGCGAATCAATAGAACTCTATTAATTGGTGCTCCTTCGCTATTGGGCTATTCATTGGGCATCCAAATGCCGTATGGTCTCTGAGATAAAGTCCCTCATAGCTGCCAAAAGCTAATAACGCGAGAGATAAAGGATGGATAGTCAAAAACCAACAGGCCAGCCAGGATAGCCAAACCTTTGACCGGTGGCTGAAATACAGAAAGTGTGCAACTGTAAATCACTGCTTTGGTAGGAAGCATAGATCATGGACAAGTGAGTTTTTGCTGCGAGAGTTTTATATGTCGGCGGGTCCGCGGCCATATGCTATAGGCTAGTGTATGAACTGGGAGGATGGACACCAGAGTATATATTCTGCATCCCACTGCTAGTTTGGAGTCTACCATATAATACCTGCATATTCATTAGACTGAGTTCGTTGATCTCTAATGGACAAGAAGAGTGTTTCTCAGCTCTCTCTATTTCTTAATCACTACCACTTCAACAGGATTCTTTTTAACTTTGTGAACTTACTCCAAAAGAATAACTTTTGACCAACATACACAAGTACTGCCATCAACAAGATGGTCGCTTATCACAGGAATGTGTGTACTGTATTCTTGACACGACGCTAGAGTATGTCATATTTTATTTTGAAATATTCTAGAACATTACATGCAAAAAGTCTTGAGTAAACCTCCGTTTGGATTTGGATTGTATGCTTGGTAAAAGTAGGATTTTAGACATCTCCTAGAATGCTTCAGTGAAAGCAAACAGGGATATTGGACCATAGAGGCATGTTGCTATGGGTACCACACATATTACTTTGTACTCTGCATCGTCTGGGTAGAACTTAGAAGGTATGCCTACATCAACTTCAAGAAATATGGGAAAAATAGCCCCTTGGGGTGAATACTTGTTAAGGTGTGAAAGTTTTTATTCAAAAAGATATTTTGACAAGAATTTATAACATTTAGAAATACAGCAGCCTTGATCAAATTACATATATTATATGAAAAACAAAAATGTAGTATAATATTTATTCTGATTTGATATATCAACAAAGTCTTGTCAAATTTGGACCGTAGATGTTTATGCTCTGAAAAAGAGAAGAAAGCCCTTAGGGCAGTGAAATAGAACCCCATGGCATTGCATATTGTGAAGAGGTATTTTGACGGGATACCATGTCGGGGTTATATCCACAGGGACCAAAGCTTAAGGATGAAAAGCCTGTTTATGCAATGTGATCCCATCTCTCTATTCAGTTAACACCTCTAAAACGGAATGGAATTTATTTTGTGAACAACACCCCATGAATGCATATGATAACTTCATTTTCACCAACTAGTAATCGCTTGGTGCAGTGACCGGGATAAATTACCAGCCCCGTGGGAGCTTGGTTCTGTATTGGCATGATAATCTCGAAAAAATCACTATCACTCATGAGACTCGCACCTAACAATTCCTCCAGCTATAGTCCCCCATTTGCATGTTTTCCTATGGTAATTCAAGGTGAATGACACCCTCGCCGGTGTTGGATCCTGACATTGAACAAAGGAGATTTCCCCATAGAGTTATCTTTTACATGGGGCATACGGGTGCAAGCAGAAAGTCTCCTAATGACGGGCCATGGAAAACACTTAGTTGATTAGACTCAGTAGGTAGGTGTCTGCACACCCCTGACACTGATCGGGGCGAAGACGAAACGGGATTCCCACAGTCTATGGAGGGCGCATGCGCCTCGACTCAACTACGCGGGTGGGAAGAGGGTTAGTTCTAGCAGAGTTTTCTCTTGTATGACCTTGTCACTGATATGGTTAAGCTCCCGGGCTGAAGACTTGTTTTTGCATCGGTTATGGCCTATCACGGAGCACCTCGGGTGGGCCAGTAATCTTCCGACTAATAATGAGGCCTGTTTTTGTTTTGAGTTAGGATTCAAGTGGGAAGTTCTAATACTCACAATGGGAGCCCGCCATGACTGGGATTTAAACCCCGGTTCTTATAGGTTGTGAGCCCAGTGCTCTACCACTGACCTATCACATTATTCCTTCTAGTACAGTGGTTAGTTTGTATATAAAAGATCCATTGAGCATGAACTCTATGTATGAGAACAGAAACTGTTCTCAACAGACTTTCATCAATTTCCTGTACCAAACTGTAGTGCACTTAAAGAGAGTGTAGGCACCGTGGCTCAGTCAGTGGCTGTATCTGCAGGCAATGTTTGATTTTAGATAAAATCAATCCATTGAATTAGTGATGCTTTTGTATCCCACAAATTGACGACTACTGGATTGAGAACTTTGCTATTGTTTCGAATTTTGAGTTAAATTGGATTAATGTAGTTGTTTTCACAAAAAAATCAATGGTTCGGGTTAAACCTTCTGTAGCTGTGTAGCGGAATATTCATCACTGCATCACTCAATTTATTAGAAGTAGCGATTTACAGTTTACTTCGGAAGGAGTTATATCGAGTGCTTGTCTTTTCTAGCACTTATCTAAACCCTGCTTTATACCTAGGTAATAGGCTTATTCGGACAAGCTACCATTGCACATAGCCCCGCCGCTCAACCTTGCCAATGCCATGCACTGCCAATAGTTCACCCCATCATGATTCTGTCTGGATGCAGCCTAATAAAACCACATTCAGTTGGGGGACTGAGCCGTTGCATGTTCTGACAAAAGACGGCCCTTGTTCTTTATCCAGTCTCTGTGATTCTGCAACCAGTGGCAGCCGCAAGGCTGACAGTGTTCTGTGTCGTTTTTGCTACCAGGGTAGATACTTGTTTTTCACCAGCTACAACTGAGCACGGAGCACCAAAAGTAGGTTAGTACTAATGCTCCGCATCATATTAAGGCTTGTGTTTGTTTCGAGCTTGGATAAAAGAAAAAAGCTCATGCTTACAAAGGGAACCTACCATGACTGAGATTTGAACCCAGGTTCTATGTCTATGTTGACTTGTCCTCTCACATATGTTGCCCTGATGAGGTTATGAGAAATTACTAAATAATTCAGTAGTCCCAGATTCCTCTGCATAATGTTTCGCGGTACGTTTTGATGTGTCATCGACGAAAAGACTTATACTCACGCTATAACCACACCGATGAAAACACTAATATCCCATAGTGCACAGGGTATTACGTGCACTCAGATTGAGTTTCCAATAAATGTCAGTGATTGAAAGGTACTGAAATAAAGGTTCTATAGCGACTGAGTTTAGGTCAGCTATGAGAGTGGGAAAATGAATGAATCTCACTGTCTGCCCTCCCCATGACCCGGGTTCAATTCCTAGCCATGGCCGAGTATTTCAAGGGATTTTTCCCTGGCTGATCACACTCTGTCAACCCGTCCTGAGCCAGCGTGGAAATTGAGGAGGAAGGCCGAAGTCCAATCATGGACTGACAATGGCTGGAAAGAAA
>Ga0224511_10003293_pt1 | contig 11530 bp, 8 predicted proteins | sample SF_May12_sed_USG_2_FD_169988 | JGI IMG/M metagenome (GOLD analysis project Ga0224511, IMG submission 169988) | Sediment microbial communities from San Francisco Bay, California, United States - SF_May12_sed_USGS_8_1 | ecosystem: Environmental > Aquatic > Marine > Sediment | place: USA...
GGCCGAATCGGCTCTTTCTCGCTCTCCGGTTTCTTTTCATCCTCCAAGTCAGCCGATTCTGCAGGCTGTCGCTCTGGCTCGGATATATCTGGTTGAGTATCCGCCACGCTCTCCGGCGCTGGGGCGGCCTTTTTCGGGCTCACTCCAGCTTTCAGCCTACCCCTGACTTTAACGGACTTGCCGCCCATTCCCAAAAATCTTCGCGTGACCTTCATTTCCTCGAATTCTACAACGGCGCTGTCGGTCACATTCAACGTTTCCATGATTCGCGCTTTAGCTTCTTCGTTTGATTTCGCTTCTGCTTCAACCCATTCCATATTTTTTTCCTATACTGTTTTTTCTTTTGGTCCGCTTTCGTCAAAACTCTCGCGGTTGATGATCCACTGCTGAATGATCGAGAGGATGTTGTTCACCATCCAGTAGAGGATCAGACCGGAAGGAAACGAGAGGAACATGAATGTAAAGACCACCGGCATAATAAGCATTATCTGCCGCTGGGTAGGATCCCCGGTGGAAGGCGTCATCCATTGTTGCAAGAACATTGTGCCCCCCATTATTACAGGCGTCACGTAGTAGGGATCCTGGGCGGTAAGGTCCGTGATCCACAAGATCCACGGCACGCCTTTTAGCTCTATTGACTCGTACAACACCTTGTACAGCGCAAAGAAGATGGGAATCTGCAAAACCATAGGAAGGCATCCACCCACAGGATTGACCTTGTTTTCCTTGTAGAACGCCATCAATTCCCTGTTCAGCTTATCCTTATCGTCCTTGTACAGCTCTTGCAGCTTCTTCATCTGCGGCTGATATTTCTGCAGCTTTTTCATGGACCGAAATCCCTTCTGGGACACGGGGAAAAGCACCACCTTGGTCAACACAGTCAGCATGACGATGGCCCAGCCCCAGTTGCCCAGCACCGAGTGGAACTTGTCCAACAGCCAGAAAAGCGGCTGCGCTATAACGTTGAACCAGCCGTAATCTATTATCACTTTCTGGTCGTCGGCATACTCCCTTAGAATTTCGTGTCGTTTAGGCCCCAGAAAGAACCTGATGGAGTGTGTCGAGTCTGTGGAGTACTCCCACTCCAGGGTGGTGTTGTACCCATCGATATAGTTGGTTCTCACCAGTGACTCGCTAGATCCTTGAGGCATGCCGATCACGGCGTAATACTTGTGGGTGAAGGCGGCCCACACGATATCCCCCATATACTCGCGGACTCTCTTATCCTCGTCCGGGTCGTCCATGCGGAACTGGTTGCCGATCTTTAGCATGGCCCGGTGGTATGACAGGTACTGCATGGTGATCGGCTCGTCGTCGTTGAGCCCGAACCAGACAAGTGAATATTTGAATTCGCCCCATTGCGGCGCGGAGGTCACCTCCACGGAAAAATCGAACTCATACTCACCGGGACTGAACACGAATGTTTTGCGGATAGTGACTCCGGAGGAATCGGACAGCTCGAAAGTCAACTTCGTGGGCCGTCCGGCGTCTCTGATATCTATATTGTTGGAAACGGCGTTATGGCTGAATATCCGGGTGTTTATTATCCTGGAGAATTCCTCTTTCGGGAACTTGAGCCCCAAAGTGGGATATGTGGTGACTCTAATGAAATCCGCCTCGTCTCCATCCGCCTTTGCTTCCTTGAATTCTTTATCCTGCTCCAGCTTGAAAGCCGCCGGGTCCAGGATCAGCTCTGAAGGTTCGCCCTCCTGGTTGTTCAGGCCATGTAGCTTATAGCTTTTCAGGGTGGCGCCGCGGGCGGAAAGAACCACTGTGGTGGCGCCTGTGTGGATGGTGATCAACTCTTCAGAAGAAGAGGCCGAACCGGTGGAAGAAGCCGCTTTTGCCGCCGATTCCATCCCCATAGCGGCGTCTGCGGGGATGAAGTTCGGAGATTCCGATGAAACCGGATCCGCTTTCTTGGCTACATCGGTTCCAGCGGCTTGATCATCGGTCACGCCCGCTACCTTCGTCTGCCCCTCCGCCTGGGCCAATTGTCTCTTCTCCTCCGCCTCCAGCATCTGCTTTTGGCCCTCTTGCTCCAGATATTGGCCAAAACGCACCTGGTAGTAGGCGTTATAGAGGAATATCAGCGAAAAAGCCAGTATTAGGGATATGATGAAATTTCTATCAAGCATCAGGGAACCGGATCAAACCCGCCTTTGTGGAAGGGAGTGCATCTTACGAGCCGGCCGGCGGACATAAAGCCCCCCCGCAAGGCCCCATGGCGTTCCACCGCATCGGCGGCGTATTCCGAGCAAGTGGGGACATGGATGCACGCTGGAGGCAAGAAAGGCGAAACTAGCGCCTTGTAAACTCTCAGCAAGAAGATAATCAAACTTTTCATATTTCCTGGAACACCGTCGGCTGGAAGGATGTCAATTTGTAGGCCAGCCCGCCGTATTATTCGGCGAAATCAAGAAAGTCTCTAAGGATGTTCCTGTACTCCAGGTCACTAGCGCCTGGAGACACCCTGATTACTATGTCCAAATCCCTGACGAGGCGGAACCTATGGCGCCTGAAAACCTCGCGCAACAGCCGCTTGTACCTATTCCGTTTCACGGCATTGCCGACCTTCCGACCGACATCAAGGCCGACCCTGGATCGGCCAAGCCTGTTGGCTAAATAATATATAGAGATCCTGGGGCCTCTGTAGCGCTTTCCTTGCCTGAAAACCTTGACAAATTCCGGTCGCTTCCGGAGCCTGGAATCCTTGGCAAAACCATAGCCCGGATTTGCTACACAGTCAGGCGCTTGCGCCCCTTGGCTCTCCGCCTCTTTAAAACCAATCTCCCGCTCTTGGTCCTGGATCGAACCAGAAACCCATGAGTCCGCTTTCGCGGGGTACTGTGAGGCTGATATGTACGTTTCACCGTTATTCTCCTTCACGGCCTAATTCTTTATAATAACGAGATATCCTATTATGGACGTGCGTCTGCGTCAATCCAATTTAACACCTTATTTCATTTCAATAGTTTAGTCAACTTTTTCGTTGTATAGATTACCGCGCCCCAGTTAATTTATCGGGAGGCGTATATTTTGAATTGTCAGCTTCCGGCCAGAAGAACGTCTGCCCCCTTCCCCCGGGCCGACGCGGATTATACATTCCTAAGCCATTGAAATGTGCTACTATTTTTTAAATCGAATATGGGATATGGACTGCAATGGGCAACACGTTAAGAATAGTGGTGACGCTGGTTTTCGCCGTTTCCATCAGCGCCTGCGCCACTTTTGGCGGCAAGGATGGGTCGGGCAATTCGAAACGGCGCTTTACGGCTCATTCTATTATCTATTCACGGGCTCCGGAGCCGACCGTCACCACGAAGGTTTTCCGCACCGAGATCTTAACGCTTACCCGATCAAGCACAAGAAGTTTCCGATTCAGCAATTACGTTAATAAACAGAAAAATCCAGACGTGGTGGTGACGCTGGCGCTCTCCGGCGCCAGGGCCGGGCTGGCCATTTACGATGGAGCCGGCAACCCTATGATGCAGTTTCCCAGCGGCAAGGTTATCCGTGACCTGGTGGAGTTCGAAACGGAGAATAAGGAGGGCTCCACGAAAATACGCTGGTTCTTAGCGCCAAAAATGATCCTCAGCATTTTCGAGGCTTATGACGCCAACGGTGTTATGGGCTACTCGGAGAACACTGTATACCTGCTCAAATAACGCGGCTAGCTGTCTTCTCCACCGCTGTCTATCACCTCCCGCACCGCGCTGATCAATTGCTGTGCGTTGTAGGGCTTCGGCAGAAAGTGGGAAATCGCCCCGTTTTCCGGAAATATATCTTCCATCGACTTGTCGAATCCGGAGGTGAGGATCACGGAAACTTTCTTCTGGCGCATGCTCAGTTTTTTTAGAGTCTCCCGCCCGTCCATCACCGGCATGGAAAGGTCCAGGAGAACCAGCTTTATTTCCTCGGAGTTTCTGGAAAATACCTCCAGCCCCTCTTTGCCGTTGGAGGCGGTGAAGACCTTGTACCCGCTCATGTCCAGCGCTATACGGCATGCGCCACGAAGATACTCCTCATCCTCTATGACCAGGATGGCGCCCCGGGATTGTTTTGATATCTTCTCCTGAGCCTGCCCATCGGGCTCCACTGCCGAAACATCGCCCATGGGGAACATCGCAGATATCGTGGCGCCTTTCCCCGGAACGCTTTGCACCGCCACGGCCCCCCCGTGGGCGCGGACGATGCCCAGAACCACCGCCAATCCCAGTCCTCGGCCGGTGGGTTTTGTGGTGTAAAACGGATCGAAAATCTTTTGTATAGTCTCCTCTTTCATGCCAGGGCCATTGTCGGCCACCTCAAAGACCAGGCACGGCCCCTCCGGCATGTCGGGCGATTCGCAATATATTCCATCCAACTCCATGGCGCATTCCGCCTTCCAGGTGCGGATTGTCACCCTCCCCCCTTCCTCGCCGAGGGCTTCTGCGGCATTGGATATCAGGTTCATCACCACTTGCTGGAAACCCGCCACATCCAGCAAGGCCGGAGGCAGACTGGGGGACAGATCCATCGATAATTCTACCTTCTTGGAAAAGGAAACCTGCAGCAACCTGGCCATTTCACCTATCACCTGGTTCGGGTCCACCTTCTTTTGGGCGGCGGATCCTTTCCCGGTATAAGCTAGCATCTGTCTGCAGATCTCCGCGCTTCGCCGGGCGGCCCTCATCGCTTCATCTATATGGTCCCGAGCCTCACCGCTCATAGTCGATTCCAGCCGCGCCAGATCCAGGTTCAACATGATGGTGGCGAGCAGATTGTTGAAATCATGCGCCACACCGCTGGCCAGCAGCCCCATACTCTCTGCCTTCTGCGCCTGCCGCATCCTCTCTTCTAGTATCCTCTGTTCTTCTTCCATCCGGCGCCGGGCCTCTTTTTCCCTGATGAGGGAAATGCCCAATCCCGCATCCAAGGCAAGATCCCTGAGAAGATCTATCTCCTCCTGGTCGAAGGCGTCACGTTCCCTGGAATAGACCATCAGCGCCCCCCAGGAAACTTCTTCCACAATAATCGGAAAAGCCCCGGAAGAAGCGAACCCCTGCTTGAGCGCCGCTTCGCGCCACGGGGCGATTCCGGTATCGCTGGTCGTGTCGCGGTTCACTACAGGGGCAAGAGTCCTGATCGAGGTTCCCGTAGGCCCTCGGCCGGATGGTTCGTCGGCCCAGGTTACAGTGATGCCTTTTAAATAGTCGGACGCAAACCCGGCATGGGCGACGGGGTCTACCGTCTTCTTTTCATCGTTCATTTTTAAGCCGATCCACGCCATCTTATACCCGCCTATCTGCACCATGATGTTGCAGATTTTGCTCAAAAACGAAAATTCGCTACTCGCTTCGATCAGCTCATGATTTACAGCATTCAGCGCCCGTAACGCCCGGTTGGCCCTTCGCAAGCTTCTCTGAGCCGAATCGAGCCTCAGAGAAGCCTCTTTATTTTCGGTTATGTCCTCCTTGACACCAAGAAAGCCCTTCGGCCGCCCCTCTTCGTCAATGATGGGTGAGATGAAAGCCCGCTCCCAATACATATCCCCGTTCTTCCGTTTGTTCAGGAACTCGCCCTTCCACTCTTCGCCATTTTTGATCGTCTTCCACAGTTCCTTATGCACCTCCGGAGGGGTGAAGCCGGACTTTAGGATACCTGGGGTTTTCCCCAGCAGATCATCCAGGCGGTATCCTGTGACATCCAAAAACTTGTTGTTGGCGTAGGTGATAGCCCCCCCCTCGTCGGTCATCACCATGGAAACGGAACAATGGTCCATCGCCCTGGCGAACAGCTCCGCTTTCTCATCCCCAGCCCCAGAGCCCGGCACAACATGAGCATGGGCCTCCAGGGCAGGCCCTTTGTCTATGCAGGAGATAGGATTGAACTCAAACTTCATAGGCAGGGCGTTTCCATTGGCTGCCAGTACATCCAGCCGGGCGGTGGTGGCCCTTCCAGCCTTGACATGGTCTATGGCTTTTTCCAGGGCTTTCACATTCGGTTCGGATGGATTCATGATTTCCGGCAACGTTTTCGGAGCCTGGCTGGCCGTATATCCCATGATCGATTGGAGGGAGGAGGAGGCGAAAGTGATCTTCAGGTCTAAATCACACAAGAAGAATATAGAGTGTGAGTCAACGCGCTCTTTTTCGACTATGTTTCTCATTACTCACCAACCAAATGTGCGCTACGGCGCATTACCAGTGTATACCGATCATATTGCAACGGCCAGGCAACACCAATTTTTCCTCAGGTATGGCGACTTTTCAAAATCGTAATAGTATAAAGACCACTGCCGTTGTCTACAGCTGTTGTTTGGACTCAAAAAGCTTTGCCATCGTCTCCCTCAGCATCGTGGCGGCTTCGGCTCTGGATATTTTCACTATCCCTCCTTCCACCTTCTCTTCAGGCGCAGCGAAAGCCTCGTCTACCAAAATCACTATCAGCGGCCCCTTGTCGCCATCTGGTTCGTTGGCTATATCTTGCGTCAGGGCATGAGCCATATCTTTTTCATCAAGGTCGGTCACCACCAGTCGTGGCCGGATGATCCGGGCTAGTTGCGCAGCCTCCGTAGCGTCCCTGGTAATAGAAACCTCCGTCTTGAAACCCTGAATCAGATTTCCCATCTCCACTATGGAGCCCTGGTCCTTCCCCACCAATAATATTGCGGCGGAGTTGAAAGGTAGACGCATATAGAATTCGCTCCCCTCGCCCTCCTTCGATTCGAACTCTATGGCGCCCTCCATGGCGGTCATTATCTCCATGGACAACGAAAGTCCTATGCCCAGCCCCTTCTCCCCGGTAGTTCCCCGTCGGCGGCACTTCGGGTCCGCCTGGAAAAGAGCTTTAGAAAGATCGGCGTCTATACCCACCCCGGTGTCCTTCACTACGATGGCCGGCCCCCCCCGCAGAGCCATCCCCACTCGCACTTGCTCCCCAGGGTTGCTGTACTTTATGGCGTTGGAGACAAGGTTGTGCAACACTTCGGCCAGAAGCCCCTGGTCCGAATTCAGGTTCCAGCCCATAGGTATATCGTTGGAGATGGTCACGCCTTTCACCTTGGCCACCTCGCGCATTCTGTCGATCATCTCCTCCGCCATGGTCCAGCAGTTGACGGAGGCGATCTTGGGATTGATTTTTCCGTGCTTCAGCCGCCCCAGGTCCAGCAACCGTTCTATCATCATCAATAGAGAGTTTGCGGCGCCGGCGCACCGCTCCAGAAGCCGGTCCCTGGTCTGGGCCTCCATGTTCACAGTTCCCACAGCGTTTAGCATGCTTACGATGGAGCCTAGCGGCTCGCGCAGGTTGTGCGACAGCAAGGAAATGAACGTGTCCTTTAACTCAGTAGCTTTTAGCGCCTCTTGAACAGCCGCGGCAAGTTCGCGCTCGGTCCTTTTTCTGGATGTAATGTCCCGAACGGCCAGAACTCCTGCCATATTGCCCCGGTTGGGTATGTTCCGGCCACGAAGCTCCAATGTCATGGCGGATACTGCGGATACTTGGGCGCTGTGGCGTGTTATTTCCAGGAACCAGTAATCCTGGTCGTCCCGAAGTTCTTTTTCAACTGCCGCGCGGTCACGCGTACCCACCAAATCGGCGAGAGCCATGCCATGTATCAGACGATGGTTGACACCGAACATTTTTGAAAACCGCTGGTTGGCGTCCACAATTCGACCGTTTTGATGGATCGCTATCCCCTCGAAAGCCGCGTCCGCCAGGGCCTGCATCCTCGCTTCGCTATGGCGCAAGGCCTCTTCCGCCATTCGCCGATCCTTGACTTCACGATCCACCTCGGCCACTTTCGCCCGGAGCATGTCGTTAGCGTCCTCCAGTTCATCCGCCAGGGCGCGCTGGGTGTCCTGCATCCTCTTTTTCTCCAGGAACAGGGCCATCTTTGCCCGGAGCAGGGCGAAGTCATATGGTTTGACGATGTAATCCTCGGCCCCGGCTCCCAGGCAGCGAGTGGCGCTTTCCACTTCGTCAACTCCGGTGAGAACCAAAACAGGGATCTGACTCAGTTTTTTGTCCGACTTGATACTCTCCAGTACCTTATATCCGTCGATTCCAGGCATTAACAAATCGAGCAGTACCAGGTCCACCTGGTTCCTGTTTAAAAGCCCCAAGGCATGGGGCCCGCTGTCGGCCACCAGCACTTGATGCCCCATCTCAGTAGAAATCAGACGGGTCAGCATGGCGCAGGTCTTTTCGCAATCGTCCAGGATCAGCACAGTTTGGGCATTTACGGGAGGGGTTTGGCTGGTTTCCGCCATAACATGGCTGTGGAACCGGGATCCCAGGAACGCGGCCATAGCAACACCTCCAAACAACAAAAGTCTCGGCTTTCTCTGCTGACCCCGACCATAGCGCAATGAAAATCCCGGAAGCGCTAGTCAAATATCATGACAAACCATCAATCTGATTGCAAGAGAATTATGTAGGGTAGCCTTGGCTGAAAGCTGGTTATGCGATACCGAAACAAAGGAAGCAGAAGAAAAAAGGGAGTAACATAACGTTGCTGTATGGGGCTATACAAAACAGCCTGCGCCATGCGCCACTCTGCTGTGAGCTTGATGCCGGGATGCGGCTTTATTTCTTCCTGATCACCGATGCGAAGAAACCGTCCATGTCATGCATACCCGGCAATATAAGCATATCCCCGGTCTCGGTTTCGAAATCGAAAAGCCTGGGATTCCGGGCGCTTGCGCGTACCCGGATCAGGCTCTTGTCGCTCTTAAGGAGCTTTTCCACATTATCTCTCCCTTCCTCCGGCTCAACAGAGCATATTGCATATACAAGCTCGCCCCCAGGGGCCAGGAATTCGACCGCTCCCGCCAAAAGCTCGCTTTGAATCCGACTCATCTTTTCTATCAATTCCACGCTCTTACGCCATTTCCCCTCCGGATGACGCCGCGCCAGGCCGGAGCCGGAACAGGGAGCGTCCACGAAAATCCTGGAAAACTCCCCTCGCACGGGCCAGAGGCGTGTCATATCCGCCAGGATCGGGTAAACGTTGCCGATTTTCTGTCGCGCCATATTCTTTTTCAATGAGATCAGCGAGCTAGGATTGAGATCGAAGGCCATCACTTTGGCGGCGAGCTGGGCGAAAAGCCCGCTTTTTATCCCTTTGCCACAGCATACATCCGCCACTGTGTCTTCCTTGCCTGGCGCCAGCAAGCGAGAGGCAAGGTAGGATGCGGCGTCCTGCGGCTGGACTACACCATCTGTAATCAGGGGGGAGTCTGGCGGCAGAACCCCATCGGTGACCTGGAGCAAACCCTCATCCCAGGCGACAGGTTTCGCCTCTATGCTGTTATCGCCTAAAAGCTTTGCCACTTGTGAGGATGTATATACAGGTATATTGAGCCGGATGTAAAGAGGCGACTTGGCCTGACACCCGGCGAGAATCCGCTCCGTGGTCGCTTCCCCAAAATTCTCCACCCACCTGGCCACCCAATAGTCTGGGAAAGAGTATTGTTCACCCAACCTTCTGGCTGGCGGCAGGCCTTCTGGCTGAAGCAGCTTCGCCACTTCCCAAATGGTCATTTCCTTGCCTCCAGCCCGGTCTATGGAGCGCAGGCTCTGGCGCAAGGCGGCGTTGACAAACCCGGCGGCCCTGGAGGTCTTTTTCCACGATTTGGCCAGTTCCACCGATTCGTTGACAGCGGCGAACCTGGCCCTGTCCATGCCCAGGGCCTGATACATCCCCATGCGCAGGATAGCCAATACCGGGGTGTCCATCGACTGAGCAGGTCGGCCAGAGCCGTGGGAAAGGATGAAATCAAGAGCCCGCATGTGCCGCAACGCGCCGTGGCAAAGCTCGGAAACGAAGGCTCTGTCTCTGCCATGCAGTCCATTTTCGGCGCAGAGGCGCGAGATCACAGCGTCGGGCCGGCCATGGGTGGCCTCCATCGCCAGCAGGGCGCGCAAGGCTGTTTGCCTGGGTATGTCCACCATTGGCTGGATCTACAGGGTGGAAATGGCCGCCGGGATCAGCCGGGGGGCCAGAGCATGATTCTTCCACCTAAAAGGTGGAAATGGATGTGAAACACCGCCTGGCCCGCGTCGGCGCCGTTGTTCACCACCACTCGAAAGCCTGACTTGTCGATACCCTCCTTCACGGCCAGATCGTTGGCCAGAAGCATTATCTCCCCGATAGTCAGCTTATCCTCCGGGGTCAGCGACAAGTTATTCTCAATATGCTTTTTCGGGATAATCAGGATGTGGGTGGGCGCTTGCGGATTGATATCCCGGAAGGCGAACAGGGTATCGGTCTCCGCCACTTTTTGCGAGGGGACGACACCATTGGCTATCTTGCAGAATAAGCAGTCACTCATGAGGGATATTCTATCAGTTTCCCAGTTTGTGCGTGGGTCGACATCTGGTGGCCCCTAGATGTCACTTAGGGAGAAGCTGAGAAGGTCGCTCAGCTGCTGGTCGGATATCTCCTCACCTGTTTTAATAAACACCCTGTCGTGGTATATGCTCCCCCATCCGCTCAGTTCCTCATAGCATTGGATAAACCGGGGGGTGACAGTCTCCATGACTACATCCACTGCGGCCAATGGGGAGACTTGCGGTGGAAAAACCATCTTGAATAGATGATGGGTCTCCTCATAAACGGTGGAGATGAGGTATATATTCATAGCGGTCAGTTCGCCACGGAGGATTTCGGTGAACTTTTCCCGCATCTCGGTGGTCATTTCCGGCTCCAGCTTTGGCGCCAATACCAGCAAGATGTTAATGTCGGAAACGATCTGATAATTTCCCATAACCACCTTTCCACGCTATTTTACACGGGAGCGCCAGATGGGTCCACCCCTTCCGGGAATATAATTGATCAGGCGGTTATAGCCAATTTCCTCTTCAGAATATGCGCGTTTATGTGTCGCTCCCCTTCATGTGAAACGACCCGCTCGCGCCCCAGCCGACCCGGTTTTATAACCACTTTGATGGAGGACTCATTTGGTATTAGCTGATCATAAAAGTCTTCTTTTACCTGAAGGCGACGGGATCCATATCACTGCCGCCATGGCTGGAAATTAGAGGTTCCCTATAATGTGTTGAGGCCTCAGCGCCAACTTTAATATCCATGTCCCAGAAAGAAAAAGGTACGTTGATATTGAAGTATTGGGGGGGGAGCCGGGGTCAGCCGACCCCGGTGAAGCGCAACTGGGGGTGTAGGGTTCACAGAGTCGGCGATCACAAATACATTCGTCCGGCGCTGCAAACTGTTATAATGACGCAGGTGGCGCGGGGAGGCGCCCTGGGGTATAGGGGAGCGCCCGCCACGGATGGATAACCCAAATATGAGGTGGATCATGGGCAAGGACACAGTCACAATCACCGACAACTCAACCGGCAAATCAGCTGAATTCCCCATCAAGCGCGGCTCCCACGGGCCAGCGGTCATGGACATCTCCACGTTGTACAAGGAGCTGAAGATGTTCACTTATGATCCGGGATTTTTGTCCACCGCCTCGTGCGAGAGCAAGATTACATTCATCGATGGCGAGAATGGTGTCCTGCTATACCGTGGATACCCCAT
>Ga0224511_10003294_pt1 | contig 11529 bp, 5 predicted proteins | sample SF_May12_sed_USG_2_FD_169988 | JGI IMG/M metagenome (GOLD analysis project Ga0224511, IMG submission 169988) | Sediment microbial communities from San Francisco Bay, California, United States - SF_May12_sed_USGS_8_1 | ecosystem: Environmental > Aquatic > Marine > Sediment | place: USA...
ATGTCACGTGTGTTGTGTTTCTGCACAGCGGCTTATCTCCATTGTCACTTAACCCGTCAATCTCTATGAGAGTCCAGTGGCGGATCCAGGATTTGACCTAAGGGGGCGTGGACTTTGTCAACGGGTGGGGATATTTTTTAGCATTTTGTTTTGGGCCATTTTAAAATAAGGCTGTTAATAAATCGCGAGCGAAGCGAGCGAAAAAAAGAGAAATTTAGCGTTTGGGGCAAAGAAAAATCATAGGTCCGCAACCGTTAGGGGGGCGCGCGCCGGTTACCCGCCTCTCTCTGGATCCGCTAGTGCGCTAAGGCATCTATACTTAATAATGTACATCCAACGCGCGTTTCCCCTTTGATTTATATCCATAGTGTAAATTAACTGTATATTTATGTCTTAACTAAATAGTTTGTACATATAACTATGTTTCCTGATCATCGTATCATGTATATGGAGGAATGATAGTTCAATGTTTAAGTTTCTAAATGCTGAAATGGCCCAAAAACGCGAGCGAATCGAGCGCGCAAATTTTTTGGAGTTATTTGACTTAGTTTGTCACGTGCGATGTGTTTCTTGATGAAAACTGGACCTTTTTAAAGTAAAAATTGATGTCTGCGTACGATATAACAGAATTTCTGCGTACTGCGTACCAACCCTTTGCGTACTGCGTACCGTCTAAAGCCCCCCTGAATACTGCGTACCAAAAGGGGGGGTGTCACCCTCATATATTGTCTAATGTCTAAGGATATGTACGTTAACGTGCTCCAGATATAGAATTCACAATTTTTGTTATCAAAAGGCACACATTTTATGTATGTCTAGCAATAGAAAATCAGGGGTTTCCCCATTTTACTTTACCGATCGGGGAAAGTGGTAAAATATTTCCCGTTAGGGGAATAAAATGATCTTATTACATACGCACATTAGTTTTTATATATAATTCTATTGACCGCAACTGATCAATATTTTTCGATATCGGGTGTGTAAAGATCCACGTGAAATGATATCGGGTGTGTAAACAAAATAGAACTACATGTACTTTCGTTTTGTTATTGTTTACAATGATGACGTTACGCACCTACAACTTAATAATTCCCGCATTTTTTTGACGTCATAATGTTTTCATAAATTTGAATTTTAATTTGTCATCGAGTTTGACGTTGTTTTACACAATCAATTTATATAAGCCCTCGTGAATGTTACTGAAATCATTTTACGTTGAGCATTTAATATCAAAACGCCTATTAAAAATATCCTGACGTCGCGCAATATTACTCCGCACCAGAACTCGTACATATATTTCCATATCCAACCAATAACCTATAAGTATTTCATATACCTTAGCATTTCGCTCTGCGGAACATACGTATTAACGGAACGTTAACACCAATGCAAAAAGCAAATCTTACATGAATTTTCTAGGTTGTCACCAATTGGATTTTGTTTAATTGTGTAGTTTTTTTTTTAAATATGTTCTAAAAGTTTGATCTTTTCTAGCTCCGCCAAGTATGTTTTACTCATTTCCCGATTTAGACAGCAAGTTCCCCTAACAGGAAAGTTGCAAATATATTATTTATTCATGTTCCCTGCAAATAAGAATGTAAGATCTGAATGTTTTACCTTAATATTTTTATAGAATAGAACTGTGTATAAGCTTGTTTGGTGGTGTTCTCTGACCTGTACTTTCAACTTTAAATAACACAATTAGGAATAAAGATGTATTTTCTGTTTTGTACACATTTGTATATCTTGCGCCTTAAGAGTGTCTAAACGTCTGTCTTGAGCTCCCCATTCAGTACGCCCTGCTTTTGATGTGCCCAAAGGTGGACAAATTATATAAATAGGACCACATTTCAGTCCGTACGTCTGTCCTTCCGGTTTCCGTGATTGTTGTTTTCGGGCGGTAACTAGGAACCATAGAGTATGAAAAAAAACACATAATTTTAATCAGCATGAGCTGGGGTGCTTGTGTCCGCTCTGTAACTGAATCATGCATGGACGGATTTTGAAATCATTTGGCATTATAATGAATCACCATAATAACATGGGGTGTCATGCGTAATGCAAATGTCACTCTGGCCATGTTCAAGGTCACGAATGGAGAAATGCTAGTGATGGAACGCAATTTACATGTTACATACAAACCGACAATGGTGTTCGTGTCCGCTTTGAAACTAATTCACGAATGAAATGATTTTAAAATTAATTGGCATAATAAATCGCCAAAATAAAGGATGTGTTGTGCGCACGGTTGAGGTCATTCTGGCTTTAAACTTATACATTGTACTTGTTTGTGTTATCATAACACAAACAGGTACAGTAAACTCCGTTTATAACGAACTCCTCATTTGATAATGCCACTATATGCCAATATTGTTCTTCCCAATCTTATATTATCGGTGCGCTTTTCTGTTTGTGTTCTGGCTTAATTGGCGTACGCGAAAATGTTACCCATACCGCCTCTGCATTTATGTTACGTATTAAGTTATTGTTTTGCTTTCACCGCGAATGACATGCCTTACATGTTTACAAAGTTTCTTCTGAAAGTCTGCTATGTCTTGTTGATCTGCGTGCTGTTCTAAGTGTTTGTTTACTGTGGGCCAAGTTGTCCTGGTGCCGTTAAACTAGACATACCAACATTGTTTGCAACATCTGTTCTTCAAACATCCCTTCAATTTATATTCGTCCTGAACCGTTGCACTTTATGACCCAGTGCCCTTACTTACAATGCACGAGTTGTTGTGTACCAATTATGGCGGGATTGTGGTAAGACGAGGGACAGTTCCACAACTGTCAGTCACGATCATTTATAACAGTATTTAGTCCATTTTAATTGAATGCATTAGTGATATATTGTCAGGTGACAATCAGACCTAGTATAGAAAGCGTACTTCCTATTTGTGATAAACCTTATCACATAAACACTGGATTTCAGCAAATGTGGGCGGAGCTTCAATATTTGTGAAACCATGCAAATTTCTGTGTGGGGTACTTTGATAAAGTGTGATAATTAGGTGTGGAAGTTCCCCTGAAATTATTGGTTGTATAGTTGATAAACCTGCTTGTACATTTGACAGACTAGTTTTGCACCGTTTACATTTTCGTGGAATTAACAACAAGTATTGTCTGGGTTCTTTATAATTAGTTTATGTGGTAAAGCAATTGCATGCAATTTAAAATTCCTCGATAATTTTAACAAACAGACAGACTGCATGTTATACAAATACATAATTAATAAACATATTTTATCATTGAACAGAACATATGTATCTTGATTGAACACAATATGATATTGAGATGGCAAATTTAAAAATAATATTAAGAACTACATATGTACTTAGGTAGACAATAATTAATAAGTACACACACATCATCATCAAAATACATAGAAAAAATTTGAAAAGACAATTAAATATACAAAAAGAAGAATGAATAATAGTTTGTTATCTAGATGTTGGTTAAAATGTTGTTAAAAAGGGAAGTTGTTAAAAGAAGATGGCTTCTGAAACTAAAACAAATTCTTGATAATATCAAATTTTACATAAAGAACACGAACTAATAATGTTTTTACTACCGTAAATATGATGTGAGATATGAATAACTTACAGTGAAAACAAAACCCACAGTCACAGTCAACATAAAATCGTGAACACAAACAAGTTATATTTACTGTTATTGTTGTATGTGTAAGCCAATTTTGAAGAAGATATACGATTTAATAATTCTACGAATGAGCAGAGCTTTAATCTTTAATGTGACAAAAGAATAGTGAGTAAAACTTAATAATTAGTAATAAATAAAGGCATTCAGTCAGCATACATCAGCTTATAAAAGTAATCAAGTTACTCATCAATCAATTGAACATCAATTAATCATAAATTAATCAGCATCTATAAGTCATCAATCATCATAGATCAATAATTTAATAATCATTCTCATTCAGTTATCATATCAGTAATCAAACTATACTCATCAAAAATAATTCATCATCTTATAGTCTTTGGGTATAAATATAATGCAATTGTAGATATTTTTAGAAATCTTCTATCAACATTGTTTTGATGGGCATAATGTTCTTCATGCCCTCTGCATGCATGGTATGTTTTGGTCCATGTATTATGACCATTTGTTTTAACATAACGACTACAAGTATTCATGATAAGCGAATATCTTGGCGGATGTTGGACTTACGCCAGGTATTACAAGTAGAGTTTACAGGAACACATAAATTTACACAATGAACACAATGATGTTATTGATAAAATTATGAAATACTCACCAATCAGGTATTATTCACATACACTTTTTATTTACATGATAATTTTGTACAAATAAAAAAAAACATAATCTGCTACATTGAAATTACATTTACGTATTTATACTACACAGGTGAAGTTTTCAAAGTTACACAGATGAAGTTTTCAAGGTTATACAGATGAAGTTTTCAAAGTATATACAGCGATTTTGCAAAATAATTAACATAAAATAGTACATATACTTAAATAACAAAATAACGTCATCATTGTAGTACACACAAGTTAATTCTGCGTTGCGGGTAAAGTACATGTATTAAGGTTTTTACACAATATGTCTGTAAACCTAGACATCAACCTGACCACAATCGACCATATACATGTATGCAAAATGTTTGGAAAAAAATATGTTTCAATACCAATCAAACATTCACGTTCAGCCCATCAATAAAAACATTTATGGTCTTTTTGCGTTTTATGGTAATGCACACAATATTTATGTTTGTAAAGCTAACAGAGCAATTGTGGAGAAAATCTGCATAATGTTACAGCAACGGGGCATGATTAATAAATGGAGGAATCTACCAAATGATGCAAGCGTAATACTGTATTGATGTGGTTCAAATACTATAGTCCTCGCACAAAGACACTCGTAATGCGAACTTGTTTCTTTTCACCAAGTATAATCACACGAGTTCATCTTGGGTGTGGTTCACACACTATAGTCTTCGCACAAAGACACTTGTAATGCGAACTTGTTTCTTTTCTCCAAGTATAATCACACCAGTTCATCTTGGGTGTCGGTCTGTGACGCACACAGAATAACATAAAGGTTTGTGGCGCACACATTGTAAGAAAACAAGTTGGCTCTTTGTCTGTATACACACATTATTAAACATGACAAACTGAATAAATCCTTTTCAAATGTGTCAAACATACATCGTATGTGTTTTAACTATATCACATTGTCATACTAAAGCATGTATACATGTAAATCTTAATCCAGTATTCGAAACCGAACATCACTTATCTTCCAAAGTTTCCTTGGGCCGCATTTTCTTTGCCTCCTCTTCAGTCTGAAATTGAAATAACATAAATGATACATACAAGTGTGTGATACTCCTCAGGTAAAAACTCTGCTACAGTGTTTTTTTAATTTTTATGATAGGGAAAGTACAGTAAATAAGTAAATAGTGAATAACTAAATGTTCACTTTCATATTAAGAGTTATAACAACCAATTTACAGGGTATATGTGATATTTTGTGAAACCTTGCAGAAAATGAATGAAAATACAGAAAATTAATAAAAACAAATAATATGTGATCAATTACTTGTAGCTCTAAGTATTGTGTAAACAGAGAAATAGTTTTTAAGAAATAAATTAAAAATAATAGGGCTATCAAAATCATTTAAGTGGTTTTAAAAAGACAAATGTCTTGTCACGTCTTGTGATGATGGCTAACAAGTAAAAGTAAGCAAGGTACTGCCAATGCCTTCCCAGATGCGTTTGAGGCTTCTATTATAGGGGTGTCTATATGTTGATATAAAGTTCACCAGAGAGTTATTAGAATTTGTAGCAAACAATGTATGTATCATTCATTTAATTGGGCTTATTGTTTTTTTAACAGCAAGGTGTTTGTTTGGCTTAATGATACTAAAAACACATTAACTTGTTATTAACCTTGTTATAATTATCAATATCCAAAGATAATTCATTATTTGTATAGAACACTGAATGCTATTGTCACTAGATGTTTGATTTAAATTATTTTTACATATTTTACATTAGTTCTTAGGCTGTAAACTGGAAGATTTTGCATGCAGCCTTTTTTCAGTGACTAGAAAAGCAATTCTGAGACGTTTTCATAATATGCTTATTGCAAACAGCAGCTTTACGGCAAAGGTGACCCACCTGTTCCATGCGTTTGCGTTTGTTCTCTCCCATCGTGCCTTTGTCATCGACCATGGCATTGGTCGCATATGCATCATCTATCTCCGACTGTTGAAAAGAACATAAGAATAATGACGAGTCTTTAACACATAAACCATACAGCTCACTTTCACACATTGGAATTGGCGCCGTATCGGCGAAAATAACATAGAAACACTGATAAGTAGGTGGTACATAAACCATTTTACTCAGTTTCTCAATGACCTTGGCATTGGCTGCATATGAATCTGCTATTAGTTTTGTTAATCAAACCAGTTTAAGATAATTGGCATTAAACTAACTCTTTCTCGTAAACAAAACATTGATACAATGATAAGCATTGTTCACATGAACCATTAAACTATGTTTATTAGGGATTTCGGCTGCTAATAAATCTGCTATCCATTTGAGAAATAAAGAACACAGAATTTACTAGAGCTGTGTCACAGAACGTGCCTTAATTAATATTACCATGGCTACCACTTTGGCATATAGTTCAAGGGCACATAAATCCATAATGTGATGATGCATGTGCTAAAGAAATGTGTCTGCCAAATCTCCACCGTGCATATAACGTTTGTACACGTTGTGCATTTAAAACTACCATAGAATATCACATCATAAGTTTGCATGCATATCGTATTTGTAATATTATATGTGGAGAAACACGCAAACTGACCAACGCCGGGCCGACATTGTGTCTACAATATACCCCCTCTTTTAAACTTAGTTTGTAAGCGATTAATACAACTGTATAAGAATTAGGGCTCGGAAGATAAGGTCAGCAGTAGATACGATAATTATGTATTCGATACAGACCTTGCCGATAGAATACGTATTTGATACAATACACACGTACCCGACTTAAGGTTTCACTAGAACTCCGTGAGTCGGATGTGGCGCCTGATGCAAAAAAGTTTAGTCGACATAAAATGTTTATTTATTTTTTTTGTTTTACAGTTAATAGCAATGTGATTCAACATTCCTTCGACTCATTGCAATAAACATGCATAACAAGTTTGGAGTCATTTGAACCTATAGTGACAACGTTATGCTCTGGACAATAAATGCTCTTTAAAATCAATCAAAGGGGATTAGTTAAAATGGAACAAGGTAGAGTTACGGTTCTTGTGCACTGCACTTTGAGTCATTGCCATTAACATGCATACCAAAAATGGAGTCATTGGAACATATGGTGACAAAGTTCTGCTCCGGACAAGAAATGCTCTATAAAATCAAAGGGGGAAATAATTCAAAAACGGAACAAGGTAGAGTTACGTTCTTGTGCACTGCACTTCGAGTCATTGCCAGAAGCATGCATACCAAGTTTGAAGTAATTTGGACCTATGGTGACAAAGTTACGCTCTAGACAAGGAAAGCAGGACGACGCGGGCGACGCCGAGGCGGACGCCGCCAACCAAAGTAATAACTATACGTTGCCTTTTCAGACGACACACACATCAAGAAGATTGGATTTCAACAATAAAGTGAATGTTTTGGGTAGATCTATACAGGGAATCCAACAAATATTAGTACTTAAGCAGTTATCACCAGTGTAGTGTGTTACATATTTTATTCAAAAAGTTAAATAGTTCAACATATTTAGATTAAACTCAATATGCTCAAGTATTTAGCTTAATTGTATGAAAGTCATGTGTGAAATTATACTTTCAGATATACTTCGGTACAGCATGGTGACCGTATCGGTTAACTTATATATCAATAGTGTACCGAAAGTATCTGTATCATCCCAGCCTAATAAGAATATGTTTTAAAGGCAGCAAACAACTATGACCAATCAGACAAAACAACTATTTCTATACCATAATCTGGTAACTGACCACCCATGATACTTACTTCAGACAATCAAACAAACTGATCAGTAGGATGACGCCAGTATACCCCACTTGCAAATGTTTTGAAGGACCAACATGGTATTTAAACTGTTTCTATAGTAAGGACTACTTACAGCCTCATACCGATCCTCTTCATCATGCAGTGTTGGAATGGCAACCGGGGGGCTCCCTTCCTCCAGATCCTAATACCAAAATGGGAACTTAATACTTGGAAAATGTAAGAGAATTTGACAAAATGCATCAAAGGTATTTTTACTTATTTTTTTAGTTTTTTTAAAATATCACATTATTCATTGTACATGCACATTTGAACCCGTTTTGGGATTGTCAGTGTAGGGCCTCATTATACTTCTACAATATGTGTCCTTTTCTAGTATGTTTAAGGGGTTTCGTGGGTGTTTTTCATTGTCTCCTGCATTAAGATTTTGATTATACTTCGTAGACCAACAGCTTATGTCTTAAACATAAAAATAATGAATAATGAAATATAAAATATAAACATTAGGTCATCGGTCTTGTTTTGCCTCTATCATAGAATGTATATTATTATGCTATTTTGCCTTCATAAAGTACTAAACTAAATTAATATAAAATGTAAGAAAAACTCAACATATAGTTGTTAGTCAAATATGTCTGTATGCACTTTATCAGTTACTTAAAGAAAGTGCAAACATTTTAACAATTTGATGAATTTTGGGGAATTTATCTTCCTCTATCAACAGCTGCAGTCAGGGAAGCGCCTGTTTACAACTTTTTGACACAAAATTGAAAAAAAGATCTTGCATTTAGATTTTAGAGAAACTTTTCAAATGTGTAAATTAATATGTTGTTCTTATAAAATATAACAAGAGGGCCCAAAGGGCCCTGGGTCGCTTACCTGAGGAAAAGGTCAAAGGTCACAGTGAAGCCATTTACAGAGAACCACTAATGTAGTCCACCAAATCTTAGTAGAGGACCTCTAGATGATGTTAGACATCAAATATGAAAGCTCTGGGCCTTGTAGTTTCAGACAAGAAGATTTTTGTAAATTGCATTTTGAAAACCTATTGTTTGACCCTGTGACCTACTTATGCAACCAATTAGAACCATTTGAACAACTTTGGTAGGGGACCACCTAGGGATCATTCCTGTTGAGTTTGGTCAAATTCCCATAAGGGGTTCAAGATAAGAAGTCATTTGAAGTTTTCCTTATATAATTCAATGTAAAATTGTGACCCCCGAGGCGGGGTCAGTTTTGACCCCAGGGGTATAATTTGAACAACTTTGGTAGAGAACCTCTAGATGATGCTATATACCAAATATGAAGGCTCTAGTCCTTGTAGTTTCAGACAAGAAGATTTTTGAAAATTGCATGTTGAAAACCTTTTTTTTTGACCCCGTGACCTACTTATCCAACCAATCAGAACCATTTGAACAATTTTGGTAAGGGACCACCTAGGGACCATGCCTGTTGAGTTTGGTTGAATTACCATTAGCGGTTCAAGAGAAGATGTCGTTTGAACTTTTTCTAATATAATTCAATGTAAAATTGTGACCCAGGGGTGAGGTCAATTTTGACCCCAGGGGTATAATTTGAACAACTTTGGTAGAGGACCTCTAGATGATGCTATATATCAAATATGAAAGCTCTAGGCCTTGTAGTTTCACACAAGAAGATTTTTGAAAATTGTATTTTGAAAACCTATTTTTGACCCCGTGACCTACTTACATGTATAACCAATCAGAACCATTTCAACAATTTTGGTAGGGGACCACCCAGGGACCATTCCTGTTCAGTTTGGTCAAACTACCATTAGTGGTTCAAGAGAAGATGGTGTTTGAACTTTTCCTTATATAATTCAATGTAAAATTGTGACCCTGGGACGGGGTCAATTTTGACCCCAGGGGCATAATTTGAACAACTTTGGTAGAGGACATCTAGATGATGCTATATACCAAATATGAAAGCTCTGGGCCGTGTAGTTTCAGACAAGAAGATTTTTGAAAATTGCATTTTGAAAACCTATTTTTTGACCCCGTGACCTACTTATGCAACCAATCAGAACCATTTGAACAACGTTGGTAGGGAACCACCAGGGAATCATTCCTGTGAAGTTTGGTCAAAATCCAATGAGTGGTTTCAGAGGAGAAGATGTTTAAGTAAAAAAGTTTACGGACGACGCACGATGGACGACGGACGACGACGGACAAAGGCCGGTCACAATAGCTCACCTTGAGCACTTTGTGCTCAGGTGAGCTAAAAAGTCTTGGTTCAGGGCACCCGACTGACCTATTTCTTGAACCAAACCCTAATGATGCTTCGGTCCGTGCAAAAAATAAAATGATGCTATTTAATTCACTGATACAGTACAGTATGGTACAGGTTTTACATATAGCACCGAACTGTGAAAAAAGAACCAATTATTCAGAGAAAATTTGAAAAGTCCAAGTAGTAACTGTTTTAAATAGGACAAACATTAAAGTAAACTTTTGGGAAATTTCAAAGTACCCACGCCTTACATCAAGTCTTTCAAGCAGTATTGTAGATTTAAGTAGATCGAATACTTCTATTTCTAATATGTTGACCAATTTTTGTGTCTTGAACTACTGAGTAATATTAAACATGTTATTGAATTCCTGTTTTCATCATCTGTATGATCATTTGTATTTCAATAAATTTGAAACAGAAACATGTTTTTTCCAAGCTGTATATGCAGTCTGCACGTTAATTATTTTTCGACTGTAGCCCTTTGGGCTATTGAATTTTTTTTTCCATAGCCAGAAAGAAATTTTAATAGCCCAAACTTTTTGTTGTGGTCATAAGTCATACAAATCATATTAGAAATGAGTTGACTTGCACTTAATTTAATCTTGCTTGTGTGTTCTTACGAAAAAAAAACTCCACAAACAGTGTGTATGTTAATTTGTTTCTTTATTTAGAGTTTTATCTCAAAATTTAAATCGACCGGTCGGGCTTCCTTGCATACAATTCTAATCGACCGACCGGCCTTTTACTCAACTCGGGCTTCGGGCTGATAGATTAATTCGCAGACTGTGTATATGCCCTAGAATGATGAATGTGTAGTTTTTAGGTCACTACTAAATGGTGTATATCTATATACTTTAATTGTTAATGCACCCACTTAAAGACATTACTCATAGTGGGGTTATATATCTATATTAACATAGGAATCCTATCATTATGCACTGAGCCAAGAAATGGCACAAGGAGCATGAGGATCTCACCGTCAGTGTGCCTGGACTCTCAGGCCTTTTGATGGATAGATGATGTATACAGATATTGATTGTCAATACACAGTCACCTTAAACTACATTTGTGGCACTCTCTGAGACTTTGGGTCCAAATTCGGCAAACGTCATTTCGAGTAAAATGACGTCAACTTCGCGCCATGAAAAACTAGCAATTAATTGTTCTAATTGCCAGACATTAATTATTATACAGAAAAAGTGTAGAATGTTTTACAAGCGTGAATTTAATAGTTGTATTTTTA
>Ga0224511_10003295_pt1:2500-11529 | contig 11529 bp, 6 predicted proteins | sample SF_May12_sed_USG_2_FD_169988 | JGI IMG/M metagenome (GOLD analysis project Ga0224511, IMG submission 169988) | Sediment microbial communities from San Francisco Bay, California, United States - SF_May12_sed_USGS_8_1 | ecosystem: Environmental > Aquatic > Marine > Sediment | place...
GTCTTTTGTGACTTTTTATCTATACTTGGGTATATATGCGATTAATATTTAGTTTAGTATATACGACAAAGACGAATACTTGAGTACAATTTTTCTACTTTAAATGTCAAAAACGTGCATTTTTATATAAAAGGAGTGGTGAGATACGATAAACTAAATATACTATTTAGTACGTTGTATCCGGAAATTCGTTATTACAAGGTTTTTTGCAAAGGTATTTTCTTAGGACGCTCATGTCACTTCTGGTGATATAAATACTAAATATTGCTTTCTAGTCCAATTAGAATTAAATAGATTTAGCAAGGGATTGGCAAGGCTATTGAAATATTTTATGTTCAGCAATTGAGTTTCAGTTCCCTCATGCGCTAAGGCTTCTGCAGTGTGGCATTTTTCTTTACAACTGACTTTAATACAGTCGAGACTGCCAATGCATTTCTCTTCTTTTATTTAGATTTATTTAATCAATTTTTCATTTTTATATACCAGAGTAAAAGCTTCATTTGTTGCAATGTACAAAAAATCATTCAAAATCAAAATGAAAAAGAAATGCCTTAACAAATTGCTAAAACTAAACATCAATAAATATAAATATATTGTTTTTATTTGTCTTTTGATACATTTCAGTCCGTGACAGATGTGATTGAAAAAAGAATGACACCAACCCTAGTCAAAGACGTCGACATCAACGTCACCGGGTCACTGACGTACAACGTTACCAACCTCACAGACGGTATGATGTCAGATACGCCACTTATGCTGTACCAACTATTTGGAGAACTTATCTGCAGCTTCGGCGTAGCCTGCAACGTCATCAATTTATGCGTTCTGTCGCAAAAGGAACTTTACGAGTCACCGTACGTCTACTTGATCGCGTTGGCCTTCTCTGACGTCACGTTTCTCCTCCTGTCTCTCATCCATCTGCTATCATACACGAACCCTGCAACAGGCTTCTTCTCATATTTCAACGCGTACGCGTTCTTCGTCGGTGGCAACATTTGCTTTTACATCAGCGTTTGGCTTATTGTCTTCATAACTCTCGAACGTATGACGTTTGTTTTGTGGCCAATGAAGTTCAAACCATCCCGCCGAAAAGCGTTTGTAGTGATTTTTCTGATCGTTGGTTTTTGTACTTTTATTTACCTTCCACGGGCGTTCTGTCTTAGTGTTGCGACAACGAAGACCGGATACACGATTAAAACACTTCCGTTTAGAGGAAGTAAACAATTCTATTATTTAAGCTGGTTTTATTCTGCGATAAATACCTTTATTCCAAACCTTATTTTAATTGTCACCAATACTATACTCATCAAAACAATACGTAAAGCTGCCACAGAACGCGTCAATCTTAGAAGCAACCAATCAGAAGCCTCGAGACAAGATGAACGCCGACTGACCCGGATGTTAATCGTCATCGTCATTGTGTTTTTCATATGCACTGTTCCGTCCGCCTTTTCGGATGATCCAATAAGTTACGCGCTAATCGGCGCGCCAAAAGGAAGAACGTGGATGGAACACATTAACTCTCAAGAAAACACAATCCAACTTTATGTAAATAACATACTTCTATATCTAAATTCGTCTCTCAATTTTATCCTTTACTGCGCGTTCAACCGGAAGTATCGTATGGCGACCAAACAATTGTTCCGGCGCCTCAAGTCGAGCGTGCGCCAGTCGAATGTCCGTCACCACAACCACAGCCTGTCGTCAATAACTACGACCACCATCGTCCACAACAATTACATGTGCGTCATCGGCGCTCTTCAGAAGTTTGAATCGAAAGTCTGACTTATATTAACATCACACTGAGTGTGATATTATACAGTTATTTGCTTATAAGCTGTGCAATATACTAAGATATGGACCAAGAAAATCATTATTGACTGGGGCGATAGGCGAGGTCAAAAACAGATTTTTTGTGGTCCATATCAACAGCATATTTCACAACTAATAAGCAAAATACTGTTTTATTACATGAACTATCATGTTTATTTAATATTTTTAAGTCATTTGTATGCAAAGATTTACTGAGTATACTTCTATAGTTAACTTTCAATGCAGCAGTTTGTGTCAAATTTCCATTCGATAAATACACCGGTTAATAACACCCAAAGCCAATATCCATATTTCTTGACTCGAACATTTTGGAGGTGTGACCATCATGTTGCGTCTATCAGCTGTGAAATAAGCTGTTAATATAGACCGCAAAAATCTTTATTGACCTATATAATGATAATGAAAATAATTATTTTCTTGGTCCGTATCATAGCATACAGTGTATTGCACAGCTAATAAGCAAAGTCTTGTATTACATAACCGATAAATAAAGGTCAAACGAATGGTCAAACTTCGTTTACAACAATTTTTCTTTGAACATCTCCTCCATTTATATTCCAACGTTTTGGAGTCAATTAATATAGATTGGCATGCTTTGGCTGTTATTAACCGATCTGTTCATAGACAGGGAATTGGCGCCAACTGCAATATTGTAACTTTAATATACTTATGTATAGATTTGCATACAAATGAATTCGAAATATTGGTTCATGTAATAGAAATAGTTATGTTTTATTTGTTGTGAAATATACTGCTGATGTGGACCACACAAATTATTATTGAACTCGCCTATCGCCTCCGTCAAAAAGTGTATTCTTGGACTATATAACAGCATGTTTTACATCCAATAAGCATATTTATTGTACGGTGTATATTATTCACCCGAGACAAAGAACATCAACAGAGGTGTTTGAATTCATATGAGGTTTCATAAACTAATACAAAATAACGAACACAATATGTTGTTAATTCGTGGTACTTTTTTCATTGTTTGCGTTTTATTATGTTTCGTACATACCTTTTGGTATTCAGATTGGCTTCTTAGCGATATTGACAGTTAATGTAAAATAAAGTAAATGTCGTTTGTTTGCAATTACAGCGTCGCGATGTAGACGATCTATGTGTTGTTTGATATTAAGATTTACGTAGTTCACCAATATACGAACCTTACAATGTGCCCAGTCTAGACATGCTTCTTATATTTTCATTTAAATATGTCTTTTTCTTTTGCACTGTGTTCTTACTTATTTCTTGTTATGGTTGAATCACGCAGTTATATGCATTTAACAACATTTTTTTAAAAACATTTTACGTAACATGGGATAAAATGTATATATGAGTTATCAATATAAAAATAATAGCTTCAAATATTAAAGGAGTAGAAGGAGGTGGTCGAAGAAGATTAAAAAGAAGGAAAGAAAAAGGAGAATAGCAACACATCAACATGAATAACAATACAACACTACAACATAAAGTTTTAACAATAATAACTACAACTTAGCCACAGGTGCAGTAAACAACAACAGCAACACAACAACACGGTAACAAGAGCAAAACACTACAACAGCAAAACAAAAGCAACCGAAACAAGAGAACATTTAGCAGTTTGGGCATAATACAATCATAAGACCGCGGCCAGGTGCGCCCCCTGAATCCGCTAGTGGCAATACCAACAACAACAACAACAGCAGCAACAACAACAACAACAACAAAACATCGGCAGCGGGGAAAACAATAACACAATAGAATATGACAACATGAAAAAACAGCAACAAAAATAGTAACAGAACAACAAACGTATGGTATTATCTAAAAAGGACTTGTAATTGACCTTAACATAGCTTATGTATTAAATGTCCGGACGCTTTATGCACCCCTTTCAATACAAAAACAACAGAAACACGAGCTTAATAATGATTAATCAATGGCATCATCAGGACATCTACACAAATACTACAGCTACTACAGAATCTGTTTATATATCGAGTAAAAGCACAGAAGTATCATGAAATCGAGCTCATATTGCTTTCATATCGTTTGAACACTCCGACTTGCTGTGGCTAAGGAACTACATTGTCCATTTAAGGGACTTCATCTGTTGAATACATTAAGGAATGAAGTAAGGGTGTTCTATCACATCCTTGATGGGATAGATTGTTCTCTATTCAATTGATATTTGTCATTTTTATCACACGTTTATAGCTGATTCCCAGGACGATTGTGGTCCCATAAACCTCCGTTCTCAACAATCACGCTGTAATGTGGAAGTGTTTATCGATAGAGACAAACTTTCGACGCAAAAGCGTTTGGTGTCAAAGAAAAGTTGATGCGGCCATATTCCTGGTATTATTTTGATTTGCTGAATTTTCGATGACTTTTTTAAGTACATGAATTTACATTTGCCTTTCTGTCCTGTAAATGTATTTGAGCATGTTTGTTTCGGATTTTAAATACTAAATTGTAGACATACATACATGTTTGTTTGTCAGTTTGTCAGTTTGTCAGTTTGTCAGTTTATTTGTTTTTGTTTTATGTTATTGCAAGGCAATCAGTGCATCTAACTAGCGTTCCAGGGTTGTACAAAAGTGTATTCCACAAGCAGTTGTTGCCTCAAATGGGAGACAACTATATGTAAACTAGAATAAGCACAATCAATCAAGATTGTTATTTCGAATCTTTTTTCAAACGCGATTTTGCCCATAATATTCATTTTAGTTTGCCGTAACACTCGGCTCAACTATTTCCTTTCATCAACGTTCTCCAGCATCACTTGTGCTACTATTCCAGTGATTGGAGAGGATGGCATGAGGATTTCTTGATTTTTGATTTTTTTTTACTCTCTTCTAAAGTTAAAAGAAGAGTCCCTCCTACCGACAAACTATTGTCGATTCCCCGTAGTTAGTACAGTACAGTAATCAACTTTTCAAACAAAAAACTATTAACTAACATGTTTAATATTGACAAAGGACATAAACTTGCAGAATTATTCATAGAATGCTACTGGGAACACATCCGTCGTTACAATGTTGTGTTGATTCAATCTTTCGTGTGAATTAAAATGCATAAATTTAATAGTGGGACATGTTTAGAGATACCGTAATACCATTGTTTCTGCATTTGAGCTGGTTAATATAATACTGCCTCTATAAAGAGAATGTTATTGTCAGAGTATTGTATTGTACTAATCCATCAATAAAATTGCTTTTCTGAAATTTGGTATCTGTATTGTTCACTTTGAAACCATAGCAAAGGACCCACACACTAGCAGATCCGGGGGGGGGGGCTAACGGCCGCGGACCTATGATCTGTTTTATGTCCCAAACGCTAAATTTCCACTTTATATTCGATCGCTTCGCTCGCGACGAATTGTAAACCAAAGTTTTGTAATATATGGCAAAGACAGGCTAACACGCGTCTTATACTTCAACCGCCAACACTTTCAATGATCCACCGCCACCGTCACCCCCCATCGTAAACATAGTAACAAGATGCCCCTGTAAGGTCAAATCCTGGATCCACCTAACAAACAAAACAGGTGGCACAGCAAGAAACAGAACAAGACGCAACAAACATAAAGCATTGACTTCTTTTCAAAAGTACTAGTAATTCATGTTTTATTGCTTAATATTATTCCTCAAAAACTGTTCAGTTTCCGCCTTGGTACGGCCAATGTAGATCATTGAGGGTTTAAAATATGTTTTCGCTGCAACATGCATCTATTTGACAAACAAGTTTGTCTTCTTCGTGTGTCAATTATTTTATACAAAAGGTCTCAAAAAACTGAATAATCATCCAATAAAATCAAAAGTTAGAGGACTATTTGAAAAATTCAAAATGAGCGTATGCCAAAACTCCATTATAAGCCAGACATTTTAAAGATATATAGATAAATTCATTTATTTGAACATAAATTGCATCATAACATGGTAAATGATATTAAAACATACAGAAGAATATGACGATGTATAAATTTATACAACAATGTCACCCAGCATTATATGTTGAGGATAACACAAACAAGTCAGAATATATACTGATAGTCCTATTGTAGTTATTTATGATTGAGATGTAAGGTTCTAAGACATAGGGAGATTACAACACAGTATCAATACCGAAAATATATTTGTATGGTATGTCGATAATACCGCTACATCTGCCATGTAAAGGCTTTGGCTACTGAGTTAACATAACAATCAACTAAAATCGGAGCAAGTCAACAATTTATTTTGACACACAATGATGTATACGTTTTGAACGTCATCTTCGAAAGTAATCGGTATTTAGATGCGTTTACATTCTGTTTGAGGTAAAAAAAGTTTTTCTTGCAATATTTACGACCATCCTCGTACATGTGTCTGCTATGTAATTATTATTTTTCAGTTTACGGAGATTTTAAAGCTTTTGCATTAAATAATTGACATGATCAAACAAACTTGCTTTTAAATTACTTGTTTAACCATCCATTTTCAATAACAATGTTACTTACATTGTAAATCGTCTGGAGAAAACAGCATACAAAAACGACAGTTTGGACAAATTGTAATTTGAAAGGGAAATTATTCTAATTAAATGCAGAATATTGTATACTCTAAGTTTAAATACAATTACACGAATTGATCATCTCTTCCGTTGTCAATGGTTGTGTTACAAATACTCAGATAATGATAATTATCCAAATTTCATAATCCCGCTTTACGTTCTCGCGTTTTCTCTTAATTACATTAAATGCCACATCACTGATTTTTTCAAAGCCGAAGCACATTATATTCTCTACTCAACTGGAGAAAACGGAAGGTTTGTTTTTTATTAATTGCCTGCATGTTTTAACAGTGTCAGTTGTAATTTGGACGGATTAACATTGATGGTTGTGTATATTCTACTATATTATTTTCTAACTCATTTGTGGCATGGATCTACGGATTTACAGAGAAACTAAATCCAATGTCTGTTTATATTATGCATGGTTGAAGGATATTTACAGTCAAACCTTTGTTAAGCAACCACACAAGGGAAGCACAAAAAGTGGCTGCTTAAGGCAGGTGGCTGCTTAATAGAGGTGAATATCAGTACAAAATTAACATTTGGGAACATTTTGATTGGCTGCTTAAGACAGGTTGGTTGCTTAATAGAGGTGACCGCTAACACAGGTTTGACTGTACTTATCAGTAGCTAATTATTTGTGTATTTGTATTCATCAAAGTAGTCATTTTGTTCGCAAAAAAACAAGTCAAGCAATAAATAAGCTTCATATACATAGTATATATTACATTTGCCTTAACGGGTTGTTTCTATTTTAACTTTTTCTCTTTTAAAAGTGCGAAGACCCCCAATTATTTTGGTTTTATAATTAAAACATATTGCTTTACACCTTTGAAAAGTTTCGCTGTAATCAAAATTGTGTCGAAAAGTTGTTAAAAAACCGCTTCCCTGACTGCACCTGATAATATAGGAAGATAAAATGTTCACCCAAATTCATCGAATTGCTAAATGTTTTGCACTAGTTTGAATTAACAAACATTACTTTATACAAATATATAGGCAGGACAATTATATAAAAAAAAATACTTTTTATGTCAATTTAGTTCAATACTAGTTAACCTATGATGAATGCAAAATACCATGTTATACATTCTACTATAAAATAAAAACAAAGCCGATGACCATATGTTTTTATTTTATTTTTTTCTTAAGCTCTGGGTATACACATTTTCATCAAAATCTAAATGCAGGGAAAAATGGGAAACTTAAGCGAAACTCTTTAACCACATTATTTAAAAACGTTTTACGTAACGTGGGATAAAATGTATATTAAAGTTAACAATATACATGTATAATTATAGCATCAAAGATGAAAGGAGGAGGAAGGGGTAGAAAAAGAAACAAAATAAGGAAAACAAAGAGAATAGAAACACATAAACAGGAAAAACAACACAACACTACAACATTAAGTTTAAACAACTATATTAATAACAACTAAGCCACAGGAGAAGAAGAAGAACAACAACAACAACAACAATTACAACAACAGCAGCAACAATAACAACAACAAAAAGAACAACAACAAGAACAACATCAATTACAACATCATCAACAACAACAACAGCAACAACAGAAACTACAACAACAGAAACAACAACAACAACAACATGGTCACAACATTGGCAGTGGGGAAAGAACATACCCACTGTAGAACACGACAAAAACAGCAACAACTATATCAACAGAACAACAAACATATGGTGTGATTTATTTTAAAAGGACTTGTAATTGACCTTAACATAGCTTATTTATTACATGTCCAGACGCTTTATCAACGCCTTCAATAAAACAAACAGAAATACGGGCTTAATAATGTTTAATCAATGTAATAGTCTACAAATCTGCACAAATACTACAGATACAACTATAGAATCATTTCAACTATCGAGAAAAAACACAGAAGTCCCCTAAGTATCATGAAACCGAGCTCATATTTCTTTCATATCGTTTCTATTTCTACGTCGGAACACTCCGACGTGCTATGGCTAAGGAACTACATTGTACATTTTTAAGGGACTACATCTGTTAAATTTACTTAGGAAGGAAGGATGTGCATTCTCTATTCAATTGATATCTGTCATTTTAATCACACGTTCATGACTGATTCCCAGGAGGATTGTGGTCCCATAAACCTTCGTTCTTAACAATCACGTTGTAATGTGAAAGTGTTAACCAATAGAGACAAACTTTCGACGCAAAAGCGTTTCGTGTCAAAGAAAAGCTGATGCGGCCATATCCCTGGTATCATTTTGATTTGCTCAATTTTCTATGACTTGAATTTACTGTTTAACCTCCTAGAACGACACACCTAACAAGCGGCTACCTGTCTCGACCGGCAAAAATATCTCCCCCACGCAGTGACATTGACTATGGAAAATAACCTCTGAGGAACAACACCTCTCTTGAGCAGCCAAATTCCATGTAGCCGCCTGACGTTGCTCTACAGAGGTTAGACACTACATGAATTTACAGTTGCCTTCCTGCCTTGTAATGTATTTGAGCATGTTTGTTTCGAATCTTAAATACTAAATTGTAGAGACACATACCTGTTGGTTTGTTTTTTGTTTGTTTGTTTGTTTGTTTGTGTTTGTTTGTTTGTTTGTTTGTTTGTTTGTTTGTTTGTTTGTTTGTTTGTTTGTTTGTTTGTTCATTTGTTC
>Ga0224511_10003296_pt1 | contig 11528 bp, 5 predicted proteins | sample SF_May12_sed_USG_2_FD_169988 | JGI IMG/M metagenome (GOLD analysis project Ga0224511, IMG submission 169988) | Sediment microbial communities from San Francisco Bay, California, United States - SF_May12_sed_USGS_8_1 | ecosystem: Environmental > Aquatic > Marine > Sediment | place: USA...
CACACGATCCTCACCGATAACAAACACAGGCTAGTCCGACTGTTAGTTTTCTTTATTATTACCCCACACGTGTGGCGTGGCCATGTCTTCTACAATCCCCCATAGAGCACCCCTCTAGAACATCTAGAGACGTGACGTACTACTAGTACTACTTCCGGTTGTCGGGCTATTCCGGCCTACACACTTCCGGCATTAATTTACTTTTCTTGAATCTTTGTGTTCAAGCTATCTCTGGTTTGTATTAAAATATCTAAGTTCTTGGTAACTGAGCATCGAACTCCTGTATTAACTACATTAAATCTTAATATGTACACGTTCATTCATACAATATTGTGAATCTTTTATTAACATCCTAGTAAGTAATTTTCAGTATCTCTCAGTGTGAAATCTTTCTTTATCTCGTACAAGTAATTTCTCATCGGTGTTTCGGTTTCCACTTTGAAATGTTTCAGTCTTTTGTTGTTAAATTGCATTGTACTCATAAACAGCTCAGTAACAGTCGTAGGGATTTAATTATAATGTGCAAACTAAATTTAATTGCTAATTTGAAATAGAATTGAACCGCGTAGGTGCGGATAGCTAATGTCGTAGATTAGACAATTTAGAAACTAGATATTAGAAATAGAAAACATAATTATGAAAATTATAGTTATTATATCAATTTCATTTCAATTTCAATTACATTTTAAGCACCGCTTTTTATATAGTTCTCCGAAATAAATAATGGGTCTGTCATTTTGTTGAATAATTTACGGAAAACAACGTTATTATAATTCAGTGAAAATATAAAATTTAATGTAAATGAAATTACCATACTAATTCATCTTGGCATCAAATTAATGCGTTTACAATAAGAATACATAAAGTCGTCAGCCTAAAGATCTTAAACTGAAACTATCAAAGACTATATTGTAGCCAAAACATATGCATTGTTGAATCCACCAAGTACTGAAGTATATAACTCCCGCCTTTATATTTTTGAACTTACCTTTACTATGTAAGCTCCGCCTCTATGTTGTGACCCACTTCATAAGTTCCGCCTCTATTTTGTGACCCCGTGTAGGTTCAACAACGGTCGCGAGTCGCCCGGGTCGGCCGGCAACCTAAGCGCCATCGAGGCCCAACTCATGAACATGTTCCAGAGAGACTTCCTCGCCCTGCTGGGAACCTTCAAGTGAGTTGCAGTTTTGATTTAAACTTATTTATTTAAGGTCGATTGCGAAACAAGTTATCCCAACTTATATTAATCACTCTCGACCGCTCATTCCGGATGGTATCCATCTCTCGTTTTTTGAACGAGGATTGAGAGGAGAGAGAAGCCAGACCTATCCTTATATGCTGAGCGCCAAGCAAGGAAGCATCTGGTACCATTTTTATAACGTCTTTGGTATGACGCGGTCGGGGATCGAACCCACGACCTCCCGCTCACGGGGCGAACGCTCTAACCACAGAGCCACCGCTGCGGTGCAGTCGCGAGTTGCAGTTTTATTTTCAGAGTTTAGGAATGGGTAACGATAACATGGTCTTGTTGCTAAAGCTTTCATTTTATATTCCGTATAATGGAATCGTCTTAGCTTTGGAGGTCCAAAATTAAAGGTTGTTTCTGCCCAATAGAGGGCGTGGATGTATAACGCTTACATAGTCTTGTTGCCATAGCGGCTATTTCATAATCGTCATATTAAATTGTCTTAGATGTGGAGGTCCAAATACAAAAGTAATTGTTATTTATGTAAGTGTATTTGGCGTGATTGTATGTTGAAAATTCTTTAAGGTTATGAGAACATTATCAGTCTCAGGATTTCGTATGACATCTTCATTAATGTTTTTGTCAGCGACATAAAAGTCAAGTTACTGTCTTATTCAATTGCTCTCATTTATGTGGGTATGTATGTTTTACTTTTTTACTTTAGTAATTTACATTTAAGAAAAATATGATGTCGACCTGGTTTAACAGACGCTCTTAATTCATTTTTGACCAGCTCTACCTATATTTCAAACCCACCGATTAAAACGCACCATTGAGTGAGTTTTTATTGTGTCCGTATAATGTTTGCTATTAAATTACTCTTATTGTCGCAAGGTATACGTATAAATGGGTCGCCAGTAAATTGAATTTTAGATTCACAACTTCAATATATAAAAACTATTTTAAAGAAAGTGTTGTGATACAAGCAACTTTTTTTCTCAAACAACAGATTTTACTTGCAGGTAAAAATTTAATAAACCATAACAAACTTACTAGAATCTAAAATACGACTAGAATTTAACACTGGACTTTCACTCGTGCAAACCAAACTGAGTTCTTCTTTTAAACATATTGTTATTATAAACGAAACCAAATTTCTCAGGAGCATCGACAAGTTGGAGACGAACGTGATCAGCCAGGAGGAGTTCCGTGCCGCCATGGAGAGCCGTTTCAACCTGACGTTGACGGAGGACCAGTTCGAGTCGTTCGTCGACCGCGTGCCCCTGGATGAGGACGGCAACGTGAAATACACGGACTTCATGCAGCAGTTCGACACACGGTAAATGGGATTTGTATACACTATGCGAACATAATAGAAAATTACTATTAAACACCATTAGATTCTAGTTATTTTTACCAGTATCTTATCAGAAATAGTTTTTCTCTCAACATGCGACGCTTACATTTGTGTTAGTTGTTGTGAATGGCAGCTTCTGACCGTAGACATACGAGCCGTTTTAACCATTGGAGTTGGTTGAACACAGAACCATATATATCTTATATACTGTTTTGACTTATAAACTTCATTTGAACTTTTTTGTTGACAATATCTCGTTACCAAGGTAACATACTGCTTTATCTTAAATCAATTTAATGTTTACTGTACCATTCAAATATCGTAATGTTTATGTCTAATACTGATCGGTCCAAGTTTAAATAAAAACAACATTGTTTTCATTGTACAGTGGTATGGCACCAAGTTTGTTCCCATCTAAACAAAACGAGCCTAAGAAGATCGTAAAGGTCGGACCACTGCCCGAAGACAAACCGGTGCCAGCCGAGCCGAAAATGCACACGACGGAAACTGCCGAGTACATGACCTTCGACGAGCCTCCATTGATAGACGAGTCCGCGCCACGTCGCGGCCCCCAGGAAATGTTCAGGGTCATCAAGGACCTGCTGAACAAGCGTTTCAACGACGTAGAGCGCATGTTCTTCGAGCTAGATGAGATCAACTCGATGCGCTTCACACAGGAACAGATGTTCCAGTTGTTACGAAGGTAACGCTCATATTTTCTTCTAAACGCTGTACAGGTTTTCAGCAGTTTCTTGTTAGGCTATCAGATAGTCACTACTGACTACTGTGTGTTAATTATGGGTATGATTGTGAACTATAGTGGAAAAACTTTTTACAGTCAAACCTGTGTTAGCGGTCACCTCTATTAAGCAACCAACCTGCCATAAGCAGCCACCTTTTGTGCTTCCCTTGTGTGGCTGCTTAACACAGGTTTGACTGTATAACATAAGAAGTGCAGCAAAACCAGGTATGATGGAGGTCAGAAAGACGACAGAATAATACATTAATCACATAATATTGTTTTTATGAAATATTAATTAACTCGTAAGTGCACAAACTAAATTCGTCTATTTCCTGTTAAAGTAAAACAAACGAACTTGTTTCGTCTGCAGGTTCCCTGAATTGAAACCCGAGGTGACACGGGGAGAGATCAGAGATCTGTGGAAGACTTTCATCACAAACAAGGACAAGACGCTCGACTACTACGAGTTTGTACGTCATTTCGGCTTCTCAAAGACGTCGGCAGCGTTCCCCAACGCCAAACGTAACCCTCCGCGTCACGGTGACGCCGACTTCATGATCCGTTCACGGAAACTTAACTGCGCGGCTGACATGTTGCAGGACGGACTCCGATCTAAGGTTGGTATTTATTCAGGACATCTGTATCTTTATACAAATGAATGTAATTACAGGTATTTCTGAAGTTTTTAAAAAGCAAGAAAATGGGAACGCATTTTAAAACTAGGTAAAGGAAAATCAAGCTTAGCACTTGATTAAGTGTATGTATTGCAGCACTTTGTGAAATAGCAGGTAAATGTAAAGGGGAGTTACTCTGTCAGACTTGAAAATAAATGCGACATGAGTTATCTACATCGACTGCCTTCGTCGAAAGGTCAAATCAACACTTCTATTTCGTGTATACAACATAAACTGTATGAAACAACATCATCTGAACAATGAACACCTTTTCATAGATCAAATGGTAAAATAACACTTGTTATCAAGTGTAGAGAATACTTTATAATTATTCCCTAATAACTATTTGACTCATTCGGCCCCTTCTCCCCAGATCGACTACATGTGGGAGGACCTGCGGAAGGAGTTTGTGGGGATGGACCCCTACGGCGTGGGCTTCATCTCCCAGGACGAGTTCCGTGACGTTCTGCGCGAGCTGTGCGTCCATCTGTCCGAGTACGAGCTGGACCAGCTGGTCCGCAAGTTCGACATCCGCAGGGACGGACGGTAGGGTTATAGTCTGACTATTTGTACTACTGTAATATCCGCTTATTAGGAACTCATCGGGGCCATGAAAATATGTTCCTAATAACCGAAGTTCATTATAAACGTTTAGTGGACTAGTTCCTTTTAAAGATTGGGGAACGAAAATCAGTTTCTTATAACCGGAAGTTCCTTATAATCGGAGTTCTCATAAGCATTAAAATAATGTTAGACCTTTAAGTCATGATATACATTACTCGTACCTATACGTACGTAATTTTCAATACTATATCGTTCGTCTTGACATACTTTTTCGATAACATATGAACGCTTTAGTTTACAATAGTTGCCTTTATTATTACAATGGCCCTGCTTTAACTTAAGTTAAATTTGAACTAATATAGCTATATGTGTTACTTGTCATTATGTCAAGTCAGTCGCTTGTTAAGATGCATGTTCTGCTAAACTCACTCAGGAACGCGGGTTTGGTGAAATGACCGCCGAGATATGACCTCGTTGTTTGAAGCTGCGTCGAATCTAACACCTCAACTCACTTAATTATCACGTTATACTTTGTTGCAGAGTATCCTACATTGAGTTCCTGAAGCCGTTTGCGCTCCGGAAGCAGATCTGGCGTCATGGCAACAACATGCTGTCACTGCTGCAGCACCCACAGGCGGAACTTCCGGTGAGCGACATCGTGGAGCCGCCACATAAGGGGCTGCATGGAATCACGGCCAAACTCAGACAGAAGGTTTGTACTGTTTTAAAACTTAAATTATGCATGACTGCATTCACCTGTTTTGGTTGCAGGGTTTGAATTTCTCTGCAACTCACGACTGAAAAAAACCCATTAAAAAGCATTAAGTTAGGGGCATCGTAGGTAGTCTTTCATTTTTGACTCTTCAATTTAGGTCTGTTATTTAACTTCTGACGTATATCATATTTAAGGTCTGACATACATTTTGGACACAGCCAATGGCCAAATATCTTAATATATGTTTTCTGTTTTCATAGCTCGCTGGCGACTGGAAAAACCTGCGTCGCGCATTCCGGAAGTTGGACAAGACGAATAACGGGTACCTGTCCGTGCCTGAGTTCCGGTCCGTGCTTAAGCTGGCAAATGTCATGTTGGACGAGGATGAAGTGTACCACGTGCTCAACCAGTTCGACAACAACATGAGCGGCAAGATTCAGTACGAAAAGTTCATTGAGGAAACGTTTAAGCCGGAAACCAGGCACAGCGTTCGCCCAGCATGAGACCCGGCTCTTAGTAAACGTTAAATCTTAAGACTGATTTTCTTCAAACAAACTTGAGATAGGTAGTCAGTATTATTTTATAATTTGAAATTATTTTGTTGTTGATTTATCTTATTAAGATGTATTATGTTTTATATTACGTAAAGACTGACTGAGTTTTGGGTGAAAACTTTAATTTAACATTATAAAATATTTTGTTAGGAATGGCCTAATTGATAAATTATATTGAATAAAATGTATGTAAGCACATATCCATACACATGTATTAATATCGCTTGTCTTCAAACCCTTTTGTCAGGGTATTGTTGTGTGTCATTTTATTTACATTAAATGTTTATATTCATGTATACGACTCAAATACCAGCTCCTAAAATTATTTAAGAGAAAAACCTTTAAAGACTGGTGCATTTTTGGTTGGCTAGATAAAGTTATATCTCGTGTTACGTTGTATTTTGTTTTATAAATGCTCTACATATCAGTTTATAACTGCACACTGTGATTTTATTTCTGTGATTACGTTTACAAGTTTAGATTTGATTGGTTTATTAGTTTTACAGGCAAGTCTGAGGTTGACATGAAACTTTTGAAGAAATTTAGACCACGGCAACTCTAAAACCTTTATACTTTTAGTAGTTTATTAGGATTATTCCAATGTTTGTCTAAACTGTTTAACAAAAAGATGAAAAAATACCACAAACAAGTTACTTTTTAGTCAAATACCATAAATAGGTTTAGACGCGCCCAGCAAATTGCCTATACGACAGAGCCTGTTAAACTAATATTTAAGCCTAAACAAGTTTATGAACGTACATTTTATAAGTAAGAAAGCTGTGATATTTTGTGCACTTTGGTATAGTTCTATGCCAGTCAAACATTTTCAGACACTTCTTATGTTTTGGTCATAACAGTATTTTTAAAAAAAAATATTGTATGTGTAAAAGAAGCATATGTGACTGTGTGCGCGTGTGTCTATTGACAACTGTATAAATATTTGCATAACTCGCATATAAATTTTGTAAAGCATACACTGACTATTCTATTACCATTTTATATATGTTATGTTCATTTTTGTTACGTTTTCATTACCATTGTTCTGTTTATCTGTTGTTGTGTAGTCTATTTCAAGTTGATGTCTGTAAAATGTAAATATAGATCTATGTGTTACTTTTTTACAATTTTATTAGTATAACTTTACATCTATATATAGCATATTATAAAAATAATATTTTACCGTGCTTCAATTGTGAGTCTATAACTGTCAGAAGACAGAATTCCCATCTAGACATAGTTTTTGTATGGTAGTTGAATGGGTTTTTAAACAAATAAACATATTTCCCATCTTATGCTTGTGTACTATGATTGTTATTTATTTCTGCCGTGCATTTTCATTTCAAACTAAGTGTACCTCGTGATCTATGACGTCATCATTTTTTGCTTGTCATGCTAGTTTTAGATAGACATTTTTATCAATGATCAGTGATCGATCCAACGTTCTGTGATAAGTTGTGACAACCTTTTGTTTTGCGGTTTGAATCTATGTTGCATCCATTCTGTACAACTGTGTATCTTAAGCACTAACCATGTTTGTTTATACAATATAAAATCTTGTAAACAAATAGCGAATTTGTTGTTTCTATCTTCTATATTTTTTAGAAGTGTAGAATCTACACTAACATATGTAAATATTTTATTGTCAAAATTCAGATTCTGTTTTGTCTATAAGGCATAAGGTTTAGAACTTTAGATCTATTGCTGAATACAATATATATGGATTTTAGACGTGTTCTCATTTACAACATTTGTTATGCAATGTTTGTGAAGAGGTTTATTAGAGATCTATCGTTTGTTTAATATATTAAGAGGATTAGAATTTAATTCTTTTTTCCTTTTGCAAAATTCTTATACATTTGTACTATTCAAAACACACTTACATTACCATAAAATGATTTAATTTCGTAGGCACAAAAGTTGGTGGGTTTACGACGATGGACATGATCGTGGACACTTGAGGTCGTGGATTTTCAATTTAGTCTTTTTCTGCAATAAAACTGTTTGTAGAATGTACATGGACCTACAAGTAATGCAACTTATAACAAACTAGTTCTCTGAATTTGAGAAAAGCAGTTGGGATCGAATAGAAATCTAAGTTCTAATATTTGCTTCATAATCTATATTTGTATCATCTAATATCAATAATTTATAAATGAGACTTACTTAACCCATTATCACCAAATTATGTCAAAAGATGTACATTTTATCGTTAATGTTTAAAAACAGGCGACTATTTGCTACCGCAGTAAGAGACTATTCGTGACTGTTCGTGACTATTCGTGACTATTCTTAGTTTAGTCAGACCCCATGTACACTATCCTGAGCGCTGCAACCGTGGATGCGAAAGCGTGCCAGGAAATGCCGAGCGTTGCACATTGGGCGTTGGAAATCACCGTCGAGCTGGAGGATAAGTAGGCGGTCTACGACGAGGACCGGAAGTGCCCAAGTGATAAAAAATACCGAACAATTTTGTAAAATACGTCGAAGAAGAATACAAATAACTGTTGAAAAATGTTGAATTCCACCGCTAGTTCGTTAATGTGTTATAATGGATAGTTCCACAATTTTTAATCTCCGCCCCAAAATGGCGAAATCTATTGTATATGTGATAACGCTTATCACAAACAGGAACCATGCTTTCCATTGTTTAAACTAGGTCATATTGTCATTTTACCATAAACCTATCTGCCATTGGATTAAAATTTACCATGTACCGTTATAATTGATCCTGATTGACAGTTGTGGAACTATCCATTTTATGTAGAAAGTACATAACCGATGTACATAACAGATCGTTTTTGTTCTCAGTAAAATAAGTACTACCGGTATTTTGAAATTAAATATCTGCCCAGAAACGCATTTTCGGCAGGTTTTCATAACGGTCGTCTGATTCGTCTCACATTGTGTCTACTTGGTGATTTGTGTTAGTTTTCTAAGACGTTTATGCAATGGACAGTTCCACAGCTGACAATCATGATAATTTATAACTATACATGGTCATTTGAATCCAATAGATTAGGATTTTATTGTCAGCTGACAATCTGACCTAGAAAATACAAAAGAAAGCATACTTCCTGTTTGTGATAAAACAGATCACACGATCAAATAAAATATGCCGCATGGGGAGGAGCTTAAAAGGAACTATCCATTGGATAAAATAGAAGACTAACTGACATGGCTAGATTAAGCATTTAAACTATTTCAATACTTGTAGTATGGCCCGTGTTGCGTACATACCGTCATGTTACCATCAACCCCGACGAGAAGGCTGTTGTCCAGGTGCATTTCACGTTGTCCCTTACTGCTAAGTGTCTAGGGAAAACTGATAAGACGAAATAGCCTCAAGTTAATATATTGCTTAGTTAGGCATTCAGTTTCATTCAATGTAAGTATTCAATGTTCACATGGCGGGCGTTTTATCACAAAACCAAGAATATGCAACATTATAATCAATAAAATACACACGTTACGGGCATATTAACAAAACAGACACCATAACAACAGTACAGAAATAATAACAGAACATGGTACGAGATAATTTTCATATTGAACTTCATTTCGGCAGACATCTTGGCGTTCATCTTGAATTTCTCAAAATGCCAGTCTGGCAGCCTGGTATTATTCAGAATATATTACATCATTATGTTTCCCAACAGAAACAACGATAAAATATAATAGATCACTCCAATACTTTGTCAAATTTAAATTGGACAAGACCAGTAACACTCGTGCGTCTTCTGCCGTTGGGAGCCCACGCTACCCGACACGTGCACCACAGTTGCCGCACCTTCTCTCCTTCATCATGAGGCAGCAGATGATTCCCCAGGGGAAGAAAACAAGGGCGATGAGTATGCCAATCATCGAAAAGTCCTCGCGTATGGATCCGCTCTGGAAGAAATTTGTAAACCTTTAATTGCAGTTATGGCTCTTTCTTTTTACAGGTTTTATAAGCACCCCATCCAATCACTAGAACAGTAACACAGGTGTTTCCAGTTAAAATTGTTCCCGAGCATCTTCCGTTACTGTTCTCGGGATGTAAATATGGTACGAAACGGTAAGTGGATTTTTTATTTTCATTATTATAAAAAGTTTATGCATTTTCTTTGAAAAGGCAGAATGCAGTTCGATAGCGATAGATATATTTGTTTGATGAATCGAAACAGCAAGTTTAAATTACAAAAAAAATAAAGAAGGTAGAGCTTGCGGCGTGTCTGACAGTGCATCATTTTGATTGTGCATTTTCATACTTTTGTGATTTTGTGTCATTAATTTGCTCAATATATATCTGTGTTGATAAATGTCAATAGGATTTTTAACAAATGCTGTATAATTTACAAGCCTGAAATGTTTGTTATATTAGCAAGTTATCCATTTTATCAAGGGTTACTGTTCCAAATCATAGGTAACTGTTCCAAACAATGGTTATCGTTTCAGAGCATATTTTGCGTACACTACATACAATACTTTATAGAGTGAAAACCCTCTTAACAATGTTAATATTATGCAATAATCTTATTATGTAATTACATATCAATGATAAATATCAAACAAATTATTCTTAAAATGCAATTTTTGACATTGCCATAATACTTAGTAGTCGATGAGATTTTTTGTCAAACTTAAATCATTTCAAAACGTACATAAACACTATTTCAAACAATATTTTATGTTATTTCGTGTTAAAAATAATACATTAAATGGTTTGTAGTTGGTATAAAGTTTTCATATTATTAAAAACTATTGTATAGCATTTTTATATTTTGTAAATGAATTATAATAAATTTGTTTTAATAAACAATCCAAAACCGTATTGGTTTTGTATATTAACACAAATTAAACTTTCAAAATGTTTATCATTCCTTCGTGCTTATCCAATTGGAAAAAATGTGTTATGCAACGTTACCAGATTAACATATGCGCAAGCGTTATAAGATACTTTTACAATCAAAAGACAACATAATTATTCATGATCCGCCTAAGATATGTTCTGATTCACCCGTTTTGATAAGTTAACGGAGATACAGTGAGTCAAAGACAACGTGTTGCAAATAGACAAGCCAATAAAATATCATTTGCCAAAATGTCAGAACATAATTATGTTATTTAGTGTCATTAATATCACCAGATTAATCATGGTAAACAGTATTGACGTACTTTGTTTCTTATTTATGTTTTTAGACCTGCATAAGAATTAAGCCGATTTATCACCATAATATTAAAGAAAAAAGATAGTGACACACCATTAAAATATAATTTTTAATAGTTATTTATAAAACAGTTTCTACAAATGTTAAGTAGTCTAGGTGGTATAAACACGATAACTATTTCAAAAATAAGGTTAGTTTAATCATTTATTTCCTTAAAACTTCTCCTCAGTAAAAATTGCTTTGCTCGCAAAGATGATTGTACAAAAGGTTTCGTATTTTTGTCTAAAACAAATTGGTACACAATTTAAACAAACCATTTAATTGTTGTATTTTCAAGACGTTGTATTATTTATCGGTTTCCAGAAATATTTATAGTTTTTTTACGATGAATGATACCAAGCCACAGCCAAGCAAGAAGACATCAATCCTGAATGGTACCACAGGTTGGAACTTGGAGGTGGACCTAGGAAAGAAGCTTGTGTTCCCAGAGATTGTTCAGACCAACCTCAGACCAGACATCATACTGTGGTCTGAAACAGGGAAGAAGCTCATCATGATCGAGCTAACAGTACCCTGGGAAACACGATGT